>Ga0209284_10000352_pt1 | contig 75220 bp, 52 predicted proteins | sample FRY03_FD_187211 | JGI IMG/M metagenome (GOLD analysis project Ga0209284, IMG submission 187211) | Freshwater microbial communities from Lake Fryxell liftoff mats and glacier meltwater in Antarctica - FRY-03 (SPAdes) (version 2) | ecosystem: Environmental > Aquatic > Freshwater > Ice > Glacier... | reverse complement strand
ACGGTCAGTTGATCAAGCAGATCGCGAATCGTTTTCTCTGCCGCACAGCGATCACGTCTCCAGCGATCCTGCAGAGTCGCCAGTTCGATTTATATTTCCTTGCAAAATCTTTTCAGAAAACTGCAAAGGATAGATTGACAATTGGATTCTGTGAACAGTAGCGTACTTCGGTAGTAGTCGCTCGTGGCCCAGTACGTCTTGTTTCTGTGAAAGCCGCCGATGTTCGACAATTCGATGATTTCGCAATCGAAGCTCCCAAGCTCCCAAGCTCCCAAGCTCCCAAGCTCCCAAGCTCCCAAGCTCCCAAGCTCCCAAGCTCGAATGCGCTGATTGCGCGAGAGTGCCGACTTTTTCTGGCTGTGGTGCCTCGCTCGGCGACATCTTGCGTTCCTCAGAAGGTGCGAACGCCGCTTGCACTCCCGGAGCAATGGTCTTTTCAAAACGGCGAGGTCGCCGAAAACAGGAAGTCCGTGTTATCCGAGAGACGACTGTCGCCAACGGTCATCTCTCGCTTGCCACCACCGGTGCGAGCGGCCTCGCACGACTGTTCGGCATCTATCCCAAAAAAGTGGTGTACGTCCTGCGGCGAGGGAGATGTCCTTTTCAGCAGTGACTTTTCATATGTTCGGTATGTTCTAACTCGAGGAGATCAGAATGAAACGTCAATTGTGGTATGCGAGTTGTGGTTTTGTGGCGCTGCTGGGAGTGAATGCGGCGTTCCTGTCGCTTCATCAATCAACCAGTCCGGTGCTTGGGTCTGTTGCAGACTGGAATGAGTTAAGTGAGATTCGGGGTGAAGCGATTCCCTTGACGTACTGCGCCCTTAAAGGTGGCAATTGTACCGCAGGGGCTGTAGCTGGATGCGGTGATCCTGATGCCTTTCAGGCATGTGCTTCGGCGGGAACTATCTGCAATACCTGCGCAGCGGCCAATGAACAATGTGCATACGGTGGTCCTTTAACATGCTTTATGGTGGCTGGCGGTACCTTATGCTGTGCGCCACCCACCTGCATATATGTTGCGCCCGTTATTGGTGATGGAAATCCAAACGGAACCTGCGGCTGTGGCGGTCCAGGTGTCGCAGCAGGAATGCGAACCGACTGCTGATCGGTTTTCAAAATGCAGCAAATTCCGACTCGGCATTTCCTGGAGGATTTCTCCTCGGCGCGGTTGTTCCCTTGGGTGGCCCGCGCCAAGTGTCCTTCGACTACAAAAATGTGACAAGTCCGGTATTGTATCAGTAAAAGTTTTTTGCCTGATTGACTTGTTTGGGAATAGTTTGAGGTTCGTATGATCTCTGAATTCTTACAATGTTTCTGCCTTGTGATTGTGCTGTTAGCACGTGTCGCGAGGGTGGAAACCATTTACTACCTACTGAAATTTTACCCGCCCTTCTTTCCAAAGACTTTCTCAATATACGTAGTCTTGACGGTTGCTAGTTGTGTAGTACAAGCCGATGAACCTTCCAGCGAGCTTTCCGTTGATACGGCGATTGCAGCAATTTCCGCATTTGAGCAGCGAGTTGAGGCCATTCGGTTTCACTGTGAAGTGTGGAGGGGGACATTTATCGAAACCGAGACAGGGTGGGAGATGATGTCCGGGGTGGTTGCTGCAGATGAACTCCCAACATCAATCGGAGTGATCCACGCGACCTCAGACGTTTTGTTAAGTCCAGAGTTCGGGAAGTACCGAATCAACGGGAACGTGGTTACAAAGACTATAGGCAAAGGTAAGACACCAGAGTTACGAGTTCAATTTGCCTCCCATCGCGATGATTTTTCGAACGATGGAACGCAGTTCCGAAAGCAGACGAAAGGAACTTTCACCCGAGTCCGACCGAAACCGACGGATCCCATTGAGAGTTGGAAAGCTGCCGAGGAGTTCAAAGCGGCCGGAATTGTCAGTACGGTAGCGGATGAACCGATACATCAGGAAAACAAAGGTTTTATGCGGATGTATGGCCACCAATTTGGCATTGGCCATGTTACCCCGTTCGTATCAACCATATTGGAACCTCCCCAAAAACTCTCAAACCTTCTCCAAGTCAGAAAAGATGGCGGCGACTATGTTGCTGCTCGAGTGACTGCTGACGGCTTGTGGGAGCTGTTTTACAGTATCAAAGTAACCTTTAGTCCGCCCTACGCATTTCGTGTTTTCTATGATCCAGAACGCGGTCGGATTGCCCGCTGCGAATGGGGAGGATGTAAGGTCTGCAAGGAGTATGGAATGGACGATTGGTGGGTCAACCGATTGACTCATTACCAATACGCTGACGACCGAGCGGTCATTCCAAGGATTGTGTCTGTGATCGACCTGACCGGCAAGCCGGTTGAGGTCGATGGGAAACTGATTAAGGAAGGAATGCAGTGGGTCTACACTGACTGCCAGTTGAACCCGCCCACAACTGATGTGGACTACCGTCTCACGTTCGATGAGGGCGTTGAAGTGATAGACTACATTGACGAAAAGATCTATCTCGTCGGCGCGGGTATGGAAAGCGATCAAAAGTCGGTGGATCGATTCCTGTTGTATCACGGGCTTATTGACCCGACGGTAGCGTCTGGGCCTCCTCTTTCCTCTGTGTCACGGCAATGGATTCTGATCGCGGGCAACGTGTTGCTTATCGGGTTCGTTGTCGCCGTAGTTTTCTTCAAGAAGTACAAGTACAAGTTGTGGCTCCTGCCAATCGTTCTTAGCCCTGGAAATGCCTACGCTCAGACTCCACCAACGGACGAAATCCGTTCTCCAATTCATGTGAGACAATGCGGGCATTCTGTGACAATGGCTGTAATGCAAATGCGCCACGTCGCCTGCAATCTGAAGGTTATTGAGGCGGAATTGAAACCTTCTGATAAAGGGGTGAGTCTGGCACAAATCAAGCGATTCCTTAGCGCCTATGGGTTGGAGTCCGAAGCCCGGAAAGGTCTTCATGTAGCGGATCTTGAAACCGCCTGTGGGCAAGGGTTGATTGCGATTGTTCCCGTGATTGTCCAAAGTGGCCGCGGACACTACTTACTTGTGATGCAAGGGTCCCAAGGAGCTATCGTGGTGGATGTTCTTCAATACGTTCTGCCGTTGTCAGAAGGATTGACTGATCAGCAGCTTTCCGAGGCAGGTGGATTCGCGCTGTTCGTGCTGCCAAAAACGACTTCACCAAAAAAACGTAATGCGGCGGCGGTTGTGCGATTTAAGCCAGAGGAATTGGATCTCAAGCAGATCGCGTTGGATGGTGAGGAACGATATTCCCCGGTCGAGTGTGCCGTAACTCTGCACAATTCCTCGGACCAGCCAGTTGTGGTTGAAAGAATAGTCGGGAGTTGTGGCTGCATGCTACCGCAATGGTCATCAGGCATTGTCGATGCCCACTCGAAGGTGACGATTCCGATTGAGATTTCGCGCGCGGGTTGGGGCCAAGGGCTGTCCAAGCGTGTCATGGTGGCGACAATGGCCGATGGATCATCGACCGAACTCCGGATCATTGGTGAAGGAGTGGCAGAGGCGACGATCAAGCACGGCGTGAAAGTGTCCCGCGAAACGATTGCCATTGGTGTCGGTGACGCATTATTCGCCCGCGGATCCGAAGTGGAATTGCCTGCCGAGTCGCTGTTTGTGACTGGGGATGTTGAGGATTTGGCGAACTTGCGAGTGGAATCAACAAAGGCGTGGATCAAGGCGAATGTCTCGGAGATTGAACCAGGTCGTCATCGAAGTACCCGGATCTCAGTCTGCGTAAATGACGATATTCGCGAACAATTGCGACAGTCTCGAAGTGTCGGAGGCGAAGTCCATTTCTCGACAACGACCAGCGGAGCGCCACTCGTTTGCCGCGTCCTGCTGACACGGGGTTCTCTCTTTGCTTTTGAACCAAAATCGGCTGAACTGGAGACTAAGTCCGAGCGGCTGGAAATGCGAATTTGTCCAGTTAATAAACGGGGACCTGTGGATTTTCGAATTCGAACGTTGTCTACTATCCCTGCAGGAGGTCTTGATGTGAGTGAGGCTCGTTCTCAAGACGAGGGGCGAGTAGCGGTGGTTGTGAGTCGAATAGACGCCACGAAAGTGCGGGGGTATGTTATTCGTGCGATCGTTGAATCTGAATTCGGTGAGGACGAACTCTATGGCACTGTTATTGTTCGGTAAGCACGAACAAAGTGTCTTCCCCTGACGTCGAAACCCCACGACGAATTGGCCGATACATCCGACGCGGGAACGAGGCTTAGAATGCTTTTGTCGATTGTCTGCGAGAGGAGTCTCTGCGTGGCTGGCTGGTATCGACTGCTAATCAGTGCGATGCTGATCGTCCACGTCGGCCTGCTGACACATACAATCGTGACGTATAGTCCGACTGTCGATGAGGTTTCTCATCTTCCTGCCGGGTTGAGTCACTGGCGATTTGGGCGGTTCGATCTCTACCGTGTCAACCCGCCTCTGGTCCCAATGGTTGCATCCGTCCCGCTGCTGTTCTGCGAGGTGAAAGAAGACTGGTCCGACTATTCCCAGAGCAAGATCCAGCGGCGTGAGTTTGACGTGGGGCGGCGATTCGTCGATATCAACGGTATCGATGCCATTCAGCTCTATCGCTATGGTCGCCTCGCCTGCATCCCGTTCAGTCTGATTGGGGCCATCGTTGCCTATTGTTTTGCTCGCGATTTGTACGGTCGCGCGGGTGGACTTGTCGCGTTGAGTCTGTGGTGCTTTTCGCCCAACGTTCTCGGGAACGCGGCGATCATCACCCCCGACGCTCCCAGCGCAGCGTTGGCGCTGTTGGCCGTCTTTATGTTTTGGAAATGGATGTCCGCACCGGGAATGGCCCGTTGTGTAGTGGCGGGGCTGACTCTTGGATTGGCCGAATTGACGAAAACGACATGCGTCATCTTATACGTCGTGTTGCCGGTGATGTGGCTGATTTGGTACTGGCGATACCGAGTGGACAGACTGAACCTTCCGAAGTCTTTGGAGACTGCGGAAGGTTCAGCGATAGACACTGGAAGTGAGCGGCGGTTCGATCGTGAATGCTGGCAGATGTTATTGATCGTTCTGCTGGGTGTCTATGTCACGAATCTCGGTTACCTGTTCGACGGTTCGTTTCAACGGTTACGAGACTACCAGTTCGTTTCGCAGACTTTGGGCGGATCCGAGGCGACTCCGGGCGCACCCGGCAATCGTTTCCGAGACAGTCTTCTGGGGGCGATCCCTGTGCCGTTCCCGGTGGATTACATTCACGGGATCGATCTGCAGAGGACGGACTTCGAGGGACAACGATGGTCTTACGCCGCAGGTGTCCAAAATGAGGGTGGCTGGTGGTGGTATTATTTGTATGCGATGGCGGTGAAGGTGCCGCATGGGACGATGTTGATTGTGCTGATGGCGGGAATGGCCTCATGGGTGAGACCAGGAACGCAGGCGGAAGAAGCAGTGGCACTGGCGAGCCGGGGATGTCAATCTACGGATTCTTCGGACAGTATTGAGGACGAGAGAAAGAGCAGTACCGAGGGACTGACGTCCCCCGCTCGCCGGGATGATCGCGTGATCAGAATGCGTGGTGATTGGCTGATTCTGTTTCCGGCGCTGTGTATTCTGGTGCTGGTGAGTTCTCAAACGGGTTTTTCACGATACATCCGGTACTTGCTGCCCGCATTTCCGTTCGTGTTTGTCTGGGCCAGTCGAGTGGCTCAACCGGATTTGTTGAAACGTCGCTGGTGGAAGGGGCTGATCGCGTTTGCTCTGCTGTGGAATGTGTGGTCGTGCGTGAAAGTTCATCCGCATCATCTGGCGTTCTTCAACGAAGCGTCTGGCGGTTCTGACAACGGCCACTGGCATTTGCTGGATGCCAATGTGGACTGGGGCCAAAGTAGTCTCGAACTGAAACAGTGGCTCGATGAACGAGAACAACGGACAGGGACTCGTGATGAAGTTTACCTGTCACTGTTCGCAGAATACTTCTCGATGCGCCCCGCCGATATTGGGATAGAGGGCCAACCGCTCCCATTGCAATTCGACGAGCATTCTCAGTTGAATCGGTCCGCTCCGATCGACGAACTGGCGCCTGGCTTGTACGCTATCAGCGTGAATCATCTGCACGCCTATCGGCATACGCCGAATGTCGATCCGGACTGTTCGGAATTTCTGCAATTGAAACCGATCGCCATTGTCGGATCGGCGATTCAGATTTTCGAACTGCCTGCGGAAAGAGTTCCTATGTAGGATGGACATTCATGTCCGTCGGATTGCCACGTCGAAGCGAAGGCTACTGCAACTCATGCAACTTGCGACTGCAGAACGCTTTCTGGCGAGGACTCGGACATGAATGTCCAAGGTACAGGAATCGCAGCGTCAGTGCCGACTACTGGCGAGCGTTCGAGTCGTGATCTGCGGGTGGATCTGGTGCGCGGTCTGGCGCTGCTGATTATTTTCAGCGACCATGTTCGCGGCAATCCTGTGCGGGATTTTATGCCAATCAGTCTGGGGTTTTCCGATATGGCGGAGGTGTTTCTGTTTCTTTCGGGGTATGTGAATGGCATTCGTCGTACAAGCCCCCTCATCCGGCCCGACGGCCACCTTCTCCCCCGCAGGGAAGAAGGGAAGCTGAGACAATTGTTGCGGCTGTATGGTGTTCTTCTTTTGATGCATGTACTGACGGTGATGCTTCTGACAATCGCGAATGCATTGGGGGCTCAAAGTGTGTCGCTTAGTCAGCTCATGTTGCCACGTTCCAGTCCTGAGCCGACACTGTGGCAGGTGATGACTCTTCGAAGCATGCTCGTGAACTCCTGCGTGCTGGCTTTGTATCTCATTCTACTGGGGATCGTGCCGTTCGTCTCTATGTGGCTCCGTCGGCGTCCGATCATCACGATTGCTGCATCAGTAGCGGTTTACATGGCTGTGCAGTTCTGGCCAGACAGTGTGGCATTGCCTTCACCGTGGGCTGAAGCGTTTTTCTTCAATCCGTTCGCGTGGCAACTGCCGTTTGTGCTGGGGATAGTGTGCGGCAGGGGAGGCCAGCGTTGCAAAGCCTTGATTCCGCAGAGCCTGCTGGCAATTTTCGTGGCGGCGATCGGTCTGGAAATGGCGTTTCTCATCAAGGTGGGCTGGTGGATGCCGCCGGTGGAGATCGCATTGGACAAAGACACCCTGGCACCTCTGCGGCTGCTTCATTTCTATTGTGTTCTGATTGTCGGACGTACGCTACTTCCCGGGAACATGCGGTTTCTTGCGAGCGGGCTGTTGCGCCCAATCATTTTATGTGGTCAACATTCTCTGGTCACCTACTGTACCGGCGGATTGCTCGCGACGACTGGAACGTTGTTGTTGACAAAGTATCGATCAGAGACAGCCTGGACGGTGGCCGTGAATACATCGGGCTGGATCTTATGTCTGCTGGTTGCGTACGCCGCCGAATCTTATCGTCGACGCCGTCAATCTGTTGCAGAGCAAAGCCGCTCCGGCAAGTTTCCAAACATTCGCGTACCGCTGCTCGTGTGCATGTTCGTCGCAACTGCGAGCATCTCCGGAACCGTGGCACGTGCTGCGGTGGCAGAGGATTCCGTTGCCGATCGACGAGGAACAGATCAGGGATTTTTACGAAAGACGTGGGTGGATGAGTCCGGGCTTTCGCACAGGTATGTCGTGTTTGTGCCGCATCATCGACAACCGGGAGTGCGACCTCCGGTGCTGATGTTTCTCAACGGCATGGGCGAGAACGGCAACGACGGGCTGCGGCAGATTACCAATAACTTTGGCGTGAATCTCTGGGAGAACCGTGAGCATTTTCCGTTCATCGCGGTGGCTCCTCAATGCCGCACTGAAGGAAGCTGGACGGCCGGCAGTCAGGACGTGCAGTGGGCTCTGCAAATTCTGGAAGCTACGATCCGCGAGTATGATGCCGACGCGGACCGCGTATACCTGACCGGTGTTTCTTCAGGAGGATCAGGTGTTTGGGCAATGGCTTCCGCCTATCCCAATCGATTCGCGGCGGTCGCCCCGATGTGCGGGAGCGGTGGAGCGGATGCACAATCGCTTGCCGGGGCAGGCGTTCCGATCTGGAACTTCTACAACGAACGGGATGGTCGGGAGGTTGTTGATTTCAGTAGACTTATCCGGACGCAGTTACTGGAATCCGGCAGCAGCCCACTTTTCACGGAGTATCCCGTGGGAGGTCACGATTGCTGGAATCGAGCCTATCGTACGACGGCTCTTTATCGATGGCTGTTGGAGCAGCGCTGTTCAGGGAATCGCGAAGTGTTGCGATTTATTTTTCTCGCACCAGAAAGGCTCCTGCAGGATTGGGTTGCATCGGAAAACTCCACATGGACTGCAGATGGCGATGTGATCACCGGCAACAGCAATGGTCCCGGCCACGGTGCGCGATTGGTGTCGTCTCAATCCGCTAGTGAATTCGAATTGCACGGCGACGTGTGGATGGCTGCGAATCTGGACTGTCGCATTGGATTGATGGCGGATAATCCAACAGCCTCCGACTACTGGATTTCAATACTACTTCCTGCATTGGGCTCCGGAGAGGTAACTAGGTTAGACGGAACAATCATCGCAAGCCTAGAACCCGCAGCGCAACAGACTTTGCGGGCCGAGGCGTGGAACGATATTCGAATCCGCGTTCAGAATAATCACTTGCACGTGCGTCTGAACGGTTGGCCTGCGATAGACGTTCCGCTGGAGGCCGACGACGCATCGGCGGGAAGTCATCAATATCGATGCATTTTGGAGTCTCCTGCGGATGGTGCCGCGATTCGATGGCGATACATTCGCACGCGCAGTTCAGGCCATGTCGCGTCGCTGCCGGCGGTTTCAGCGGCAGTGGTTTTTCCGCCACGTTTTTCCGAGAAAAAAAATAGTAGTGACGATGGCCTGAAGCCTGGCACAGGAGAATCCCGCGTCGGAGCCACCGGGCACATTGCAAGTCGCTGGTCGGATGATGGCCTGAAGCCCCCATCGGGGCAGATGGTTTTTCGATTGTCGCGTCGGACTCGGTCTGCCTCCTACGGTGAAATTCGATCCGCAGAAACGGCCGCCTCCGATGACGCCAAACATGCAGTCCGTGTAGCGTTTAACAAGGATCACATCCGACTGGATGGCCAGGCTGTTCCGGCGTTACGCATCGGCAGATCAATCCTGCCGGACACAGAGGTCTGGGAAGCGACAAATGAATTCATTGACACGTTGTACGGAAATCAGCAACTCAGCGATCCCGGTGTGCGTGTCTCCCGTGACTGGAGTGTTTTTGTTGATCACAATTCAGAGACGCATTCATGGATCAATGGAAACGCGGTGCCGTGCGTGGTGAAGTTTCCAAGCGGCACTGCGGGGTCTCTGGTCATTCATGACGCCGGGAAATATGGTTCGCTGCCAATTCTTTGGGGTCTGGTTGAGGCGATGCGACTCTCCTTAATGCCTCAATCGATCATGACCAAAGTACAGCACGAGTCTGCGTCATTGCAAAGCTCGGTTACCATTCGCGGTCGGCCCTGCACGTCGATTCAGTTTCCCATGCCTCAGATCGCGAGCAGGATTGCCTGCGCGGTGCAGTTCGATGAGTCGCAGGGCAATTCAATTGTCGGTGCGACGTTCACAGGTGATGCAGGCGTCGTGCTTGCTCGATACGACATTGACTATGACTGCGACGCTAGTGGCTGCTGGTGGCCGAAAACGATTGGCGTTGTGCAATTTAATGGGTTTGGCGATCCCTACGATTCAATGCAGATGGTTCGACAGTCGCATTCTGCTGACAATGATATCGCCGACGGCATGTCTCCGGTGACTCTGTCAGCAGGCTCATGTGTGCTTGACCGAACGACAGGTGAGCAATATCGAATCGCTGACGACGGTTCGCATCGACGGATGCCGTTAATTGACGCGGTCCGAGTGGTTTTTTTGGACGCGAAATCTGATGTCAATGCCGACTCAGGAAACAGATTGGTGACGTCGATTATTAAAACCATTTTGACGCTCGTGACGTGGCCCTGGATACTGGTGGTGCTGCCAGCGGCTACGTTTTGCTGGCAAATCCTGCGAGTCAGCACTGCGAAGAAACTACAGATCGCACCATTGGATCATCATGACAATGGTAAAATCGTCCGTTAGAGTCTTACTCAAAATGATGCGAGCACGGTGCGCGCATCTTTGGGGAAGCGAACAACGTGAGCGGCTAATGTCAACGAGCCGGGAGGCTCCTTTGGGTCAAGGGCTTTCAGCCCTTGTTAGGAAACACTATGCAGCCACAGTGGTACTACCGACGCAAGGATCGCTTATTCGGGCCGTTGGGCACGGAAGAGTTGGAACATCTTGTCGTGCGTCACGAGCTTTTCCCAACTGACACCGTTCGCCTGGGTCAGAGCGGCGAATGGCTTCCAGCCACTCAAATCATTGATACATTTTTGGGAACGAATGGTTTGGCTGAACCAGAAGCCGCTGCAAGTGCCGGGAAAGTGATTTCGGAGATCGCCAGTGGGCGGACTCTGCGGAAAAATCGTGCCGAATCAAGACCGGTATCGCGTAGCTGGGCAGCGATGAGCATGGCGACAACTCTGCATTCGACGGGAATGATCTGTGGAAATCTGCTTTCGAATTTGGGAGAAGCCGGAACTCGATTTCTGGCGCTGCGACACAACAAGTTTACTCTGGTTTGCATATTGCTGTGTGGAGCTGCCTACGCACTCAGGAATGTCAACTTCCTTGGGCCTGACGCGACGACCGCAGCCATGAATCAAATGATTGCGATGGCCGAAGAACTCGATCTTCAGCAAGGTTCGAATGCATCACCTCAGAATGCAAAACGATTTTCGGACACGGCACTCACAACCTTAACTCCGTTGCTGAAGGAACTTCAACAACAGGCAGCTCGCAGTCCTCGACTGCGTTCCCATTATTTTTCGGAAGCTGGGTATCGTGAATCCATCGCCCGCTCGCATCTGATACAGGCTGGTCTCGTGCTGCGTGAAATGCTGGGGTCCGGAGGAGGCGACGCCACTATGCGCGGGAATTTTCAGGTGAGACTGGCGTCGGCTCGTCGAGAACTCGGGCAAGGGAACGTATTGAGCGAGGCAAACGGGCCGACTGACCCACTGACGATTGGCGTCATCGTCGCCGATGCACTTCTCGTCGCCGGCGGAGGTCTCTGGTGGTGGAAACGGTCGCGGAAATGATGGCTGATAAATCAGGCATTTCTGCAGCAGACAGGTGTTGCATGATCATGAGTTTTCGACAGAATAATGACAGGGGTTTACGATGCAGAATTCACGTTCTCGGGCATATCAGTTTCAAGGTTTCACGATCGTCGAAGTCCTGGTGACCATTGCAATCATCGGGTTGTTGCTCGCACTGTTGCTGCCTGCCGTACAACAGTCCAGAGAAGCGGCACGCAACACGGCATGTAAAAACAAACTGCGACAAATTTCTCTGGCCATTCAAAACTACCATGATATTCACAAGGTGCTGCCACCCGGATACATTGCCAGTCGGCCGCAGGACATGACTGCGTCCGAACGGTCTCACTGGAGTTGGGGGGCGATGATTCTGCCTCAGCTGGAACAGACATCTCTCTACCAAAATTTGCAGCCCGGCACTTCGAAATTGCACGAACAACTTGCGACTCCAGCCGGCTTGAAAGCCCTGACCACGCCCATCGACGTGTTCGTCTGCCCGAGTGACGATTCCGGAACGGCGTTAAACGCTTTCAATGCCACACTCTCGGACAACCCTTCCGATCCTGCAGCATCATGGTACGACCGCCGCCTCACTTCCGACGGATCAGATCGCATCGCGATTGCGAAATCGAACTATGCGATGATAGGATGCAGCAGCATCAGCACGACGCCCATCGTCGATTCCAAGCCTTATGGACCAGCGACCGGGGTGGCTTACCAGAATTCCAATGTGAGTTTGGCGGACATCACAGACGGAACCAGCAACACGCTGCTTGTTGGCGAGAGAGCGTTCAGGCGCGACGACCTGAACATCGGGGCGGCCAATGCGTTGGGCTTCAGTTCTGAGGTCAATACGCAAAGTACATCGGCTGGCATCAAAGCTGCAGGTATGTGTGTGCTTGGGATTGCGAATCACGGGATCAACTGGACTGCGGACAATCGAATCCATCAGACTCGTGGATTCCACAGCAGTCACACGGGCGGAGCAAACTTTGCACTTTGCGATGGTTCGGTAAGATTCGTCTCTGAGAATATCCACCACAACAACGCCACCGTCCCGTCATCGGACCTGCGCGACGGCAAGTGGATCGATAGTACCTACGAACGGCTTTGCGGTAAAAGCGACGGGCAGGAAGTCGGCGAGTTTTAAGGCGACCGGCGGAAGAGATATGAAGAGATTTGCTGTCTTATTGCTGACATGGGCTTTTGCCAATGTTGTCGCGATGACCACCATCAACAGGTATGAACGATGCGCTCTGGAACGTGAATCCAACCTTCGCCCAGGTATTCTGAACGAATTTCGTGAGCTGGAGATAGAGACTTCAACGAGTGCTTTCCCGGCACCTGCGAAGTATCGCCTGTATGAACCGCAAATCGCGGGACTGCACGTGAAATATCCGGTTGTCCTCTATCTCCACGGAGCGGGAGAACGCGGATTCGACAATGCGAGGCAATTGCGGTCCGTTCCATCGTGGCTGACAGAATCTCCATTTTCCACGCGGTATTCGTGCTTCGTTGTTGCACCGCAGTGCCCAGACAGGATGAATTGGCAGAGCTTTCGCGAAGCAAGCAAATCCAGTAGCGATGAGTCGGCTGACGTGATCATCAAGATGCTGGAGTCCGTCTTGAAAGATCCTGCCGCCGATTGTGATCGCGTCTACCTGATTGGGTATTCCATGGGTTCTTTTGGAACCTGGGAGCTGGCGGCGGAGTACCCTGACTATTTCGCTGCGGTCGTACCAATTTCCGGCGGCGCTTCGCCAGAGCTGTCGAAGCGCCTGAGCAACGTTGCTGTCTGGGCTCTGCACGGGGACTGCGACACAGTTTGCGCCGTGGAACAAACCAGGGAAATCGTGTCAGCTCTGAATATTCAGGGCTCTGGTGTGCGTTACACCGAACTCACCGGCGTCGGCCATGACGCCCAGGATGCCCTTCTCAAGAACGATGCTGAGATACTAAAATGGTTGTTTGAACAGCGTCGCCAACGTTCCTTCGAAAAGATCGCAGCAGAATGAGACTCCCAACGCTTTTCTTTCGAAATCCAATCCCTGCAACTCAGTGCAGCTTAATTTTGTAACCGACAGGGCTCACATATTATCCTGCTTGAAATTCCTTTGTCAGTCACCGAAGCAAACGGACACCCCTCGCAATGAATCCAACCGAACGCTCACGACGTGTTTTTCTGAAAACCTCAATAGCACTGGCTGGGACGACATGTGCGTCGGGCGCGTTGCAGGCGGTGAGTGCGACCGATGAACAATCGGGTACTCCAGGAGCTGCGGCAGGTCCGATGATCGCGTATGTCGGGACCTTCAGTTCTCCGCTGCGAGATATGTTGCCGACTCAGGTCGATCTGCCGCCGGGAAACGGTATGGGCATTCACATCTTTCAGGTCGACCGAACAACTGGTAAAATGATGCCTGCCGGAATTTATGAATTGGGGACCAGCCCCAGTTGTCTTGCAATCAACACGGCGGGAACTCACTTGTATTCAGCGAACGAAACGGACCGCGTCGGAGAGAATAAGGAAGGTACTGTCAGTGCATTTGCTATCGATGGAAGCGGTGAGAAACTGGAGCTCCTGAACACCGTACGTTCCGGAGGAGCGGGGCCGACTTATGTCAGCATTCATCCGAACGGTCGTTTCCTGCTGGTGGCGAATTATTTTGGAGGCTCCGTGTCGGTCCTGCCGATTCTGGCCGACGGTCGTCTTGGAGAAGCAACCGACGTCAAGCATGATGCCGGAAAACTTGGCCCCACGAAAGCAGCAAACGCGCCTCCAGGCAGCTTTGCATTCAGCGGACACGATCGGACTCATGCGCATATGATTCAAGCCGATCCGTCGGGACGCTTCGTGCTGCATGTCGATCTTGGTCTTGATCAGATCTTTGTCTGGAAATTCGACGATCAAAAAGGCTTGCTGACTGCGAATGATCCAGCTTCAGTTTCGTTGCCGCCGGGTGATGGACCAAGGCATTTTCATTTCCATCCGAACGGTCAGTGGTTCTACTCGATTCAGGAAGAAGGTTCGACCATTGTCCTGTTTGATTACGATGCAACCACTGGTCGTTTGACGTCAAGACAGACGATTTCGACACTGCCACAGGGGTTTGAAGGCAGCAACTTTTGTTCGGAAATTCTTGTCTCAGCCGATGGGAAATTTGTCTACGCCGGCAATCGATTACATGACAGCATCGGAATCTTTGCAGTGGGCTCGGATGGCACATTAAGTCATGTTGCAGACGAATGGACTCGCGGCAATTATCCCCGCAGTTTCAATTTCGATCCGACTGGAAATTTTCTGTACTGCTGTAACCAGCGAGCGGACCACATTGCCGTGTTCCAGGTCGATAAAAAAACCGGGGAATTGAAATTCACCGGTCAATATGCCGCAGTTGGAAATCCATCGATCATCGTGTTTCTTCCGTAGTTCACCTTGTCGCAGTTCAAGAACCCTCAGCGACGCGAAACGATCGACGTTGGCTAGACTGTAGCCACATGCAAAAAATGTTCTGCACGACCTGCGTTTCAAAATTGCTCTGACATAGAGAGACGGGGACAGAGTGCTCCAAAAATCCTGAGCAAGGGATTGTGGCTAACTCCTTTTCAAGTTTACGCTTCTGGTCACTACTTTGTATGTATTCCGCCCTGCCAGGTTGGATCTTCTGAATGCGACTGGATATCCTGCTGCCGCGGCAACGCAGCTAAGATGCAGAGTGCTCTTCGAAAATGGCAAGCACCTGGCATTGATATCTGACAGCTTTTCTGATCGCGGTACGTCAACGCGGACACATTGGCTGAGCAAAAAATTTCCGCCAAGAAGATCGAAACCTTATATGAGTGATCAAACCCCGGTCGTGGAAATTCAAAACTTGTCGAAGCACTACGGCGAGTTTGTTGCTTTGGACAATCTGTCGCTGTCACTGAATCGTGGCAGCATCCTTGGATTCATCGGCCCGAACGGCGCGGGGAAGACGACAACAATTCGTATTCTCGTAGGACTGTCGCGACCGACGTCAGGTGTCGCAAAAATTGCCGGGGCGGATTGCGTCCGCGAATTGGCAAAAGTTCGTCGCCTGGTCGGATATATGCCGGACAAATTTGGTTCGTATGACAACATGCGAGTCCGCGAATATCTCGATTTCTTTGGCGCGGCGTTTGGGATTCCCAGGAAAGAACGTCGCAGCCGAATCTCTGAAGTGCTGGATCTGACCAACGCGACCTGGATGCAGGATCGCTATGTCGAAAGCCTGAGTCACGGAATGCAGCAACGGGTTGGCATCGCACGTACTTTGCTGCATAAGCCAGAAGTCCTGATTCTGGATGAACCGGCGAATGGCCTCGACCCGGAAGCTCGCATCGAAATGCGAAACATTCTGCTGCGTTTGGCATCGGAAGGGAAGACATTGATTGTCACCAGTCATATTCTTCCTGAACTTTCACGCATCTGTGACAAGGTGGCAATTGTGGCGGGCGGGAAACTGCGGGCCTTTGGAACTTTGCAGGAAGTGACACGCGAGTTATCTCAACTGCGAACGATTGAAATTCAGTTTCTGACTGCGGCCGGGTTGGCGCAAATTGGAGACAAAGTTCGGAAGATGGTTGAACCCACTGCTGAAGTCACTATTTCGGAAACAGAATCGATCATTCGTTGCCGCACTTCTTGTTCCGACGAGGCGATGTCAGAAGTGCTGCGGCAATTGATCGTCGCGGGTGACAAGATTGCACAGTTTCGCGAGGTGGCAGGTGATCTGGAAGAAGCGTTCGTTTCTGCCGCTCGTGTCGCAGAAGCGGAACGCACGGGCACGAATCTGGCCACGGATGCGGCATTACCTGCGGCATCCACTGCGGCATCCACTGCCGCTCTGCAGACGTCGGAGGCCGCTCGATGAATGGCTGCCTTGTCATTATTGAACGTGAATTATTGGGACTGCTGCGAAACCGCAAAACGTTGTATATCCTGGTCGCCACAGCGTTGGCGTTTGCCGCCGTGGTGATCTTGAAATGGCCGTCCAGCGGGATTTCGGATCTGAACGGACAGCAGGCTCGCGAAACATGGCAATGGCTGACCTACGCCATGCTCGGCGCGGCCATTTTGATTGTTCCCGTGTTTCCATCAACATCGCTGGTGCGTGAAATTCGTGGGCGAACGCTGGAACTGTTGCTGAATTCGCCGTTGTCGCGTGCGTCAATTTACTTCGGCAAAGCCGGCGCGATGCTGGGCTTTGTGTTGCTGCTCTTGTTTGCAACTCTGCCGGCGATGGCGTGTTGCTTTCTGATGGGTGGGCTGACGGCCAGTGACGTGCTGCGTTTGTATGGATTCCTGTTGTTGGTGTGTACTCAACTGATCGTCGTGGGAATTCTGGTCGGCACTTACTGTCGCAGCACGGAAGCCGCGTTGCGCTGGAGCTATGGCGTCACGTTTGCGATCACAATCGTGCCGACGTTTCCGGACTTCTTCATGAAGGGCGGCGACAGCCCGATTGCTCGTGGGGCTGGTTGGTTAAAGTTGATTTCGCCGATTCCGTCCTTGATGCAATTGCTGCGACAGGGATCACTTGACGGTTCGGGACTTGGCGAACGTCATCCGGTCATGTTTTGGTATCTGATCTTCACAGGACTGTCGATCATTGTGGGCAGCGTCGTTTGCATTATCCGACTCAGCCATTCATTGCTTGATCAGTCACGTTCCCAGGGATTTATTACGGACGAACAATCACTGGGAATTCGTGCGGCTCGGCGAGTTCTCTATCTTGTCGATCCGCAACGAAGATCGGCTGGCATTCCGTTCTTTCTAAACCCCGTCATGGTGAAAGAATTTCGTTGTCGCCAATTTGGACGCTTGCACTGGCTGCTGCGACTTATCGCTGGTTGTGCGGTACTTTCGTTAATGCTGACACTGGCGTCCGCTGGCGGTGCAGAATCTCGCGGCGTCAACTTTACCGGTGCGATCATCATTGTGTTGCAGGTGGCACTGATCGTTCTGCTGACGCCTGGGCTTGCCGCCAGTATGATTGCGGGGGAAATGGAAACCGGTAGCTGGAATCTGCTGCGCGTGACTCCCATGGGGCCCGGCACGATCCTGCGAGGAAAACTCATCAGCGTTGTTTTGACACTGGCATTGTTGCTGTGCGCGACGCTGCCGGGTTATGCGGTGATCATGCTTATTCAGCCGAATTTGCAGGCTCAAGTGCAACAGGTGATCGTCTGTCTGATTCTCGCTGCGTTGCTGGCGATGCTGATCAGTGCGACCGTGAGTAGTTTTTTCCGATCCACGGCTGTGGCGACGACCGTTGCGTACGGTATCCTGATTTCGTTATTTGCCGGCACGATGCTGGTCTGGGTGAATTTGGACGCTCCGTTTGGCCATTCGGTGGTTGAACGCACGCTGCAATTCAATCCGCTGGCGGCTGCTTTAAGTGCGATCGAAGCGGACGGGTTTCAGAATTTCAATCTGATTCCATCGGCGTGGTGGATCAGTTCGATTCTCTGCGGCCTGTTGCTGATCGTGTTGTACTTCCGAGTGCGTCGTTTGAGTCAGCCGGATTAGCCCGATGAATTTGTCTTCTGATCGATTTGCATTCGAGAGTTTCGTTATGCCGTACAGACAATTTCGATGTCTTCAACCTTTCCATGCATTGCGATTTTCGACACTGCTACTCTTAGCTCTATTGTTACCTTCGTTGCACATCCAGGTGATCGGCCAGGAAGACGTTGCAACCCAAAAAACCGAGGAAACTTTACAGCCATCCGCTGCACAGCCATCCAAAGTGCAGAGCGAGCAGCCTGATCCTGATTTCTCACCGAGTGGTCCGTATCAGGGACCGCTGGAGATTTCGCCTGTCGCGAGATTTGACAAGTTGCCCATGCGGATGCATCTTGAGCCGTATCTGATAGCACCACCAAACAGCCAAAAACTCGATGCTCGCTACGTGCCGCTGTTCGAACGGACATTGCGAGAGATCGACGATGATGAATTGCTGGAAACGGCCGCACTGAGTCTCGCTCGTGTTGCGGAAGAAAAGTTGCAGAGTATTGAAACAACTGCGGACATTCTTGTAAAACATTTGCAGTCTCACCCAAATCGAAGCGTAAGATTTGCGTGTGCTCGAGCCCTGGCGAATGCGGATTACACGTCTGCGGCCGCGCCGTTGCTCGCACTTGATCCGGAGATTGATGACGCTGAGCGACTTTGGATTGATCCTGCTCTCGCGCGGTGGAAATATGCCCCGGCCACTGATGTTTGGAAAAAACGTCTGGTAGATGATTCACAAACCGCCGTTGCTGTTTCACTGGCGTGTGAAGGACTCGTGGCACTGAATGATTCGCAGGCGTCCGCATCACTGCGAACAGTTCTGAATCATCCACGGTTGTTTTATGAAAAACGCTTCGCTGCTGCAAAGGCTCTGAGTTCCATAGCTCCCGAAACGGCGTTCGAGGAATCTGCAAAATACATCACGGGCAATGTTTCAGAACGAATCCTTGCGGTTCAGCTTCTCTCCAGTCCGCATCCAGAATCGCTGACCAAATTGTTCACGCTGTGTGCTGATAAATCGGATGGAGTTGCTTCTGCTGCATGGTTAGCAATGTACCGTCTAAACGCCGCAGGATTACTTCCAGCGCTGGATAACGGTCGCAGTCATCGTGACGCTGTCGTTCGGATGACGACTGCGCGAGTGATTCGGCAATTCCCAACGCCAGAAAGGGCAAATTGGTTGCACGAACAACTCAGCGATAAGCATCTGGAAGTGCGAAATGTCGCTCGAGAAATGTCGGCGATGGTTGCTCAGGAACAGCCGACGTTACGTGATTCTATCGTCGCGATGGCGGGTGATCGTATCGCAGCAGATCCTGAAAACTGGCAGGGCATCGAACAATCTCTGTTGTTGTTGGGGCAGCTTCGCGGAAGTCAATTTTCCGATCGCTGCATTCCACTTCTTGAACATCCGCGCAATGAGGTATTGGTGACTGCTGGATGGCTTCTGCACTTGTTTCCCGATGCCACCGTGGAGACCGCAGTCAGACAGTATCTGACGCGAAACGACGAGATGTTTAAAGCTCCGGCAACGGCACCCGAAGGTGCGTATCTCGGCCATCAATCGGCGTACCTGATTCAATACGCAGGTTTGATGCGACTGAAAGATCTGCAACCTTTCCTGGAGCCGAACTTCAAGAAATCTGAACCAGGCGGCAACGAAAAACGATCTGCAGCAATGTGGGCGATGGGCCTGATGCATGAGCATGATCCAGTCCCGGAACTTGCAAAATCTTTCCTCGACCGTCTGGCCGATCGCGGCGGCTTGATGCCGGAGCAATTTCCAATCAGACGGATGTCGGCGGTGGCTCTGGGAATTTTGCGAGCTAAATCTGCGGCTCCAGGATTAGTTGAAGCATACAAACTCGATCCTGTCGATGCCATTATTCCCGATAGCGCGCGATGGTCGCTTGGAATGATCGGTGAACCGATGCCAGAGCCTACCGAGGGATTTTCAAATCTGGTCAGTGGCTGGAAATTGAATCCCTTAGGCGACTGAATTTGGCCAGTGCCAGACAGAGATCGATCAATGAATGCTTGAAAAAATTGACTAGTTGTTCGACACTATGCACTTCACGAGATTTCCAGATGCACGAGTGTTCCGTTGAATTGCCGATTGATGTCCGAGCGTTCTATTGTTCATCACTACCAAGACCCCGTCGATTTGATTTGGCTTCGTGCTGCCGCAGACTTGGGGTTGGCGGTCCAACGCTCGGCTGAGGCGTATGCTTCCTACGATGGCAAAGGGACGCTCACGATCTCTGTCGAAGATGATTTCGATGCCGACGACTCTCTGGCACAGATGGTTTTTCATGAAATTTGCCACTGGCTGGTGTCGGGAATCCACGCTAAAGACCTGCCCGACTGGGGACTTTGCAATACCAGCAAACGCGATCTTATCTATGAATATGCCTGCCATCGATTGCAGGCGGCACTCTCCGCACCCTTCGGGTTGCGTGCGTTTATGGCCGTCACCACCAGTTGGCGACCTTATTGGGACGCGCTGCCGGACGATCCTCTGAAAGATGGTGAAGATCCAGCGATCAAGATTGCACAAGCCGGATTTCAATTGGCTCAGACGCCACCATTTGAGTCTGTGTTGACTCGCAGTCTGTCCGCCACGGCCATGATTGCTGATGCTGTGCGTGGTCTGGCTCACCCGTCTTCGCTTTGGAGTGTCACGCGTGCCCGGCACCGTTTGGGCTCGCTGATGTCTGGCACTGAGGAATTGCGCTGCGGGTCATGCGCCTGGGCTGTTTCCGGAAAGTCTGGTTTGCGTTGTCGTCAGCACAAACCGCCGGGCAAAATTGCGCCCCCGGTGAGTTCCGATGAACGGGCGTGCGAACGTTGGGAACAAAAGTTGGCGGCTGAGGACTGTGCGAGTTGCGGTGCGTGCTGTCGTCAAGGCTTCGATCTGGTACCGGTCTCGGCCCGCGACCCGTTTAGAAAATTGCACCCGGAACTCGTGCAACTGCAGAGCGGCGAGCACATCGTTCCGCGGCCCGGCGGCATTTGTGTCGCGTTGGATGGGGATGGCGCGGCGGCGTCACCATATCGCTGTCGCCACTATGCGACTCGTCCGAAGAACTGCCAGGACTTTGAGGTTGCGGGAGACGCCTGCCTGCTTGCCCGCCGTCGCGTCGGACTCAGTCGCTAAGGCGCAAACAGTCGTTCGTAAATGGTCTAAGCACACAGATGCCAGTCACGTTGTATCAGATTTCAGTCAAGGATTCAGGTGATGAACCAATTCAGACTCTGCGTAACTATTCTTTCGGCAATGCTCTTGATTCGGTCGCAGGCAACGGCCGCCGATCAGCCAAACATACTCTTCTGTATCGCGGATGATTGGGGACTTCATGCTGGAGCTTATGGAACACCCTGGGTAAAAACGCCGAACTTTGACCGAGTGGCAAAAGATGGCCTGTTGTTCAATCATGCATATACTCCAAACGCCAAGTGCGCGCCGTCGCGAGCGTGTTTGCTGACCGGCCGGAATTCATGGCAGCTCAAAGAAGCGGCGAATCATATTTGTTATTTCCCGCCGGAATTTAAAGGCTGGGCGGAGGCTCTTGCAGAACACGGATGGAATGTGGGGCACACGCTGAAAGGCTGGGGGCCGGGTGTCGCGAACGATGCCAACGGTGAGCCTCGTAAAATGACGGGAGATGCCTTCAACAAGCAAAAGCTGGAACCTCCCGCGAGTCAAATCAGCAACAACGACTACGCAGGCAACTTTGCGGATTTCCTTGACGCTGCCCCCGCGGATAAGCCGTGGTGCTTCTGGTATGGCGCGATTGAGCCGCATCGAGGTTATGAATTTGGCGTTGGTGTTCGCAAGGGTGGCAAAGCACTGACGGATGTGGATCATGTTCCCGCCTGCTGGCCCGATACCGATGAAGTTCGCCACGACATGCTGGACTATGCCTTTGAAGTCGAGCACTTTGACAGGCATGTCGGGCTGATGCTGGCAGATTTAGAAAAAAGGGGGCTGCTGGAGAACACGCTGGTGATAGTGACGAGCGATCACGGGCCTCCGTTTCCTCGCGGCAAAGGCAATGTGTACGAAATGGCCAATCACGTGCCACTCGCCATCATGTGGCCAAAGGGAATTCATACACCGGGTCGAGTCGTCAATGAGTTTGTCAGTTTCGTCGATATCGCCCCAACGCTGATTGACGTGGCTGGCTTGTCATGGCAGGAAACGGCGATGGCGCCAACGTCAGGTCATAGTATGACCGACATCTTTGAGCGTGCCCTCATCAACAATGCTCCGTCAATCTCCACACTTCCGCGTGACCATGTTCTGCTGGGAAAAGAACGAACGGATATCGGACGCCCACATGACGGCGGATATCCCACGCGCGGCATCGTGACGGAAGAATGGCTGTATGTTGAAAACTTCGAAGCATCTCGCTGGCCTGGCGGGAACCCGGAAACCGGATACATGGACTGCGATGCGGGAAAGACAAAAAGCGTGATCCTGCATCGCCATCGCGAAGACGCAACTGATCCGTTCTGGGCTCTGTGCTTTGGCCTGCGGCCGACGGAGGAGTTATACAACCTGAAATCTGATCCCGACTGCGTTGAAAATCTCGCGAATCAGGCTGCGTTCGCCACAAAGAAAGCCGAACTTCGCGAGAAAATGACGGCGGAACTTCGCGATCAGGACGATCCTCGAATGTTCGGCAATGGCGCGATTTTTGATGAGTATAAGCACTCAACCAAAAGCAATGTGGGGTTCTACGAACGCTTCGTGAACGGAGAAAAAATCACGGCGGGGTGGATTGATCCGGACGATATTGACCCCGCGCCGCTTGCTGTGCCTGTGCCGAAACAATGACGAGTTGGTTCCGGCAAGGTGGCAGCCGTTAGGCCAGCCCTGTGAAAGTGATGAAACGCTGAGTATCACCGATTTCGCCGTAGTGATTGCAGGCGTGGACAACGACACGAGCGATGAACTCCATATTTCGACGTACTTTGCCACCTTCACAGGGTTGAGCCTTTAAGCTGCTCTTCGGACGGCACGTTGATCCAGCAATCGCGCCGCTCGAATGCCGAAATGAATCAATATCCACTACGACGCTTGCGAGGCTGGAATTTCTCCAGCCTCGAAGTGCGACACTCATATCAATTCAGCGTCATGGATTTCAGAAACGGAAACTGGTGAGGATTCTGAACCCCATCTGATGGCATTCCATCAGCATACCAACCGGGATTATTCTGAAACAAGCGGCGATTCGATTGCGACCGGAAGAAGAAGAGACGCCCTTTGTAAAAGGCACCCAATTCGATAGCACCCGTTTGTGCGACTTTTCCGAGCTGCAGTTCTACTGGATCGCAACCGTGCAGGCCGGGGACAAATTGTTTCGGACTGGCGAAGAAAGTTTCTCGCTCTTCAGCAGACATGAAAAAATAATCGACGCCATCGTAAGTGCCAACAAACTCTTCACTACCCTTCGACCATTTTTTATCTCGAAGCATTGCCACCGGACAGTAGCCACCCAGCCCCACGACTTTGCCGTCGTGCATCACCAGCAGACAGCGACGAAGATTCTCATCATCTTCACGCTTTGCGACAGATTGTTCCGCCGCATTTGTTGCACCGGATTTATTGAGACGCGTCATGTATTCGTCGAGCGTCGCGTTTCCGGCGTAGCGTCCAATTTCCTTTCCGTCAGGACCAATGACAACTTCCGTGGGAAGTGCAGAAATTCCGTGCTTAGCAATCAAATCCGGATCACGATCGGCATCGACCCGCACACCGATCACTGTAGTTCCCAGGTGACCTAGAACGGCAGGCTGATTCAGCACCGCAGAATCCATCTGCCGACACGCGCCACACCACACAGCTTCGAAGTGAAGAACAACCGGAATGTTCTTTTCGATTGCCAGCTTTCTGGCCTCTTCAAATGAATCCAGCCATTTCCCGCCAGAAACCTTGTCCTCTTCAACAGCAACTTTCGATATTTCCAGACTTGATTGATTCGTCGGCTCAACTTCGCCAGGCATCGAGTCTGAAGAATTTGCTTCCATACCGGAAAGCAAAACAGAAACAGCCAAAAACACCATTGCACTTACGGAAATCATCCGCAGCATCCTTTCAAAACAGTGGAAGGTCGCAGCTCTCTCATCCTGAAAGGCTCTGCGATTTCACAGGATCAAATCTGATCCCGAAGGGAATGGCAGCGACATCATGCCGCCGCTTCCTGTTTCACCTACAATGTTGCACGTCAAGTTGTGACTTCAACTTTTCCACACGGCGATCGATACCGCTCACCGTAGGAATTTCATCCGTGGACAACGCAATTCGTTGTCAGTCATTTACCCTGAAATTAATACTCCAGCCTTGGTGAGGTAGGTAATAACTTCAAGAGCCAGTTCTTCGACCCCCTTGCTGTTGGAATCCAAAACCAACTCCGGCTTTTCAGGCGCTTCGTACGGAGCACTGATGCCTGAGAAGTTCTCGATTTCGCCAGCACGGGCCTTTTTGTACAGACCTTTTGGGTCGCGAGATTCGCAGGTTTCCAAGCTTGCCTGGACAAGAATCTCGATGAATGCTCCTTCTGGCAGCAGGCCGCGAACCAGATCTCGGTCAGCCCTGTAAGGCGAAATGAAGGCTGTGGACAGGATCGTCGCAGCGTCAGCAAACAACTTGGCGACTTCACCGATGCGGCGGATGTTTTCGGTGCGGTCTTCCGGTGTAAAACCAAGATTCTTGTTCAGCCCCAGGCGGATGTTGTCGCCATCCAACACAAAGGTATGCACACCGCGATCGTGCAGGATCTGATCCACTGCGTTCGCGATCGTGCTTTTGCCACAACCACTGAGACCGGTGAACCACAGAACCGCTCCACGGTGTCCGTTCAGTTTCTGGCGGTCTTCGCGCGTAATATCGTGTGCATGCCATGTAACGTTTGTCGCCTTCTGTTCGTCCATCCTTCGTCCTACTCCAGGAAAAATCAATCTGAATTGCTTAAATCCAGCCAGCGATACCAGACTGCATTCTGCAGCATGGGCAAACCCAACCATCGGGCTTTATTTGATTCAGCATCATGCCGGTCAGAAACTGGTGATCCCAAAGGCGTGCTTGCGACTCATGTGAAGTCAACTTTGAATGTTTGAGCTATGAACTTTAACGATCAACTGAAATGCGAAGCGGGGGCATCATAGAGAAGCCACTGGGGTCAACAAAATGACCAAGAACTACCTAGGGGGACTTGTGCCTGAATTCTCAACACTCGCAGAGAACATCCGTTGAGATCATAAAAATGTGATATTGACGCCGTTTTGTGCATTTTGAGGATTCTCGAATGCCGCTGTTTTTGCCTCGCGACTGCAATTCAGCCTCGACGCGCTTATTATGTTGTCAGCAAGTGATTTTTGAGCGTGTTCCTGACAAAATTGAAGCAAGGCTCGCGAATGGCGTCCGAATTTGACCAACAAGTATCCGAATCTTCAGATCCTGAACGATCACGGCCTGAAGAATTGCCACCTGTGACGCCACCATCGGCTGGCTTTATCGTTCAGCTTTTCCTGATTCCGGCGTTGATTGTCCTCGCCGTTGTCGCCGTTTGGGCTCTGTTTGGGCAACTGGCGCACACTGAAAACGACTGGACGCACCTTACCGCTGACATCAGCAGCAAGAACGAATTGCGTCGCTGGCCGGCTGCAGAAGGCTTGGCACATCTGCTGCATAACGAACAGATTTCACCGCCCACCGATCGGCAACCACTGGCCGAAAATCCTATCGTCGTTGATTCGCTGACGAAACTTTTCACTGAATCACTTGCGACACACGGCACCGACGACGAGACGATTCGGCAACAGGAATTCCTGGCAAGGACCATGGGTGCTCTCAACGCAGATGAAAAAACACTGCCTGTGCTGGCGGAAGCTATGAAGGTTACGAACGACATCGTGGTCCGTAAAAGTGCCTTGATGGCGATCTCTCTGATCGCCGGTCGGCATTTCGATGACGCAACGGGATATTCGGCTGCAGTCGAGGCACGAACTTCTGCACCAAGCCTTGCACAACGAAATCTGCCGCTTGCGACAGCGACAATCTCCGACCTGGCAACTCTGGAACAACTCCGCCGGTCAGCTCAGGACCCCGATCCCGTGATTCGACATCTTGCCGCCTACGCACTGGCAAGCGTCAGTGGTCCCGAATCGCTTCAGCAACTGCGATCAATGCTCGGCGACAGTAATCGACTCGCCCAGGCAAATGCTGCGATTGGTCTGGCTCGCAATGCATCCATCGACGGTGTTGCAACAATGATGCAACTGATGACAGCATCAATGAAACCCTATGTTCATGTGTCGAATCCCAACGACACGACGCCCTTGACTCCTGAAGAAATGCAACAGGTGGAAGTCCGCCACGAAATCGAAGAGACTCAAGTGGCCAGCAATTGTCTAAGAGCCATCGGCGATCTGTGGCCACAGATTGATGCCAAAGACCAGACGGCCTTGCTGTCCTTGATACGTGACATGGAACAGAAGTTTTTCGCATCAAATGTGCGACAGCAAGCTGCTGAACTGCTGAAGACAATTGGCCAGTCCGAATGAGTTACTGGTTGTGGGTCAGTTTGCTGATTGCCTTGAACTCAGCCGCATTGGTGAGCAATCTGTTTCTGCTTCCCGGCAACTGGTTCATGACAGGCACGCTCGCAATCTTCCTGCTGGCGTCCGATTTTGGACATGGCCCGACGTGGATGGTTGTTGGCATCTGCGTTGTGCTCGCTGGTTTGGGTGAGCTTCTGGAACTGGCCATGGGTTCTGCAACAGCCGCCAGGAAAGGCGCAAGTCGGCGCGCGATGCTGATTTCCATGGGGCTGTCATTTGTGTGCAGCATCGCTGGCACATTCGTCGTCCCGATTCCGATCGTTGGGGGTGTGATTGGTGCGATCCTGGGAGCCGCCGTGGGAGCTTTCGCTGGCGCGTGGCTGGGAGAAGCATGGAAAGGCACAGAACCAGTCCTCCGAAATGAGATTGGCAACGCCGCGATGATCGGGCGCTTGCTTGGGATGTTCGCTAAAGGCATCGTCGGCGTTGCAATCTTTGTCGTCCAGCTTGTAAGCTTCTGGCTGTAGAGCGGCGTGTTGATTTACGCGAACATCGTGAGCCGCAAGGCGCTAGCCGCGCGTTTTCTCACAGTCATCGGAGTCTAGTTGTCGATCCTCCAATCAATGTGAGCACCGATTTCCTCCTGTGAGAGCTTCAAGCCTTCCATCAGGATAACCCACAGCACCAGACTGGCCGACCAGTGGGTGTTCAACTGATCGACGACGAACCGCCACTTCGCATCCGGAGCAAGCGCGTGAGTCCGCTTGATGTGTTCCAGAAAGTCTTCTTGATTGCGAGTCGGCCCGATCGTCGGCGACAGAGATTTTCCTGTCACGACATCAAAGCTGGCGATCAGGCACACGACGCCGTGGCGGAGGTATTCGAATTCAATGCGTTCTTCCTGGCCGGGACGCATCTTTTTTTTTGGGAGCGATGCGTTCCAACGCCTGAATGCTGGTCATCTCGTCCACGCAGATCGAATGTGTGTCGAACTGAGACATGAGTTCCGGTGCCTGCTGATAACATTCACACACGGTCTGCATCTGCTGCTGAAAAACTTCCGGATCTTTTTCTTTCGTGTTGAGCCAGTATCGCGACTTGTGCGGCTGCAACTGAGCTTCAATCAACAGCGTGTTCATGTGACTCTTTGAGATGTAAGGTACAATGCCGCGTTTGATGACTTCATCCACGATTTCCCGCTGCGTCCAGCATGCGACTGGACGCCCGGATTCTTCTACGGCTTCACACGCAACCGCAAATTAACTGCAACAATACCGCCTGCTGTCGCTCCGATATCACAACCTTCGCCGCTTTTCCTGGCATCTGACGTCCTCCCTGATTCCTCGAAAAAATCCTTTTTAGCACAGCTTCGCAGATTCCCCAAATTCATCTCAGCCCAATTCGCGGATCGACATCCAGGTTCGATTTGCCGCATTTTTATAGGCAAAAACGGCAACGATCATGGCGAGACCGTATCATTCGGGGACGGACGACCCAATCCCGATTCTCTTTGTTTCGGCTGATTTGCCGGCTGACATACGTCATGCTGCCCCGAATTCATTGGCAAACTTGTCAGCAGAAGCGTGCTTTGTATGATCTTCTGCACACTATCATTGGTCCGCCATTTTCATTCTGGAAATTTCAGTGAAAACCATACTTGCTCAATTCGACACAGATGTTTTGCCCAGCAGCTTCGATCGCGTTGTGGCGGTTGATTCTGGAGTTCAGGAACTCTTCTCGTACGGCTCCGTGACGCCAGAGAACGTCACTGGACTGGTGCACGGATTGATCTTTACACGCGGACCGGCCGATCTGAAGAACTCAGCGATCTTCATCGGCGGCAGTGACGTGGCAGCGGGTGATGCGTTGCTGAGGAAAATTTCGAAAACGTTTTTTGGTCCGATGCGCGTCTCCGTGATGATGGATTCGAACGGCTGTAACACAACCGCTGCCGCCGCGATTGCGAGTGCTCGGAAGCATTTGAGTCTGTCTGGCGGCAAAGCGATTGTGCTGGGTGCGACCGGTCCTGTTGGACTGCGAGCTGCAGAACTGCTGGCGTTGGAGAATGCAGAAGTGACGTTGGTCTCCAGGACACTCGACCGCGCGGAAGTGGCCTGTGAATCAATTCGTGCCAAGGTCGCAGGTGCTCATGTCACAGCAGCAAATGCTTCACAACCTGCGGAATTCATGTCCCTCTGTCAAAATTCGGCGATCATCGTGGCGGCCGGAGCGGCGGGTGTCTGTTTTCTGGATGCAGGATCGCTCGGAAAGATCTCCGGACTCAAACTGGCCATCGACCTCAACGCCGTGCCGCCTGTCGGTATTGCCGACATCGGTGTGATGGACAAGGCTGTCGAAAAATCCGGCGTCATCTGTTACGGCGCCCTGGGAGTTGGTGGACTGAAAATGAAAGTTCACAAGAAAGCAATTGCGACGCTCTTTGAATCGAATGATCGCGTTTTTGAAACTCGCGCAATTTACGAATTGGCGTTGCAGGTTGCTGGAGTTTAGTGCAGTGATTCAATCCTCGTTCCAGGGCTCCAGCCTTGGAACGCGCTGCCTTGGAGTCTCCTGCCTCCCGTGTTTTCGCTGGAGGCAGGAGCCTGCGGAGCAGTGTGTTCCGAGGCAGGAGCCTGGAAACAAAATGTTTACGAAAGTATCCAGACATGAAGCTTCCGATCATCATCGCAACTTTTCTATGCGGCCTTACTTCGCAGGCATCGATCGCGGACGAGGCGAAACGTCCAAATGTGCTGTTCATCATAGTTGACGATCAATCGCCGTTTGATTTGAGGGTGTATAATCCGCAATCAGCGTTGCAAACTCCAGCAATCGATCGTCTGGCGGCGGATGGCATGGTGTTCGACGGTGCCTATCACATGGGATCATTCAGCGGCGCTGTCTGTACTCCTTCACGGCATATGGTGATGTCCGGACGCACGCTGTGGCATTTGCCAATTTCTCCGGGGGCAAAGAAAAACACGCTGTGTCCTGACCATCTGGAATTGCAGACAATGCCGGCCGTCTTCAATCGCGGCGGATACGACACGATGCGTACCTGCAAGATGGGCAACAGCTACGAAGCTGCCAACAAGCAATTCACCGTTCGCAAGGATGCGACGAAACGTGGTGGCGACGACGAATCCGGCAGCACATGGCATGGCGCACAAGTGTTGAACTATCTGAATGATCGTGAGGCCAATGCTGACAAAGATCCGTTTCTGATCTACTTTGGTTTCTCGCATCCGCATGACACACGCGATGGCACTCCGGAGTTACTCGCAAAATATGGCGCTGTGAATCATGCGGACCCGGCGACTCTGCCGCCGGCAAATCCAAACGCACCAGCGTTGCCGATTAACTATTTGCCAAAACATCCGTTTGATCATGGTCATCCTGGGCTGCGTGACGAAGTTGACGTGAGCGGCGTATGGAAGAACCGCGATGAACGCACGATTCGCAATGAACTCGGGCGAGAATTTGCGTGCAGCGAAAACATCGATATCCAGATTGATCGAGTTCTAAAAAAACTTGAGGCCATGGGAGAACTCGACAACACATATATCTTCTATACATCAGATCATGGCATGGCGATCGGGCGACATGGTTTGCAGGGCAAACAGAATCTCTATCAGCACACATGGCGCGTTCCGCTGATCGTGAAAGGACCTGGCATCAAGGCCGGTTTCCGCGCGGAAGGCAATGTTTACTTGCTCGATATGTTGGCGACGTTGTGCGATGTCACGGGCGTTCCTTCTCCGGAATCAAACGAAGGGTCGAGCTTCAAATCAGTTCTGCTTGGCACGCAGGAGAAGATTCGCGATGTGCTCTATGGCGTGTACAACGGTGGCACGAAACCAGGCATGCGGTGCGTAAAAAAGGGCGACTGGAAGCTGATTAAGTACGACGTGCTTGATGGTAAGGTGCAGGAGACGCAACTGTTCAATCTCAAAGACAACCCACATGAGTTCTTAGCCGAACACCACGACTCGGCTGTGGCGAAGCTGTCGCATTCGAACCCCACGGCGTCTCAAGTCAATCTCGCAAATGATCCGAAATACGCGGACAAGCTGACTGAAATGGAAGCTTTGCTGTTAGCCGAAATGCGGCGACTTAATGATCCGTGGAGACTTTGGAATCAGCCCAATGATGGTGTAAAATCAGCAGAGTAAAATTGCAGGACGGGACTCCAGTCCCGTCCTGACGTAAATCCATTCAACTCACTATCTTGCACAGTTGTATCCGCCGAACCCGTATAGCAATGCAGATTGCGGGAAACTTAAGGCGGAGCCTCCAGGGCAGTGCGTTCCAGGGCTGGAGCCTTGGAACGAGGCGAAAAGACCGAAAATGAAACGACGTTTTTCTATGAAACTGCGATTTTGCTTTCTCGCGTTAATTGCGTTTGTTCCGCTACCACTCGCCGCGTTCGCTGAGGAACATAAAATCCCGGCGTGTACTGCGTATATGTTGCCCAATCCTGAGTCTGCTCGTATTTCAGAAGAGCACGGCGTCACCAAGTGGATCGATGCGACTCAAACGGTTAACTGGTACGGCAGGTTCAAATCGGCAGCCGAATTGACAGCGAAAGTCGAATTGCGATTGCCCGCAGGAGTCACCTCACAACTGCAACTGACGGTTGACGGCAAGTCCCACAAAACAACAGCGACTGGCAAAGGCAATGACCAACTTGTCACAGTAGACTTCGGTCAATTTGAAATCAGCGGTGCTGGCTATCAGAAATTCGAACTGAGGTCACTCAACGAAACAGGGAAACCCGTCGGAGAAATCAACGCTTTGATCATTGATGGTCCGGCAACCGCAGGTGTTCATTTCAATCTGAAGGAACGCCGAAATGCCGCGTCAGTGCATCTGGCCTATCCAGTACCAGCGGGTACTGATGTTGAAGCCTTCTACTGTGAAGTGACGGCCGTCGAAGATCCGACGACTACTTTTTACATGGCGTGCGGCTGGCATCGAGGTTACTTTGGGATGCAGGTGAACAGCCCTGCCGAACGACGTATCATTTTCAGCGTGTGGGACAGCGGCAACGAAGGCATCGATCGCAAGAAGGTTGCCGACGAAGATCGCGTCCAGTTGAATGGCAAAGGCGAAGGCGTTTATTCAGGTGATTTCGGCAATGAAGGCACCGGCGGGCATAGTCATCTGAAGTACATGTGGAAGACGGGTGAAAAGCAGCGATTCATTGTCACCGCAGAGCCGACTGACAAAACGCATACCGATTTTTCCGGTTATTGGTTTCATCCCGAACACAAAAAGTGGATGCTCATCTCATCCTGGCGTGCCCCTAAAGAAGGAGGTCGCATAAGAGGACTGCACAGTTTCAGTGAAAACTTTGGCGGCAGCAATGGACACCTGCTCCGCAAAGCACGCTACGGCAATCAATGGATTCGAACGCCCGACGGGGCATGGGAGGAACTCACCACTGCAAAATTCAGCCATGATCCCACGGGCAAATCCGATCGTTTTGATCGATTCATGGGGGTGGAGGATGCTGAGTTCTTTTTGAGTCACGGCGGTTTTGTGGATGGCTCTACGGAATTCGGAATTCCATTTGAACGTGCTGCCACCAATGCTCCCCCGGACATTTTAGAGTTGCCGAAGCCATCCCTGAATTAGGCAACCCTTAGGGATCTATCATGTGAATTGGCATATTTCCATAAATCCAGGCAGAACGATTCTGAACGCCGAGCATTGTTGATAAAGATTCAATAACCTGATGACAGGCTCGATGTTATAGTTCGGCAGTCGAGCGCTGAAACGTGATTGTTCAACCGGGCGGTAGGTGATGGTGGATTCACAAACGACAGTGCTCGTCGCGGAAGACAGCAAGACGCAGTCTGTGCTGATTCGATCGCTGCTTGAAAAGGCGGGATTCAATACCGTCACTGCAGTGAATGGACGGGAAGCATTGCAGATGATCAAGAACATGCCACCGGATGTGGTGATCACTGATCTCAACATGCCGGAAATGAATGGACTTGAGCTGGTGGAAGCGGTGCATGCCGATTTCCCGAACATTCCAGTGATTCTGGCGACAGGCGTGGGAAGCGAAGAGATTGCGGCCGAGGCCCTGCGAAAAGGCGCAGCAAGCTATGTTCCCAAGCGGAATCTGAAAGACCTTATTCCAACACTCCAGAGACTGCTGGCGGTAGCGCACGCGGATCGCGCGAGTGCGCAGTTGTCTGCGTGTGCGACATTCAGCGAGGTGCAGTTCGATCTGCCCAGTGATGGTTCACTGGCTGCTCCATTAGTGGCTCAGATTAAACGCATGGTAGAACGTTTCAATCTACGCGACGGCAGTGGCGCGATGCGGGTCGCCATGGCATTGGATGAAGCACTGCAGAATGCCATGATTCATGGCAATCTGGAAGTCTCTTCAAAGCTGCGCGAGGGCGATGATCCGAACGCTTACTACGCTCTGGCGAGTGAGCGTCGCCAGCAGCTTCCTTACAAAGACCGTCATGTTTTTGTGCGAGCGCTCGTCACGCGAGAGATGGCGGAAATCACGATTCGCGACGAGGGTCCTGGTTTCAATCCTCGGACTATCCCTGATCCAACGGACCCCGCGTATCTCGATCGACCGTGTGGTCGAGGCCTGTGGTTGATTCATGCATTCATCGACGAAGTTCGTCACAACGCGACTGGCAATGAGATCACGATGATTCTTCGCCGTGATTCAGAAAAGAATACTGTTTGATTGTCTGGCTACGCTGTTCTATTTCCGCTGATACACAAGTTTGCCGCCGAGCCATGTTTGATCAACCTGAATGTCCTGGACGTCTTCCACCGGGCAAGTCAGCAGATCCGTCCCAAGTATGATCATGTCGGCCAGCTTGCCGGGTTCCAGCGAACCCTTCTCTTTTTCCTCAAACGTCAACCACGCATTGTTGATCGTGTAGAACCGAATGGCGTCTTCCCGCGAAACGATTTGTTCGGGATGCAGCGGTTCATCAGCCCAGCGTGGTTGCCGCGTGAGCATAGTCCAGATGCCGAGAAACGGATTGTATGGATTCACCGAACGCAGGCTGCCGATCTTCTGCATGTGATCTGAACCGCCGCCGACTTTGACACCTTGTTCGAACAATGTTTTGTAAGGCTGAAACCACGCCGTCCTTTCTTCACCAAATTGATGCAGCAAAGTCCGACCGTCCAGACGCAGCCAGATCGGTTGAATGTCGGCCACGATTTCGAGCTGCTGCATTTGGTCGATAGATTTCTGACTCATGAAGTTGCAATGCGTAATGCAGGGACGCTTTCCGGCAATCGAAAAGTCTTCATTCACCCGTGCATAGGCATCAATGAGAGCCTGAACGGCTCCGTCGCCGACTGCATGTGCGGTGATCTGCAGGTCGTTTTCCAGGCACAGCTTTGAAATCTCGTACAGCCGGTCAGGTTCGATATTCAGCACACCACGATATTCTGGGTCCGTTATCGAGTACACTGAACTGACACCCCACGGTTTCTGCATCCAAGCGCTGCCGGTTAACATCCCGCCGTCCAAAAACACTTTCACGCCACGCAGCCATAATTGATTGTCGTACGCATGTGCCGGGTGTTTTGCGGCCTGCAGTATCTGCTCTGAGACTTGTTCCCATTCACCGGCTGGATTCACGCCCCAGCACAAAAATGTACGGCACGTGAGTGCCTTCTCCTGCTTCAGTGCGTCGAAGAGTTTTACATCCGATTCCCCCGCGCTGCGTTGCACAATGCTGGTGATGCCGACGGAATTGTAGTCGGCCAGTAGTTTCTGCAGCTGTGCTTTGCGTTCGTCGAACGATGGCTGCTGTTCTGCAGACTGCGGCTTCACAAATCGTCCCGCAGCTCGAATGATCCCGTTTGGTTCGCCGGTGGCCGGATCTGTTTCGATTCTGCCTGGCTGGCCATCTGTGATTTTAAAATTCCGATCAATGCCACTTAAAGTCAGCGCCATTGAGTTGAGTGCGGCATCAGGCCCAGTACGAAAATAGACAGGATGTTTCGGAGCGACCTGATCCAATTCGTAGCGAGTTGGAAATCGCTGATCTCGAAGTCGCGTGATAAAAACCTGATTGAGAACAATCCATTCGCCTTCTTTGACGACTTGCGTCCGCTGATGAATGTACTTTAAGACATCGTCAATTGTTTGTAGTTCGGGAATTCGGTGATCGAATTCGTACACGGCTGCTCCGGTGGCATGGACGTGCGAATCAATCAAGCCTGGCAGAACCATGCGACCGTTCAATGCCACCAGTTGCGTCTTTGGGCCCGCAAGTTTCAGCACGTCATTATCAGCGCCAGTCGCTACGATTCTATCGCCGCGAATCGCAACGGCATCGACGACAGTGAATTTGTCATCGACGGTTACAATGCGTCCGCCGTGCAGTATAAAACCGGGCGTGTCGTCCGACGGTATCTCATCGAATGCAAAACCACAGGAGGCAAGCAAGTTCAGTATGATGATGAAGCGAAGCATGAGGTACTTTCTTCTTTCCAAACTTTATGGATTCAATCTTTCGGGCCAAAGTCTTGCTCAGCAACTCTGCACAAATAAGTGGCCTAATCAATAATCTTGCTGATTGGGTATTCCACAATCCCACGCGCTCCCGCTTGCTTCAACTGTGGAATGGTCGTGCGGACGATGCTTTCATCCACGATCGTATTCAGCGCTACCCATTCGGAATCTGACAGATGCGACACTGTCGGCGTCTGCAGCGCGGGGAGGATTTTGACAACAGCATCCAAATCTCGCTGATGCACATTCATCATCAGACCAACCTTGCCTTCTGCATTCAAACATGATTGCAGCATGAGTGCGATGTTGTCAATTTTCGACTTGACCCAGTTGTCGGAATACGCAGTTTTGTTGGCGATAAATCGTGTTGTACTCTGTAGCACTTCGTCCATGATGCGCAGGTTGTTGGCTCGTAATGAGCTGCCAGTTTCCGTGACTTCGACGATGGCATCGGCCAGTTTTGGAGGTTTGACTTCCGTCGCCCCCCAGGAAAATTCGACGTTGGCTTTCACACCGTGCCTTTCTAAAAACCGAGTCGTCAGGCCCACGGCTTCGGTCGCAATTCGTTTGCCTTCAAGATCTTTCACTGTCTTGATCGGCGAATCTTCGGGCACGCACAGCACCCAGCGCACAGGACGTCGGCTGACTTTTGAAAATACAAGTTCGCAGACTTCATGAACATCTGCGTTGGTTTCCAGAATCCAGTCGTGACCAGTGATGCCAGCATCCAGGATTCCGTTTTCGACATACCGCGCCATTTCCTGAGCCCGGATGAGCATGCACTCGATTTCCGGATCATCGACCGTCGGAAAGTACGAACGAGCTGCGAACTTAATGTTGTATCCCGCGCGGCTGAACAGGGCTGCGGTGGATTCCTGAAGACTGCCCGCTGGAATGCCCAACTTTAGAACTCGACCTGACATGAGAACTTATCTTTCAGTGATTATTCGCCGTAAACTGCCTTTGGATCAAACACACGTGTACCTTCTATGGTGACACTTTTTGTCGCCGGATCGATCTTTCGAAAGAAGCAACTGCCGTATCCTTCATGACAGGCCGCGCCGCCGATCTGCTTGACCTTGACCAATAGCGTATCGCCATCGCAGTCGAAATAGATCGACTGCAGTTCCTGAACGTTGCCGCTCTCTTCGCCTTTACGCCATAGCTTCTGGCGGCTGCGGCTAAAGTAGCAGACTCGACCAGTGCGCAGAGTTTCTTCGTACGCTTCCCGGTTCATCCATGCCATCATCAGGACTTCGCCAGTTGCGGAATCCTGTGCGATCGCTGGAAGCAATTCAGATTTAGAAAAATCGGGACCTGTGACGTTGGCCATGGGGCAATTACCAGATCTTATTGTCGTGAAATTCTCGTGAGATCGATAAAGGCTGCCCGTGTTCGCATCCAGGCAGCGTGTATGTGGTGAAGCTGCGTACCGTATCGTGCGTTGCGGACGATCTCCACCGGGGACACGATTTCGCCGCTCAGGATGCCACATTTTCCCGAGATTTTCGCGTTTGTGGCGTTGGATTCCAAGATAAATCTGGTCGTCTTAACCAAGGGCCTGATAAAGTAGCTCAGGCTTTCCAGGCTGACAGGTTCTTGTTCGTGTCAGGCTAGAAAGCCTGATGTACTTTTAGGGATGTTGTTCCTGGACTGTTCCCAAGTTCACAATTCTCACCCTTAAGCCCAAATTTCGAGGTCGAAATCGAGTCGCACTTGTCTTTTGACGACGACTAATGGACACTCGTCACGTCTGAAATTTGCGGCGAGTGATCTTAGCGAACGCCTTTTAGCGGCTCGCCAGGCGTACGGACTGTCTATTTGATGTGTATTCGCAACCCGAAACGTCAGTGAGGGATGGAATGGCCTGCATTCTGTGTCTCAAATCCCTCGCTGACGCGTCGGGTTACGGTTAAATCGACAGCCTGCGAATGCGATCGTGAAATGACGACGGTTTCTACCTGGAAATTTACGCGATGCGAAATCCTATTGTCTATCTGACTGTCTGTTTGTTGATGCTATTGCTCCTCAATGGCAATGCTGCCGACGCTCAGCTACGCACGGGAGACACTTCGTCGCAGCGAATTCTTCCGCTGCCCGAAAGTGAATTGTCGAATTCTCAGACGCAAATGGAACTTCTGAAGCGTTTGCGGTCGTTGGTAGCAGGGAATGACAACGCTGCTAAGGATGACTCTTCAAATTCTGAAGACGCCCCGAAACCTAAAAATGCACCAACGATCGATGATCAGCAACTGGAACAATTGCAGCAGGCGTTGAAGAAACTCCAGGATCAATTGCCACCCGGCATCAAGCCGCCGGAACTGAATTCCATTCCCAGGGAGCAACTTGATCGAGCGATGTCGGATCCCGCTGTCCAGCAGCAAATGAAAAAGATGCTGGAACAGTTTTCAAAAGACGGGCTGTTGCCGAAGCCAGATAACGGTGGCGATAAATCACAACTCCCACCGATCCCAAAACTCCCGCCGATGTCGCGACCCAACGGCCAGTTGCCGAAGCCTGTTCAGCCCAGATCACCGTTCGATCCTCCATCGTCGCTTGAGCCGCGATTTCCCGTCGAGCCAGAATCTGCGCCTCGGCAGGAATCTCAAGGAGAACAAGAATCGCCGACGCCAGATTCAAATGAACCGCAGCCGAAGCCTGCTGAAAAATCCTGGCAGTCACTCAAAGCTTTCAAGGATTTGCTGGAGCGTTTCAAAAACTCGCAACGCAATCAGCCGTCTGAGATCGGTGACGAAGGCGATGGTTCTGAGAGCAAAAACAATAGCATGTCGAGTGGCGATAGAACTCGTGACGACACCATACCGCCTGCAACGGACTCCGGATCACGGAGTCCGCCAAATCAGAATTCACCAAGCTCTCCATCGTCGGACCCATCAAAACGAGTCTTGCGGCGGCCTGATCACTCGCCTCCTGTTATTCCTCCTGTTATTCCTCCTGTTATTCCTCCTGTTATTCCTCCTGTTATTCCTCCTGTTATTCCTCCTGTTATTCCTCCTGTTGGAACAGGACCACGAACGTCGCCACTTCAGCCTTCGCAACAGCGTCCATCCCGACAAGGTGAAGTGTTTCCGCCAATGCCAGTTCCGCTACCCGATGTCACGCCGCGAAGTTTTCCGACGCCACAAACTCGAGTTCAGCCACCGAATTTTCAGCCCGATCAATTTGAGCCGCGTACGAAACAACCTGCGCCGAAGACTTCTGAATCAGAATCCAGCGGCCTGTTTCCTTCCATCTCTGAATTCATCAAAGAGCAAATGCGAGATGGATTTCCGACTCCCGCTTCCGAAGACAGTGTTGCGAAATCGAACACACCGCCATCGAACACACGGTCACCGAACACACCGCCATCGAACACACAGTCACCGAATGCTCAATCCCGCGACATGAATCCAGGAGCATCGCAATCTCGTGGCGCTGGAAGTCGTGATTCCTCGAATCGCAATTCGGGAAGCAGTGGTAACGCACGCAACGGTTCGGCACCATCGGACGCGCCTGGAATCGACATCAACAATCAGCCTCGCGATCTTGACGTGCGAAAGGAATTAGAAAACCGAGGCATTCGCGGCACGTTCGAAAAGATCGTCCAGAAGGCAAAGGAGGAATCACGAGCAAAGCAGCAACAGGAAGCGATCGCTGGGCAGCCCGGTGTCACTCCGCTTCCACAGGGCAAAACCAATAATTCAGCAAGTCCTATCAACAACGCCAAATCGCCCAGCGATCCAGGCGTGCAGAAGTCACTCGGTGATCTGCTGAGTGGTTTAGATGACAATTTGCAGGACATCGCGAAAGATACGAAGTTCAATGAACCACCGTCTAACAATTCGCGAGTTCAGGATTCTCCATGGCAGTCGCAGCCTCCGAAATCGGATTCCAGCCTGGGAAAAATCCGCGACGCAGCGTCCGGTTTCTTTTCGGATCTCAGCCAGGCGCCGCAGGCTCCAGCAGCATCTTCAAATTCAGCGGCAGACGGCGGCAGCGCGCTTTCCACCGATGGGCCATTTGATTTTGGTTCGCTTTTCTTTGTGGCGTGCATCCTGATTGGTGTTGGTGGTTTGGTCGCGTATTTCATGCGGAAGCCTTTGATGAAACTGGTGACAGATGCAACGGGCGTTACACGAGGCCATTCAGCGTTGCAGCCGAACGAAATTCGATCGCGCGCCGACGTTATCGCTGCGTTTCATGATCTGGCGTTGAGTCCGCGACAGGCCGTGGAATCCTGGTGGACTCACCAAGCTGCCGCGCAGAAACTGGCGGCTGAATCACCGCATTCAAAGCAGGCCGTCAATACGCTTGCCGAGATCTACGAACAGGCACGCTATCTTCCCGACGATGTCGAATTGCCCGCTGACAAAATTCAATCGGCAAGAACAGCTCTTGCGGAATGTCGTTAGTTTTCTGGAAACTGCTTCATGTTGCGATTCATTCTGGTGGTTGTAGGTGGCTTCGTCGTTCAATCGACAATGTGGGGCGACGAGCCTCAGTTTCGGCGACACGTGATCAACAGCGAATCAACCTATTCAGCCTGTGCGGTGTTTGATGTCAACGGTGACGGACAACTTGATATTATCTCCGGCGGTTTCTGGTATGCAGCGCCGACGTGGGAGAAACATTTCCTGCGAGATGTCGAAGAAATCCGGGGACGATTTGATGACTACTCCAATCTGCCTCTCGACGTCGATGGAGATGGCGACCTTGATCTGATCAGCGTCAACTATCGCAGCTCATCGATTTACTGGGTCCAAAATCCAGGGCCGGATTCGGCGGTCAGCAACGCTGCTGCCAAGACTCCATGGGAACGAATTGTCGCGGCGACGCCCGGGACAATGGAAACCGGCCGCCTTGTCGATGTCGATGGCGACGGTCGCCTGGATGTGCTTCCGAACGGAACTAAGTTCGCTGCATGGTGGAGCATCGAACCAGGCTCAACTCCCGCATGGGATCGTCACGAACTGCCGATCGAATTGGCTGGCCACGGCGTAGGATTTGGAGACATTAACGGAGACGGTCGAGGCGACATTATCGGCCCACACGGTTGGGCGGAAGCGCCTCCGGATCGCCGCAACGAGCGCTGGGTGTTTCATCCGGAATTCGATCTGTGGCAGGATGCTTCGATACCAGTTCTTGTACAGGACGTTGATGGCGACGGTGACAATGATCTCATCTGGGGACGCGGCCATCGGTTTGGTCTGTACTGGATGGAACAAAAAATTGATGACTCGAAGAATCGTCAATGGGTTCGTCACGCGATAGATACCAGTTGGTCGCAGGCTCACAGTTTGCTCTGGGCCGATTTGAACGGCGACGGACAAGCGGAACTCATCGCGGGTAGTCGCTTCATGGGCCACGACGGCAAAGATCCCGGCGAGTACAATCCGCAGATCGTTTGTTCGTATCAGTTTTTGCCCGAATCGCGAACGTGGAAACGTCATACGATATGGTCGGGTGATTCTGGTGACTCCAGCGACCCCGATGACTCCAGCGATTCTGGTCACTCCAGCGACTCCGTCGGCTTCGGCCTTGATCCCAAAGTCGCAGACCTTGATGCGGATGGTGATCTGGATCTCATCTGTCCGGGCCGCAGCGGTCTGTATGTTCTCGAAAATCTGCGAGTCGCAGCGGGCGACGTGAAGTCGAATGCATCGAAAAGCATTGTCAAAGCCGACGACTACGATCACGAAAACGTGATGGTTCTCCGGGATGACGACGGCAACTTGCAGCCAATCACGACGCCGTTCCAAATGGGATTGCGTCGTCAGCAGATTCTTCAGGGGATGAGTCTCGGGATGGGCGAGCTGCCGACACCTGATCGCCGCGTGCCGCTCGATATTCAGATCGTTTCGACGGAGGCCGCCGATGGTTACGTGCGTCAGAAGATTTCGTTCGCAGTGGAACGTGGTGATCGAGTTCCCGCGTGGCTGCTGATTCCTGCTGAGCAAAAAACAAAGGGACCAGCGGTGCTGTGTCTGCATCAGACAAACAACATCGGCAAAGACGAACCTGCGGGACTCGGCGGACTTGAAAACCTGCACTACGCGCACGAACTGGCAAAAGCAGGCTTCGTGTGTCTGGTGCCGGACTATCCATCGTTCGGCGAATATCCTTACGACTTTAAGATTCAAGGCAAACACTACGCCAGCGGATCGATGAAGGCCATCTGGAACAACATCCGCGCAATCGACGTTCTCGAATCAATGCCGGTTGTCGATCCCAATCGCATAGGGTGCATCGGACATTCACTTGGTGGACACAACACCCTGTTCACCGCCGCCTTTGATGGCCGCATCCGTGCGGTTGTGACTAGTTGCGGATTTACCGCGTTTCACGATTACTACAAAGGCAACCTTGCTGGCTGGACCAGTGATCGCTACATGCCGCGAATTCGAGACATCTACGCCAACAGCCCGGACAAAGTCTCATTCGACTTTCAGGAAGTCCTCGCCGCGATCGCTCCTCGTTCCATCTTCATCAACGCTCCAACCGGCGACGACAACTTTGACAACGCCGGTGTGCGCAAAGTTGTGGCTGAAGCCACGAAAGCATTCGAAGTCTACGGCAGCGGGACGGGCAATATCACAGCACAATATCCCAACTGCGCTCACGACTTCCCCGACGATGTCCGCGCAGAAGCGTATGATTGGCTGAAGCGTGAATTGAAGTGAACCTCATGCCGGACATAATTATTTATCGCTTCATCACGCATTCATCATGATTCAACAGCGCCTGCCCCAACATCATTGCGGCTGCGGCTTCGATAGCGGGAATGCTCGCGTCATGGGGCGCCTGGCCGATTTTCAACAGTTCGTCGGCATCCGTTGGATGATTGCGAAAATGCTCCAACTGCTCATTGTACAGTTGACTTAGAATCTGTGCTTCTCGCTCGTCCGGTTTGCGGCTGAGGCATCGCAGGCAGCCCTGCTCAATCATCGTTGAGACATTTCCTGACGCGTCGCGATGCAGTGTCTCGCCAAGCACGCGCGCGGCTTCAACGTATTGAATTCCATTGAGTAATACCAGCGCCTGCAATGGTGATTCTGTCCGTTCGCGCTTGGCGGCGCAGACAGCTCGGCGCGGCGCATCGAAGGCGATCATCGCCGGAGGCGGACCGGTGCGACGCCAGTTTGTGTAGATGCTGCGTCGATAGACGTTGTCCCCTTCGCTGGCCGCTGCTGGCTTAAATGCTTCCGTCATTTCGTAAGGATTGACCGGTGGTCCGCCAATGGTTTGCTTCAGTAATCCCGCAGCAGCCAACGCATTGTCGCGAATCATCTCGGCCGACAATCGAAATGCAGGACCTCGAGCCAGCCAGTCATTGGCCGGATCATCGACCATCGTCTTTTCATCAGCAATGCTGCGCTGCCGGTAGGTCTTTGTTAACACAATCGACCGCACAAGTTGTTTCATATCCCAGCCCGACTCAATCAGTTGCAACGCGAGCGAATCCAGGACGTCCGGATACAGCGGGCGAGTTCCCTGGCTGCCGAAATCTTCAGAGGTTTTCACGAGTCCTCGCCCGAAGATGCTCTGCCAGACTCGATTCACGGTCACGCGAGCCGTGAGTGGATGCTGCGGATCGATCAGCCATTTTGCCAGACCAAGTCGGTTCTTTGGCGCATCGGTGGGGAATGGTGAAAGTACTTCCGGAGTCCCCGGAAACACTTCTTCGCGTCGCTGAGTGTACTCGCCGCGAAACAGAACATATGCCTTCTTCGGCTGCGGTAGTTCTCTCATCACCATGATTTCTTTCAGCCCATCTTTGAACTGTCCCAACGCTCCGCGAGCCGTTTGCAATACTGTCTGATGCTTTGTCCAAACGTCATCAACGGCCGACAGGAAGTGATCAAAGAGCATGGCCCGCTGATTGGCGTTGATTTGATCGGCCGGCAAAGTCATAAAACTGTTTGCCACTGCTTCATCGAACGTCGCCAGGGCTTCAACATCACTCAGTCGCCGCGAGAAGACTCGAAAGTCATCGATCATCCCGCCCCTGAATCCACGATCGCGAAATCGTTCCCCCAGCGCGATGTTGTCGCCACCACCGCCGGTGATTTCACGAGTAAGATTGTCTTTCACGACGTCGACATCGGTGATTGCACCGTTGATGCGCAACGTGAGTCCAGCGGCTCGGCTGCTGCCATCTGACGACACCACAACGTGTACCCATTCGTTGACCGGCATCTGAGACTTTGCGGCAATTGAAATCGCGTTACCTGGCCAAAAGTGAATCAACGACCACTTTAATCGGCCGTCCTCAATCAACAGCTCGTAGCCGCGGCTGGCAGCGTCTGTCCACGCTCGTGAGCGATGAAACACGACGGCCCGTTCTTTGACATCCGGAGTCTTCAACCATAACGAAACTGAAAATGTTTCCTCACGTTTGAAGTTACCAAACGTCAGATCAACTGAGTCATCGCCTGAGAATTCCACCGCATTGCCGGAGTGCCCCGGAACAAGTTTGTTTTCGCCCTTTAGAACGGCTGGTGTTTCGGCGGAAATTGAATTTTCCAACTTGCTATTGTCGAGCGATTCGAATTGAAAGCGGCCGAGTTCTGGCAAGGTCAACGCTAGCGGTGTATTGAGATCTCTTGCATTCAGCCAGGCGATAAATGCAGCATCACGCTCCGCTTGAATCGTCTTCTCGGCAGCTTCAAGATCGGCTACTGTTTTCTGCAGTTCGTTGAGTTTACCCTTCGACGAAATATCCGTCAGCGTCAAAGCAGGCGTCGGCGGAGACGGAGTAAAGTATGAATAGAGTCCGGCCTCGTCGATGTTCTGGAACATCGCGAAGAATTGATAATACTCTTTGTGCGTCAGGGGATCGAACTTGTGATCATGGCAGCGAGCACACTCGAATGTCAGTCCCAAAAATGTTGTCGAAAACGTTTGGACTCGATCAGCCACATATTCGACGCGATATTCTTCTTCAACACTGCCGCCTTCGGCTTCCTGTTGGTTAAGTCGATTAAATGCGGTCGCCAGAATCTGTTCATCAGTCGCATCAGGAAGCAAGTCGCCCGCCAATTGCCAAGTGATAAAATCGTTGACGGGCATGTTGTCGTTGTACGCTTTGATCACCCAGTCACGCCACGGCCACATATCCCACGGACGATCGACCTGAAAACCAAAACTGTCGGCGTAGCGAGCCGTATCCAACCAATCGACGGCCATCTTTTCGCCGTACGCAGGTGACGCCAGCAGCCGATCAACGACTTTCTCTACGGCGTCTTCTGACTGATCATTCACGAATTCAACGACCTCTGCCGCCGTCGGTGGCAGGCCAGTGATATCGAAGCTTAGTCGCCGTATAAGCCTATTTCGATTGGCTTCAGGCTGCAATTCTAAGCCACGCCCCGCAAGGCCAGCGACCACAACTTCATCCACGCGGGCTCCGACGTCGCTCGCAGCATGAGTTCCCAATGACTCTTTGTTTAGCGACCGAAACGCCCAATGTGCTTCGTATTCGGCACCTTGTTTGATCCAGGTTCGCAGCGTCTGGATTTCCGCCGGTGTGAGTTTCGCCAGCTTCGTCGATGGTGGTGGCATTTGCTCATCGGGATCATCACTCAGAATCCGCCGCAGTATCTCGCTTTCATCAGGCTTCATCGGCACGATGGCATTCGCCGCCACCGCGACGTCGCGTACATCCAGTCGCAGATCCGCCTCACGTTTGGCGCTATCAGGTCCGTGGCAGAAGAAACATCTGTCGGACAGAATGGGACGTACGTCGCGATCGAATCGGATTTTGTCTTCAGCCTGAGATACAGTGCAGGCGATTAGAATGATGAGTTGGAGTACAACGGTTTGGAATTCGCGTTTCATGGTGGTGTCCTTGTTCCGAGGCTCCAGCCTCGGAACACACTGCTCTGGAGGCTCCTGCCTCCCAAAATTGTCTGTAGAGGCAGGAGCCTCCAGTGCATAACGTTCCCGGGCTGGAGCCCTGGAACGAGAAATAATACTCAAGCCAGAATTTCGTTGATCACTTTACCATGCACATCCGTCAGCCGGAAATCTCTGCCTGCGTAGCGGAATGTGAGTTGTTCGTGATCGAAGCCGAGGCAATGTAACATCGTCGCATGTAGATCGTGAACGCTCACAGGATTTTCGGCCGCCTTGAAACCGATCTCATCCGTTGAGCCATAAACCGTTCCGCCTTTAATGCCGCCGCCGGCCAGCCAGACGCTGAATCCCCAATGATTGTGATCGCGGCCGTCCTGGGGTTTGCCGTCTCCGGATAACTCAACCGTTGGCGTGCGGCCGAATTCGCCGCCCCAAAGAATGAGCGTATCTTCGAACATGCCGCGTTGCTTTAGGTCCGTCATCAAGGCAGCAATTGGGCCATCAATCTGGCCAGCAAGATTGCGATGAGCGGCCGCGATCCCAGCGTGATTGTCCCAGGGTTGGCCAGCTCCATGCCAGAGTTGCACATAGCGAACGCCGCGTTCCAGCAATCGTCGCGCGATCAGAGTCTGGCGTCCGTGGACTCCATCACCGTACATCTGCTGAATATGCTGCGGCTCATGAGTCAAATCAAACGCTTCGGCGGCATCTCGCTGCATCCTGAAGGCCAGTTCGAATGATTGGATCCGTGCGTCCATACGCGGATCAAGTCGCCCGTGGCGATGCTCTTCATTAAGTTTTGCGAGCAGGTTCAACTGCCGACGCTGCGAATCTGTGGCGATCTGCGGATGTTCGATGTTTTCAATCAAACGGCTGAGTTCACGGTGATTCGAATCAATATAAGTTCCCTGATAGGCACCAGGCAGAAATCCAGACTGCCAGTTCTCTGAATCCTTGATCGGCAAGCCACCTGGGCACATTGCGATAAAGCCTGGCAGGTTGCGGTTCTCGGTTCCGAGCCCATACATCACCCATGAACCCATGCTCGGACGCGGCTGAACAGAATCGCCACAGTTCATCAGCATCAGCGAAGGCTCATGATTAGGAACCTGCGCGTACATCGATCGAATAACGGCGATGTCATCGATGTGTTCTGCCGTTTTCGAAAAGATCTCACTGACTTCGATGCCAGATTGACCATACTTTCGAAATCGAAACGGCGACGGCAATGCCGCCCCGGTTTTGCGTTCTGTCAGCAGATTTTCGGCGACCGTACGATTGGCGAATCGAGCCAACTGCGGCTTGGGATCAAACGTATCGACGTGCGATGGTCCGCCGTTCAGGAAGAAATGAATGACACGCTTGGCCTTACCACGAAAATGCGGTGATCGAATGTGCTGCGGCCCGGTGGCAGCGTTGCCATCCGATTCTGTAGCCGCCGCCAGCAGTCGTCCTTCATCCGCCAGAATCCCGGCTAAACCAAGGGCACCGACACCCAGACCGGAACGCATCAGCATGTCGCGACGGTTTGTGAATTGATTCGCAAATATGTTCATATTCTGTCTCCAACATTTTCTAATCCACAAACAAGAACTCATTCGAACACAACAGCACTTGAGCCAACTGTTCCAGTGGCATTAGATGTTGCGTTGTGTTTTGAGTAAAATCCGATTCGGAATTCCATGTGGCCAATTTCGTCGTTTCCGCGATCACGGCTTGCTGATGAATTTTGATTCGCCAAAAATGTTGATCGCTGTTAAGCACATCACCAATATCGCAAACAAAATCAATTGTTTCGCCCGCAGCCACTTCCACGGATTCAACATTCAGATCGACTGTCTTCTTGTGCAAGCTTGTCGATTGCAGCAGCCCGCGATTTGAACTAACGATAAACGTTCGAATGCCATCACCGGGTTCAACGTCGTGAACAACCTGCGATTCGATCCGAACACTCATCGCACGCGGCGCGGTCCAGCGACGAACGCTGGCGTGGTCGCGATCGTTGCCGGGATGCCCGCCGGTCGCCGTGAGCTGGACCCAACCCACTGCCGCATCAGGCCATGCGGCACCACCTTGCCACGCTGTTCCAGTAAAATGAGGCAACGTAGTGAAACCGGGAACACGCTGCGTGGCTTCGTCGTACTTTCCGAAACCATACGACCAGTCAACTGCCGTAGGCAGCGGTGAGTTTTCTGGCAGAGCCTTCGCAGATTGCAGAAATGCGGTCGCGTCTTCAAGCTGTTGCGGTGTAGGATTTCGCTGCAGTACCTGCTGATAAAGGCGAGAAACAATCGACGCATAATCAGGTTGCTGATCGTTTCCATCGGCAATCAGTTTGGACAGTTCGCGAGCCTGCTGCAGGCTCGATTCGTGATTCATCAAAAACAGTGCCTGCTGCGGCACCGTTGTATCACTGCGTTGTGGAATGTGTAGATCTGGATTTGCAAAGTCGAACATTCGCAACGTGCCGGGCAGAAATTGCCGATCAATCAATCCGTACAACGTCCGCCGAAGCGGAAACGGCTCTTTGAATAGATCCGCCGGCCTGCCACCGAGAGTTTGATCCAGTCGACTGGAAACTGCCAACATCGAATCTCGCATCTCTTCGAACGAAAGACGATGTGTATTCATTCGCCACAGCAAGCGGTTACTCGGATCTAACTTCGTTGCAGCGGCAAATTGCGATTCATCCACAGGGCCTGTGGAGGTCTGTCGATACGCACCGGACATCACGATGAGTCGATGCAGTTTCTTCAGACTCCAGCCTTCACTGACAAACCAATCCGCCAGCCAGTCCAGTAGCTCTGGATGCGACGGTAAATCCGCTCGAGTGCCAAAGTCACCCGGCGTTGCAACCAATCCGCTGCCGAAATGATGCGCCCAGACTCGATTGACAATCACACGCGCCGTGAGCGGATTCTGCGGATTGATGATGGCTTTTGCCAATTCGTAACGGCCGCTGCCGTGCTGAAACGGCTGACGATCCGGGCCACTCAGGAGTTTCAGAAACTGCCTTGGCACTTCGTCGCCCTTTTGTGCCGAATTGCCACGTTTGAAAATGCGAGGCGTCATCGGGACCTCTCGATCTTCCAGCACCACCGCATAGGGCTGCGGAATGGCAGCGTTTATGACATAGCGATCGACTTCTCCCTGTAATTTCCAAAGTTCACTGCAGGCACCAGAATCGACGTCGTATTCCGTATGCACAACAGGCTCATCCGGCACGACACACGGAGAACCGACGGCATACATCACCTGACGTATTTCTTCCTCCGCCGCATCGTCCAGACGCGTCGGCGCTGCGGTGCCAGCATCACTTGCCGTCTTCTGCAACGCGATCCATTTCGATTCAATCTGTGTGAACAACGCCGCATACCGATCAATCATATCAGCCCGCGAATCCGGTGGTGTGGCAAACGCTGCCGCCACAATTGGATTTGTATTCTGCGGCAACGCAGATCTTCCTGACTCAGAATTGGCATCAGAGCCCTGTGCGCCCTGTTCCAGATACGCATGCCATTCCGTGAAGACGGGGTGATTTCGGCGTTTTCCGTTCGCCAGAAAATCACGCCATCGGTGTACAAATGAAGGCAGCAGATCACTCGTCGCAAGGATTTGATCGAAACCTTCTTCCGGATATTTTCCCAGTTCAAACTGAGCCCGCAGATAATCGCCAATTCTGTTGCGGACTCTTTCACTTGTCGTGCGACGATGTTGCTGCAGCGTGCTATTCAGTTTTTCCAGCCGAGTGTTCAGTTCCCTCTGAAACGTCTCGTCTGGAGGGGCTGCTGTTGGTAACGGCAGAATAATTTCGCGGCTGCTGGCAAACACACCGTAGAGCGAATAGTAGTCCGCTGTCGGAATCGGATCGTATTTATGATCATGACACCGCGCGCACCCCACGGTGAGCGACATCGTGCCGCGTGTCACCACGTCGATTCGATCGTCGTAGATGTCTCGTTGCACGCCAAGGAATCGACGTCCCAACGTCAGAAATCCCATCGCGGCGAGATCATTTTCGCTTCGATCAGAGACCTGATCTGCCGCAATCTGCAGCATTAGAAATCGGTCGTATGGCATGTCGGCGTTGTACGCATTCACAACCCAGTCACGATAGGCCCAGGCATGCACCCAGAAGCGTTCTTCCCGAGCGTACACATAACCTTTTGTGTCCGAATATCGAGCCACGTCCAGCCAGTGGCGCGCCCATTGTTCACCATGTGAGGGCGACGCCAGCATTCGATCGACAAGCTGACCATAGGCTTCAGTGGAATCATTCTTTGTACTTGCCGCGGCCACTGCAAACTCGGCCACGTTATCCGCTGTCGGTGGCAATCCGGTTAAAGAATACGACAACCGCCGAACCAATGTGCGACTATCCGCTGCAGGCGAAGGACTTAACCCCGCGTCGATTAACCGTTCTGCGATGAAATGATCAATTGGATTCTGAAGAAAATCTTTTCGGATTCCGTGAGTTGAAGCAGCGATTTCCGGAATTTCAGGCTTTACAACTGGCTGAAACGCCCAGTGATTCGCCGCACGATCTTCGCTCGTGGACTTGATCATTGCCGATTCTTTCGGCCACTTCGCACCGGCCTGAACCCACAGTGTCAGAGCATCAACGGCCGCCGCCGGAAGTTTGCCCTTCGGCGGCATTTGAATATCGCCTTGATATCCGATCACCTGAAGCAACAGACTCGAATTCGCATCATCAGCCGCAATCACCGCGCCAGAATCGCCACCTTGTTGAAGCCCGGACGCTGTATCCAGACGCAAGCCTCCCGATTGCTTTTCTGAGCCGTGACATGCAATGCAATGTTCCGCTAACACCGGGCGAACATGGTTTTCGAAATAAGATTCGTCATCATCTGCTGTCACAAAACGTGCGTTCGTTACGCATGCAAACAGAGACAGCAGCACAAACAGAAACAACCGTCGGGTCATGTCCGTAACTTCCTGTGCAGAATTTGGCGGGATTGATAAAAGGTGGGATCAACATCTGATGATACTGATGAATGGGCATTCACAGAACAACCACATTCTACCGTATTTCAGTCCACTTCGCACGTGCGAAAAAGATTCTGCCACGGTTGCCCCAGTTTGCACCTCAGCGTAAATCGATGTCAAAACCACGCAGACAAGTCTATTTCTTGACCGCGTGAAGTATAAATGCCCCCGCTGCGTCCCTGGGATTGAAAGAATGACCGCCAATCTGTCGATGCGCCGATTGCAACTGTTTACTGACAGCATAAAATACAACCTGCCATGCTTTGATATTCACCAAAAGGGTTGACCATGACTTTTGAATCTGACCCGAGTGCTCCGAAACACATTGTCCGCCGTGATTTCCTGCGACAACTTTCCGCAGCGTCCGCAGCAGCACTGGCAGCTTCAGCACCGCGTGCGCTGAAAGCGGAACAGCATCTTTCGGCATTTCACCCCACCGCGACTGCTGATGCATGCATTCTGATCTGGATGGGTGGCGGCATGGCTGCTCCGGATACGTTTGATCCAAAACGATACGAGCCGTATCGCCATGGTCTACCCGTGAAAGACATGCTCAGCACGTTTCCGTCAATCGAGACATCCGTAAGCGGTCTCAAAATCTGCAGCGGGCTTCCGCATATTGCAGAAGTTATGGATCGCGCCACCTTGATTCGTTCTGCTGTGCAACCGGATCTCGGCAGTATTCTGCATTCAAGGCATCAATATCATTGGCATACGGGATATGTGCCGCCTCAGACAGTGGCGTGTCCGCATATTGGTGCATGGATCGCGAAGGTTCTGGGGCCGGTCAATCCTGTCATCCCTGCATTCATCAACATCGGGCAACGGCTGGAGGGCGTTGGCGAGAGTGAAGAATTGAAAGCCTTCACGACAGGAGGATTCTTTGGGACAGAGTTTGGTCCCATGAATCTGCCGTTTCCGTCTGATGCCGCTCAATCTGTCCGTCCGCCTGGTTCGATGACGCCCGGACGTTTCACCAGCCGAGACAAACTCTTCCGACGACTCGTTGAGCAAAGTCCGCAGCGGGCCTACATCAGCGATTATCAGCAGGAGTCGATGTTGCGGTCATTCGACAATGCGTATCGCCTACTGAGTTCTGATCATCGCGCGGCATTTGATATCAGTCTGGAGCCGGAAGTGAGTCGAACACCATACGGCGACACTCGTTTCGGGCAGGGCTGTTTGCTGGCCCGACGCCTTGTGGAATCCGGTGTACGATTTGTGGAAGTGACGACTGAGTACGTTCCATTTCTGCATTGGGATACTCACACCAGCGGTCACGAAACGATGGAACGCATGCACCACGAAATAGACTTGCCCATCGCGCGGCTGATTCGTGATTTGGAACTTCGCGGAATGCTTGATCGCACATTGGTGGTCATCGCATCAGAATTCAGTCGCGATGCCTTGATCGAAGGTGTGCCGGGTTCGACGGCGGCTGATCAGGCAACGGATCGCGTTGACCTGATCACGGAAATTAAACACTATGGCCTGCATCGACACTTCACAGGCGGAACAAGCGTGGTCATGTTTGGCGGCGGTATGAAGCGAGGATTCGTTTATGGCAAAACGGCTGATGAAAGGCCTTTAATTGCAGTTGAAAATCCGGTATCCATCGAGGACCTGCACGCCACGATCATGACGGCGATGGGGATCAGTCCGCAGACTGGTTTCGACATCGAAGGCCGACCGTTCTACGTGACGAAAGACGGACAAGGGAAAGCCGTGCAGGAATTATTCGCTTAGTTGCTGATCATTGCGTCGCCGACTTGAGTTTGCAGGTACCCAGGTATTCGCGCTGGTGATCTGAATTTCGTGTGCGTCTTTGGCGGAGATCGGCTGATTGGTCCCGAGCATCGTTGTCGATCGCGACTTACCGGCAATGCGCGGCTCGTAGTCTTTGATTCCGTCGTCACGACGATTGCGAGAAGATGACAACAGAAAACTGAGATTCCCTTTTGGGATTTTGCCAAACCGCTGAAAGACCACAAGCGTCAAATACGCGGAAAAAATTCCGCCGAGCCAACATGCAGTTGTGCCCAACGATGCAGGTGACATGGCGGCCACTAGAAACAAACAGCAACCAGCACCGAGTGTCAGAATGAAAATGGAAGCGAGTAAGCTTCCAGCATCGTTACGATTGTTACTAAATCGCTTGCTCATTTGCAGTTGCTCCCGACAGCCTCAAATCACTCCGTCGAAATTCTAACGAATCCCTGTGAAAACGACAGAGCAGGCATGTAGGAATTTTGATCCGTATGTAAGAGTTCACAGTTCACAGCAGGGCTCAACGTTCCGAATTCTGGACGCGACTTTAATGTATGGATGTTAAAAAATGATGGTGAAGTCCATAGGAGAACTCCAAGGCCCAGATGCGTTTGAACTACTAACAGCTCGAACCCAGACTCGAAAGTTCCCTGTCGGCAATGTCTGAAACAGGTTCAGAAAATTGCCGGGACATTTGAATTCCGCAATGCCAATTTACCGGGATTGTTGCTGATCTAAAGATCGTAATGATGAGCGGCCGGGATATGGTTCCAGTAAATTTGCCACGATTCGCCAGCAGCAATGAAAGCGCCGCCAATGTTCACCTGAATTTTGCGAGCTACCTGAAAGCCATCCTCGACACTCCAGAGATTCGGTCCATTCGCACGCACTTGCCAGTAATAGCCATCATCCTTCCAGCCGTACAGCGTCGCGGTGGTGCCGGTTGTGTTCGTGGCTGACAGCGTGATTTTGGGAGACGAACCGATAGTCGCGGTGAGATCCAGCGAACTCATCACGCCGTCTTCATCGTTGCGACCGCCCGTGGTGAAGAGGTTGTCGAGATTTGCCGCAGCACTTTGCTGAGTCCCCGCTTCACCATCAACACCGCCGCCCGGAAACAGAGTCGTTTTCGTCGCATTGATGACGTGACGTGGGCCACCGTGTGAGGCCAATGTCTGATAGTTGTTGGCGCCCGTACCGGCATCGCCGTGAAGGATTTCTGTAGCCGGATTCGTGAGAATTCGGGCTTTCGCCGTGTAACTATTCCGAAGTCTCACGACTTCGGCTACAAGTAAACGCTTGTTTCCTCGAAGAAAAATCCTTCACGGCGTTGCCGTACCGGCCGTCGTGTCCGGTGCATCGCCAAAGTCATCTGTCAGCAGCATGCGATCTTCCAGAACATCCACGCTGGCGACATTTGGCGAATTGCCAGCGGCCTTAAATCTGCGTGAACGTTTGGCTCCGCCACTTACCTGTTGGAAGACCAACCCCAGACCGCGAACCCAGTTGCTGACTTCCATGTTGCTCTGCGAGACGACACAGCGTCTCTCGCAAAATTCCGTTTTGGTATCTGATTGCGAGTACAATCGACACAAATCAATTCCGGGTCCGCATGTAAGGCGTGAGTTTCATGCACACAAGGTCAGTGGCGCAATCGGAAAATATGTTTACGCATTTTGCGAGTCCGGTCAGCGAAAAATGCCGAAGGATCAACAAATTCTTGTGAATCCTTTGCGCAAATGCTACGCTTACTGTGAGCAAGCATCGAACGACAAACAACTGTCTGTACTTGTCGTGGGATTCGCCAGAATCCCACGTACGTGCGAAATTTTTTCTCGGAAAATCGAAGACAACAATTAGGCGAGCGGCAAAACAGACATGATCAGTCCCTTGATTTGGGATGGAACTGTTGACCCGTGCTACGGTAAAACAGAATCCGCCGATCGCCTTATTGACACACTGTTTCCAACATCTCTATCACTGAATTACCTGATCATGAACACCCACCACTCAGGCCATTCGTTTGGCAACTTCTTTGGTCGCACTCGCGAGGGACTTTGTCTGCAGACGCGACGATCCATGCTCAAGGCTGGCATGGCGGGGATCGGCGGACTGTCGCTTCCGAGTTTGATTCAGGCTCAGGCCGAAGGTGCAAATGCCGGAGTATCGTTGCCGACGGGAAAGAGTGTCATCCTGTTGTGGATGGCGGGCGGTCCAAGCCATATCGACACATGGGACAGCAAGCCCGATCGACCATGGATCAATCGCGGGCCGTTCGGTGTGACTCAAACGAAACTTCCTGGCGTCGTGATTTGCGAACATCTGCCGAAGCAGGCCGCGATGCTCGACAAGTTCACAATCATTCGATCCGTCGATGCGCGGCACAGCAATCATGAACCGAATACTGTGTTCCAGACTGCCAACCTTGCGGCGGAACCACGCACGAATCCAGAAGCGGTCAAGTATCCATCGCTTGCGTCTGTTGTCGCGCGACATCACGGTGCCAACAATCCGGCGATGCCGCCCTATGCTGCTTTCATGAAGTCGCGTTCGCATCTGGCCTTCGCGGGTTATCTGGGCAAGCAATACGATCCGTTTATCTGCGACAACGCTGCGACGCTGCCGGTGTATACAAACGTTGGAGCCGACACGGGGCGATTAAGCGGGAAGGATCTGTTTCAAATGCCGAAAGGTCTGTCGGAATCGCGTCTGCACGAACGAGTGGGCTTGCTGCAACAGTTTGATCAGATGAAAGCCGGTCTGGATCAGGATGGATCAATGGCGGCTCTGAATTCATATCAACAACAGGCCGTTGATCTGCTGCTGGGTGATCGAGCCAGAACGGCGTTTGATCTGAATCAGGAACCCCCGGAAGTTCGCGACAAGTACGGCAAACATTTGTGGTGCCAGCAGGCCTTGATTGCTCGACGTCTGGTCGAAGCAGGCACGACATTCGTCACACTGGATTTAAGCTACCACGGCGCATCGGGAACATGGGACAACCATGGCGATAATATTCCGCCCTACGGCGGCATCAGCAAAGGACTGGGCCCATTGCTGCCGCTCTTCGATCACTTGATTACGACGCTGATCGGTGATCTCGAAGAACGTGGCCTGTTGGATAAGGTGATGGTGATCGCCATGGGAGAATTTGGCAGGACTCCAATCATGGGGACTCAGGGCAGTACTGATGGCCGCAACCACTGGCCGGAAGTCATGTCGATGTGCATCGCCGGGGGTGGGCTGCGTCATGGTCAGGTCATCGGAGCGACAGAAGCGGATGGTGGCACAATCAAGGAGCGACCGGTGACTCCCGCCGACCTCGCGGCGACGATCTTTCGCTACTTTGGCGTGCCGCAGGACGTGCAATACAAGGATCATCAGGGACGGCCGCGATTCGTGGTTGACGGCGGTTCTCCCATTGCGGAACTGTTCTGAGCGATTCTTTAGCCTTCAAACGAAAGCACTGCTTCACGCAGCACTGTAAGTTGCCGCAGCAGTGTTTCCAGCTTGTCCAGATAAACCATATTCGGACCATCGCTTTTGGCTTTATCCGGATCCGGATGTGTCTCCATAAAGACGGCATCACAGCCGACGGCCACGGCAGCTCTGGCAAGTGGTGGCACCATGTCGCGTTGACCGCCCGTTGTCGCACCACCCAGCAGTTGCACGCTGTGAGTCGCATCGTAGACGACCGGCACACCAAACGACTGCATCACAGGCACACAACGAAAATCATTCACCAAACGACCATAGCCAAAGGTCGAACCTCGTTCAGACAACATCAAGTTCTTCAAGCCCCGCGCGCGGCATTTGTTGACGGCATGAATCGTATCCTCGGGAGCCACGAATTGTGGCTTCTTGACGTTGACGCAGATGTCTCTGGCGACCGCTGCATCTGCTGCCGCCACAATCAGATCCGTCTGCCGCGCGAGAAAAGCGGGGATCTGCAGGATCGAACAGACTTCAGCACACGGAGCCGCCTGAGCCGCCTCATGAATGTCAGTCGTTGTTGGTAAACCGGTTTGCTGTCGTACACGTTCCAGAATCCGCAGCCCTTCTTCAAGACCCGGTCCGCGATAACTATCGACGCTGGTCCGGTTGGCTTTGTCAAAACTGGACTTAAACGCGATCTGCAGATGCAGCCGATCCCGCAATTCGACAAGGCGATCAGCCACCTTCATGACCAGGTCTTCAGACTCCATCACGCAAGGGCCCAGAATAAATAACAACGGCTGACCGTTTCCAACTTTGTAGTCGCCGATCGTCACCAGATTTCCGGACACAGTTTCTTCCTCTTTAACGCCGATTAATTTTAACACCAATACTTATTCGACATTGATTGCAGCAGATCCAGCGTGCCACGTGGCGATTCGTCTTCATTGACAAGTGCCGTCTGTGGGCCGTTGGATGCCTGCTGATTCCAGTTGGAATAATAAATCCCCACGATGCGTTCTTTAGCAAGACACATCAGTACCGTTTCTTCCAGCCAGTGAGTCTGTGTTTCTTCAAAGCGAATGTCTTTGCCTGGCGATGATGCGGGAACCGTAATCATCATGTTGATCGGAATCTGCAGCAATGACCACTGATCAATCAGGTGCGACAGGCTGAGACAATCCCGCCACAGTGTCAGATCGGGACAGTTTCCGATACGTACTTCCAGATTGATTTCCGTAAACCGCACCCCGCAACGTCGAAGGGTATCGATGAATTGAATCGGAGACAGCCGGTTCTTTGTCTGGCTGATGTATTCGCCCCACGGCTGCACGACACGCAGGCTCACTTGAGTATGCTCATCCACCTGACTTGCCGCCTCGATTGCACGAGCCACAAGATTCATCCGTTGTTCTTCGTCCAGTGCGGCCACGCCGCCTCGATTCGCGCCCGTAACGACTTCCCAGTGACGCACGCGGCCAACATAACGGCCGACGACGGTTTCTACAAAATCCGCCGTGAAGCTTTGCAGGTTGACCATATCACCGGTCCAGGCTTTCAGCCAATCGGGAAGTCGATCTTCTGACAAATCCAATAAAGGTCCACCCAGGACAAACAGCTTTTTCTCCAAAGCCCAATCAACAAGTTTGTCCAGTTGATCCCATTGATAGTTACCATCATCGTGTTCCAGGCTGCTCCACGAGGCATCGATTTGCACTGCGTTGAACAAACTGCAGAACTCATCTGGATTTTTCGGCACTCGATCCAGTCGACAACCAAGAAACACAGGCAAGCGTGCCGAGCGACTGCGACGATAACCCAGTCGCTGTTCGACGTAGTGTTGGCACAGCAACTCAGTGGCACGGGAAGAAGCGTCGATCGACAACATCGCCGCAGCAACAGCCGTCTCCGGAGATTCCGAACGCAGTACGGCGGAACGGAAAGCACGGTGCGCGTCATTATTCAGACTGGTCAGTTCTGGTGAGGACTGCAGACCGGCACCCGACCACGAATAGAACTGATTTCGCAGGCGTGACAATTGGCCACGCGCCAGTTCCAGCTCCAGAGAATAGGGCATCGACTGTTCGCGAAGGCTCGTCGTGTGGACGACTTCTCGACGGCCGTTAAAACGAGGCCACAGTAATCTCATCTGGCCACTTTCGGACACTTGCCGCTCGCAGACCAGCAGACCGTTTGCCAAATGCGTTCGCGCAGGGATAACACGTCCGTCGTACATCAGAAAGTCGATCAACGACAATTCTTCTGCACCTGACAACAGGTCCGGGCGTTCGACGCGAAACTGAATGACCCCCATGTATGACTCCGCCAACGAACGTACAGCGTGCGTTGATTTGAGTTTCCGCTCTTCGTGTTGATGCTGATTTCCGTTTAACAATCCACAGCGTTCCCTATGTTGCTCGACACAGTCTAAACGCAGTCCGCTACATTGTTCAAATGCTCCGGTCACTATAGACTCACACGGTCCTGCAAAGTTGGAACTTCGCAGGTTTATTCTGCTCCCAGGAATTGGCATTGGATCAATTGGTGCTGCATGGCGTCTGTTTTATTGCAAAGTTCATTACCCGGTATTCCCGCCCGTCGTGGAAAAGTCAGGGACGTCTATGATTTTGGCGACCGATTGCTGTTTGTGGCGTCGGACCGCATCAGCGCATTTGACTATATTCTTCCCAACGGAATTCCACGAAAAGGCGAAGTCCTCACACGACTCAGCCAGTTTTGGTTCAGCCTGCTTTCCGTGCCCCATCACTTTCTGACGAATGACGTCACAACACTGCCACTTCCGGCCGGCGCTGACGTCGCTGAATTTATGGGACGCAGTATGGTCGTCATGAAGACGGAAGTCGTGCCAGTCGAATGTGTCGTTCGTGGCTATCTCGCAGGATCCGGCTGGAAAGAATATCGCCAATCCGGCACGGTCTGCGGAATCAAGTTACCAGCGGGTTTAAAGCAGAGCAGTCGGCTGCCGGAACCTATTTTTACGCCTGCGACAAAAGCGGAATCCGGGCACGACGAAAATATCAGCTTTGATCAAATGTGTAACGATGTCGGAACGGATCTCGCGACACGTTTACGTGAAATCAGCCTGCAGGTTTACTCCGAAGGCTGCGCTCACGCGAATACGAAAGGTATCATCATTGCAGATACAAAATTTGAATTCGGCCTGAAGGGCACCAACATCATTCTGATTGATGAAGTCATGACGCCTGACAGTTCACGATTTTGGCCCGCTGACGAATACGAAGCTGGTCGAAGTCAGACTTCCTACGACAAACAGTTTGTACGTGACTGGCTTGAACAATCAGGCTGGGACAAAAACAGCCCGCCACCGATTCTGCCTGAAGACGTTGTTCAGAGAACTTCGAAACGTTACATCGAAGCGTTTGAATTACTGACGGGCTTGCCGTTTTAGCGGCCTGCGACCTGCATCAACGACCACAGGCTTTGGAATCAATGACACATTGAGGTGTGTCAAAAATTCCAAAGCCTGTGTCACGGAAGTTGCGAAGATCAATTGTGCCTCATTTTCATGAGTAACATACGCAGCAGTGATTCCGGATGAGCACGACACGATCTGCCGCTGGCTGTTCGCTAAAAAACGTCCAGATTAAAGTGTGAACCCTTGTAGTATGGCTTCTCGGTCGGATAGAAGTTGTACCAGCTTTTATTGTATACCGGGATTCGCATCGAAGGCTCGTAGCGATAGTACATGTTGTCGTACTGCTGTGGCTTCTGGAAGGTATGTGGATAGTAGACGTATGGGTAGTGGTAAAACCGCTGCCAGTCGGATGGCTGTCCCGGTGGAGCAGCTTCGACGCAACGGACGCTCGTCACCGTGGCGACTGCGATGATTGCAAACATAACGATTCGCTTCAGCATTCCGTGCTCCTTTTGCGACTTAGCGGCCAATGTCGTTCGGCGAGTTTGCTGGTCTCGACGAACAATGATTCCATGCCGGTGTCGTCGTTGACACCGGCAATTGATTCTGGACGAAGTCTCGGCAAAACGGACCGATCAGTTTGACAGTCGAAACTGTCTCAAATCGCCCCCGGAAACAGACTCAAGTCCGTAATGCCGAGACTCGTCAGATGAACTCATTCTCTCAACTCACAGGCTACCTCATCGGCCAACCGAGCGCCACAGGATCACTACTTTCGACAGAATCGCTAAAATCGATTTATTGACGAAGACGTAACAGTCTGGTTTGGCAGCCGATAACCAGCAGTCAAGGAAAGATCGGCAAATCCAGCCTGTCTTGCACGCTTTCGTTATGATCGAAAAATTTTTCGCGAAGTTGGCGGTCAAGTGTGTGGTGTATCTGACACATGTTGCCTGTCAGCCGAGCGGCAGGAAAGGAATTACCAATACAAAAAGTCCGCGCCCAGGCGACCACATGCGATCGACCATGTTGAAGGATGCTGATCCGGGACAGATCTGCCTGCGTAGTTCAACCTCTCTCAGGTCGGATTCCTTCGACACGGCCACATCGGCTGGTAGAACCGATTCTGTCGCTCGCCTTGATTATCAAGATCGCAGATCGTCACTTCTGAAGAGTCCTTACGTACTCAATAACATCGGCAAGATCCTGATGGCTGTAATCTTTTTCCACGCCATCCGGCATTAAGGATTTTCCGGTGCTGCGAAGTTCTTCAATGTCACCGCGCAGGATCGCTTCGGATTTAGCTTCCGCTCCCAATACGGTAATACTGCTTCCGGTTTCTGTGGAGAGCAGTCCGATGATGCTGCGTCCTGATGTCGTGGCGACCACAAAATTCAAATACTTTGTTTCCACGGCAGCGCTGGGATCGAGGATTGCAGTGAAAAGCGATTCCGGAGTTCGCGTTGTGAGTGACGCCAGATTTGGCCCGACTTCATGTCCGACGCCTCCTTGCTTGTGACACGTCGAACATTTCTTGCCAAACAAGATCGCTCCTCGCGCGGCATCGCCGGTCAATCCCAATGCCGGGCGAAAAGATTCCATCACGGCATTGCGGTCAGCGGATGTACCGGAAGCAAAGATCTTTTCAAGACGCGCTCGCAATGCTTCATCGCGAGTTGTCAGCAGCCGTTGTCGCATCGCCGCGTCGATTTCACCGGCCGCCACGGTGCCAGATTCCATCTGCGTCAACAATTCACTGGTCCACTCCGATCGGCTGGACAACACACTCAGAACCTGAGAACGAATGAGCGGCGAATGCGAACCCCAACCGGCAAGCAGAATTTTCGCAATGGATTCGTTCTTTTGCTGCCCAAGATGCCGGATTGCGGCTTCCTGAACTGCAGGCGGCGTTTGAGGAGTCAACATGTTTTGCAGCGTGGCACCGTCTTCCGGATGATCGGTATCGCGCAGGAGCAACGGAATTGCCGCGACTCGGCGGATTTCATGTTCCGCAGGATCGGACACCATGCGTCGAGAGATCTCAAACGCCCTCGCTATCCGTTCCTTTTCCTGTTCACTGGCAAAGTGATCTGCAATTTTCCAGCCGCGACTATTCAATCGGTCCAGCATTTTTGCAAGGCTCTTCATCTGCCATGCCTGAAGCCTATCGTTGGATTCATCGACCGTCAGCAACAACAGGCGCTCGAGATCAGCATCGTTGGCGATTGATGCGGCCTGCTCAAACAAGACGCTGGTGAGTTCATCACGGTCGCTCGCAGTGAAGCCCGGCATCTTTGTGACGTCGGGTTCCAGAGTTGACGCTTCTTCCTGAACGATATGACCAAATCGATCGATCGTATTGTTGATATTGCCGGCATGCAAAGAGCTCATCACGGCAGCTCGCAGATATGGATCGGTGTCTCGATGCAACAAGTCTCCGAGGATGGTTGCAGCAACAACTTCGCCCGGCTGTCCTGCGACACATGCAAGCTCCAGACGAACTTTGGCGTCTGGATCACTGATCATCGGCACGAGAGATTTGAACGGAACCTTCGCCTTCGCTGCCAGGCGAACAGCCCAGCGACGGACACCAGGATGCGAATCGCTCAGAGCGGATTCGACAACGTCGGCCGACAAGTGACCGAGACCTTCCAGCGTACACAGTGCATGCAATCGTGCGGTCGGTCGCTTTCCGCCGGTGGCCATCGCCGTAAGTAATGCCACGGCTGATTCATCTCGTCCGGAGACCAGCAGCCGTTGAGCCGTATCACGCCGCCAGCCATTGGGACTTTCCAGTTCAGCGACAAGTTCCGTCGTGGAAAGATGGTCCATGCGAAGCGCCGGCGAGCGGAGTGGCGTTAGCCCTCCGGTACGAATTTCCGATTGGTTCAGAGATTGAGCCTGGACCGGAGGGCTCACGCCACCCCGCTCGCCATCAGCTGGACTGATCGGCACGATGCGGTAAATCCGACCTCGATCATCACCGGACCGAAAGAACGGACGCAGCTCGTCCTGACCTTCTTTCGGCAGCCAATGAGGATGTTCAATCATGTATCGGTACATATCAACAATCCACAGCGCGCCGTCGGGGCCAGTTCGAACCATCACAGGGCGACACCATCGATCCTCTGACGCGAAGAAGTCCGTCTTCGCATCGACTTCTGCGGGATCACGTTCAAGTCGAAAACTGACTCCGTCGTCAATCAACAGATTGTGTTGCACCAGATTGCTGAATGGTTCGCAGGTGAAAGTGTGTTGGGTTTCGAGACCACTGTAGGTCCTTTCTGCCGGAAAGGACTTCGCGACTTGTCGCGAGCTGCGACCGGATTCGGGTGGATCGACGGACAACGCGACGTCGTTGAGCGGACGTTCGCCCTTGGGTCCGCCTTCGGCGGAAGTCCCGCCCGGCAGGCGGGATCTACCAAACAACAACTCATCCAAATACACCATCCCAGAACACGCCGACGTATATCGGCCCGATTGTTCAAAGCTATGAAACCGCTTCTCGGGCGGAGCGGCCGCGTACACGGGAGGATTCGACGGCGTCATCAGTCGGCGAGGATCCGGCGGTGCGAACTGCAGATTGCGGCGGATATAGGGATCTTCGAGCACATAGTGCCACAAGGGATAACTATTCTGTTCGCCAAACCAGTTGCCCCAGGCGTCTCGATTGCGTCCGAACTGCGACGGGCCGCTTTGAGGATCGATGAGACCCTCATCAGGACGAATGCGGAAGTCGCGACTTCCGACCGTTGTCTTTTCATTCGTCACATGCGACAAAATCTGACTGTCGGCTCCGTATCCGGGGTGATGACTTCCGCTGGCAAAATGGACCCAGTTATCCAGCCCCCAACGCGGCCCGTTGACTCGTAACTGTTGATTGCCTTCGAGGAACCCCGAGTACAACGTCTTGCGGACGTCGGCTTTGCCATCTCCATCTGTGTCTTCGGCGTAAAAGATCTCCGGAGCTGCCGTGACAATGACTCCCTTGCCCCACGCCATGACGCCGGTTGGAAACGAAACGTCCCGAAGTAACACGGTCGATGTTTCGTACTGTCCGTCGTTGTCTTTGTCTTCGAGAAATCGAATACGTCCGCCGGGCTTGTCGTTGTTATCCATGCCCGACGGATAGTCGGCCATTTCGGCGACCCACAGCTTCCCATCAGCTCCCCAGTCGATTGCCACGGGATCGATCACAAGCGGCTCAGCGACCACCAACTGCAGTGCAAATCCGTCTCGCACATGAGTGACCTTCATGGATTCTTCCGGCGAGAGCGGAGGTGTGTCAGGAAGTGCGACGACTTCGTTAATCTGAGGTTCGCGCGAAGCTTCGGCGATGGCAAAATGTGCCCCGACCTCGTCCGCCGTCAATACTTGATCGTACAGAGCGACTTCATCGAGACGCCCTTCGAGACCAAACATCCCATCGCTGCGGCCGCCAAGGAACACGTCCTCACTGTCCGCGAAAGTCGGTTCCAGTTCGCCATCGATCTCCGGTTCTGAATTGCCGTTGAGATACACAGTGACATGCTTGCCGTTTCGGACGAACGCGACATGATGCCACGTGCGAGTTTCCAGGACCGTGCGTCCGATCAACGCTTCATCACGTTCATTGCCATTGAAAAGCAATAGCTTCCCGTCCCAGCCGTGATTCATGTAGTTCCCGCCGATGCCCAGATGATCGCCTGAGACGTTGGCATCGCCATCCGCACCCCGAGAAAAGAAGTATCCCGTGACTGCTCGATCGCTGTTCGGGAAGCCATTCCAGACCCAGCATTCGACGCTATAAACGTTACCCAACTCTGGTACTTTCGCGGCAACTTGCCCGCCCGCAAAATGCGCCGCACGATTGCCTCGCGGCTGTTGATTCAGGCCGTTGCCTCTGGGTCCCGGTAGATACAATGCGACGCCGTCTTCATAGATCGCGTGATGGTTGCCGATTGCGTCTGCAGAAATCTTGCCGTCAATCTCCCCCAACCGCCAAAACGCGATCGGCTTCGAATCCACCACTGCCTTTGCGTACGCATGCTGTTCGTCGAACGTCGGCCGACGCGGCTTGTTTGAGATCTTCTCCAGCAGCGTCGTCAATGTCTCCACGATCTGCGGTTCTGCCTGCTCTTCCAGACCAGCCGTCCGTGCGGCCCATGTTGTGTAGCCGCCAAGTTTGTGTTGTTCCGGCGGAGGAATGTAACCGTCCGCACCGTTCGCAAGTTCGATATTCATCGTGCCAGCCAACGGACTTCGGTTCTTCAGTTTGATGCCAGTAATTCCGTAGACTTCATCAGGAATTGCTGTGATCCCAAAGTCGCCGATGCGAATGGCCTGCAGCTTAAGCTCCGCAGTAGGATCTTCATGCAGTCGGAGTTGTTCGAAGGCGTAAACTTCCGACCAACCACGCGGCAACCGATCGCCGACTTGAGCTGCCAGCTCCTGAGCCCACTTCAGTCGCGCCTCGTCCGGAACTCTGAGATCGAATTTCAACGTCTCTTCCGCCATCGCCAGCGTGATGTCTGAGCGATAGTGGATCGAGTCATACGCCTGAAATGCAGTTTCCACAATCGCTTTCGTATACGCATCCAGATCAGTCGGCCGAGCGGGCTGACTGTAGTCCATCCACATGCTGTCACCGCTGGTTCCCTGTGACAAAATCCCGACGAACCCCGGTCGCTGATTTGCTGCACCAATGCGTTCCGCAAACGCAAATCCAAAATGACCGCAGATGTCACCCGACACAAGCGGCGAACCGTAATAATGCATCGCATAGTTCGCAAGGACCGCCAGTGGCTTGTCGTCGATCGTCTGCACCGACAACACAGTGAGATCCGTATCCGCCGGTCCCGATGGACCAATGTGATTGGGACTTTGATATCCCGGATGCATGTGCGCCCGCACATTCTGTTGCCCGAACGGATCAGCCATCGTCATTCGATCGGAACGAAAAATCCAGCGCCGACAATGATTGTGCAAATCATCCGTGACGACTTTCCAGCCGACTTTTGCAGGTGTGAGTTTTTCATTCGCCTGCACAATGCTGCGAACAATCTGTCCGGGAAGAAACTGTGCGTATTCCGGATCAACACGACTTCCCAGACACGGCATCGCGGAAGGTGCCGAATGCGTGTGAGTCGCAGAAATCAGCATTCGATTCGTGTGGATGCCGGTATGTTGGCTGGCCTGCTCTTTTGCATCATCCAGCATGGCTCGAGTCAGCATGAGACTGTCAACCACGACGATTGCAATCCGTTCCGTGCCGTCATCCAGCACAAGAGCCCGAGCCATCAGCGAATCGTGAGCTTTCTCGGCCGTTCGTTCTTCGACCATGCCATTGACGATCACAGGAAACACTGTCGGCGTGATATCCACCATCGCCGCTCCAGCGCGGAATGCGGCCTTTGCATTTTCGTCGCCACGCAGAGTTTCATGCGCAGCGATCGAACAAACAATCGACAGCAGAATCACCACTCGAACCGCCATGCTTGATACTCCACAAAATAGGCCGAGACTTCCAGGCAAATCATTCTGCATCGGACAACGGTTGAACAATGCTGCTTCCACTGTTGCCAACTTCTTGAATTGGTGGTCTCGCGGCAGCATTGTCACTAAACTATTCCTCTCCCGCAAGAGTCACCATGTTTGGAGGGCTGAACCCAGACACCTGCACCAGTGAAAATGCGATTTGGATTTTTCAAACGTTCGTAGCCGATCCAGATTGTGACACCATTGTCGTCAATTCCATTCCATTCGCTTTCAATCTGCGATCACATCACGACCGCGTGTGCGATGGAAGTGTTAAGCCCTAAGCCAGGCAACGTCTCGCCGGGATCTGAGTTCGCAAATGCCAGTGTTGCAGACTTTCTGAAATCGGCCCACGCGATTGCTCCGATTCTTGCAACTGCCAGCGAACGATCGCTTGGTGCGACAGTTCTGGAAGCCATTCGGGCGACCCGCAACGTTGTGAACCATAACACGAATCTCGGCATTGTTCTCCTGCTCGCGCCACTTGCTGCAGTTCCGCGCGACCGATCGCTGCGAGATGGAATCAGCACGGTGTTGAATTCGACAACCCTTGAAGACAGTCGCCTTGTCTATGAAGCCATCCGCACGGCCCAGCCGTCGGGATTGGGCGAAGCTGGCGAACAGGATCTCAATGATGAGCCGACTTTGAATCTGCTGGAATGCATGAAACTGGCGGCAGATCGTGACCTGATTGCGGCTCAATATGCCAATGATTTTCATGACGTGCTGACGACAGGGCAGAATTACCTGCTAGAGTGCTCCGCACTGGCGGTCTTGCAGCCTCAGCAGATTTCACTGCTGGCAGTGCGGCTGCTGGCGGAATTTGGTGACAGTTTGATAGCTCGCAAATGCGGCGTTGAAATGTCCGACGTTGTCCGTGAGAAGGCACGCTCACTGCTCGACAGCGGCTGGCCAATGCAGCACGATACCGCCAAACAGTTTGCCGCCTTCGACGCCTTTTTGCGAGCCGACGGCAATCGACGCAATCCCGGTACAACCGCTGATCTCGTCGCCGCTATCTTATTCGCCGCTCTTCGAGATGGCTTGATGACAGCGGACGGTGATTGGTTTCAACGGAGAACAAATTCATGAAAAAATCGTCCGCCGAATCCTTTAGTGTGCGCGTCACCAAAGACACGCTAGTCTTTAGCGCGGCACATTTTATTACGTTCAATCGAAATGTTTGTGAGAGAATCCACGGACACAATTGGCGCGTTGAAGCAGAAATCGAAGGGCCGCTCGACGAAAATCATTACGTGTTCGATTTCATCGCTCTCCGCGACGGCCTGCAGGGGTTAGTTCACGAATTGGATCATCGCGTTTTGTTGCCAGACCGACATCCGATGATTCGCGTCGAGATCTCCGATGACGAGCGTGAAGTCACAGCGCGTTTTGAAAGCCGTCGCTGGGTTTTTCCGAGGGAAGATTGTTTGATCCTGCCAATTGAAAACACGACCGCTGAACTGATCGCCCGCTGGATCGGCCAATCACTCATTGAGCGACTGAAGTTGAATGAACAGCACGGACTATCCCGCCTGCGCATCAGCGTCGAAGAGAACTTCGGCCAATGGGCCGATTGCTGGTTGCCTATCATTTGAGCCGCAGGCGCTAGCCTCGGGCTTCGGCTCGACCAGTGCTCTTACTGAAAAAAGCCCGACGCTAGCGCGTTCGGCTCATAAAAAGCCGTTGCTCGCTCAAGTCGCTATTTTTGTCAGCCATGAACGAAGACTATGCAGATTCAACGAGCGGCCGTAGCTGATCCAGTAGCTTGGGAATGGCTTCAAATGGTGATTCCGCTTCTTCGTATTCCAACGCCACAAACCCGCGATAGCCAGCATCTTTCAGAATCTTGACGACGCGTTCAAAGTCGGCCGGTTGTTTCTTTCCGCCTGGTGCAATTGCGGCTTTGATCTGAGCGTTAACGGCGTATGGAGCAATCTTCGCAAGATCAGCATATGGATCTTCCGTTTGAAAGTTTCCGCTGTCGAAGTTGACACCAAACCACGGTGATGAATCGACCTGCGAAATGATCTTCATCATCTGCTCCGGCGTCGCCGTGATCCCGCCGTGATTTTCCAACGCCAGAAAAACGCCCTTCGTTGCAGCGTATTTCAGGCATTCGTTGATGCCAGCCACGCAGCGTTCAATGGCAACGTCTTCGGTATCACGTTTTGGTACTTTTCCGGCGAAGATTCGAATGGCCGGTGCACCCATGATGGCGGCGTAGTCGATCCATTCACGACATTCGGCGAGTTGCTTCTGACGAGCGTCACCTTCTGGCAGACAGAAATCATTACCAATCGCGGTGCCGGAAATTGAAATTCCAAGGCGATGCGTTTGAGCTCGCAGACTCAGCAGATATTCCGTTGTGATGTTTTTTGGAAAATAGTATCCGGTAAGTTCCGTCGCTCCCAATCCCTGTGCTGCACAGTAGTCGATGAATTTTTCCAGCGACATTTCGGCCTTGGCGATTTCGTCCGGAGTGCCGCGTTTGACCATCATTTTGTTGAAGGAATATCCCGCCAGACTGAGTTTCAGCAAGGGAGCACCCGTTCGAACAACAGGATCTGCGGCATGTGCGGTTGAGATCAAACCGGACTGTTGCGGCATAAGAACGGCGGCGGCCGCTGCGCTGGCTGATGATGCGATCCACGTGCGTCGTGAGAGGTTCATATTTTGAATTCTCGAAAAGTTATTGAGGAAAGAACGGCGTTCTGGTGAACTGTCCGTCGGGATGGCGGGAATTCTGGCATCGCTCGACCCGTCAAATCAGCGGACTTTGCCGAGGTTCAGGATAGCCAGTTCTTATTCGCGAACAAGTCTGGAAGGAAATGTGTCGCCTCGGTTTGTTCTGAGGCGAAACTGCATTACTCTTCGCATCAGCCGGCCAGGTGGCGAAATAGGCAGACGCACGGGACTTAAAATCCCGGGACCCCAACGGGTCGTACGGGTTCGACCCCCGTCCTGGCTAATAAAAACAGGTTCTGCGCAAAATGAAGTAGGCGACATAGAAATTGCGGACTCCGGGGGCGTCGATCCGTGCGTGTGGCTTTCAAGCACTGCGATTCGGCCCAACGGGGCTTGGCAAGTCAGCTTGGGGCAACGCCCCAGGTTTCCAGGGCACTAACATATTTTGCCCAAAGGGCAACGCAAACCAGTATTGCGGAACCCTGTCTGGGTTCGAGAACAGGAACCTGGGGCTGCGTTTATCTGCATTCGCGGATTCGCTTGCCCTAGACTCATATGCCCGAGCCTTTCAGGCTCCACCGCAGCGCCAGGTTCGTGGATCGACGCCAACGAATTTTCTGCGTAGTGTCACCTCGCTTTATTTCGCGCAGAACCTTTTTTGAATCGACCACAGAGCAAGCGTTTGAGTTATTCTGTAATGACGAGACAAACACTTGGGTCTGTCGCCTTGCATCGGTTTGCGCTCAGGTACACGCGATTTACACCCCTGAACTTACACCAGATTAATGGCGTTGGCATCAGAGGATTGACATTTCCCGCTCACCGACGCCATTCTTCGATTCTTACCCCGTGCAGCACGGGACACAACGGCGTTGCTTGAACTCAAGGCCAGAAGCGTAGAGACTGCTGGCTCTTATTACAGTTCGAGATGAATGCCTGTTAGATCTCCAGGTTTGGCTCGTCTTTCCCCATAGCAGGGCAAAATGCCAGCAAATATCCAGAAACTGAGTTCGCCTACCGCTTGCAGGATCAATGCATGACGGTCGCAAATTCTGAACAAAACAACAGTTCTGAGCCCGATCGGGATCAGATGATTGACAATTTCTACCGTGAACATTCCCGCGAGTTGTGGGCATTGTTTTACGGCATGTGCAGTGATCCAGAACGTGCCTACGACGCGGTGCAGGAGTCCTTTTTACGTTTTCACGACTACAAAGGGGAACCTGTTCGCGACTTGCGGGCGTGGTTGCTGCGTGTCGGGCAAAATTGGCTGCGGGATGTGGCTCGAAAAAAGAGCAATTCCTGTCGCCTTTTACCGGGTCTGGATGATTTTGCAGGCAATAGAAATTCTGCAGAAGACAAGTTGTTTCTTGTCGAACGACAGGTGCAGGTTCGCAAAGCGTTAAATGAACTTAATGATGACGACCGGAAAGTTCTGGTCATGAAATATTCGATGGACTGGTCAGCCGCTCAGATAGCGACTGTGATGGATTGCAGCCCGGCTGCAATCGATATGCGATTGTCGAGGGCAAGACGCCGTCTCGCAGAAATACTCGTGGAACAAGGATTTGACAATGAATGACAATTCTTCCATCGATGAGCCTCAGAGCAAGTTGCTGTCTGATGACCAAATGGACTCATTGCTGCGTGACTTCTTTCGCCTGGAAGTTCCGGTTGAGTTGAAGCAGCCTCTGCAACTGCGTCCGTCAACGGCGACAACCTTGACTGTGGTCGCTTCACTTGCGGACCAACCAACACGCTCTCGCTCTGTGCGATTTGTGGCGGTGGCGGCGTCAATTGCTGCAATGACGATGGCCGTTGTTGTTGCGATTTCAACAGGCAATTCACCGCCTTCGAATGGCAGTACGATTGCGAACGGGGGGCTGAATGTACCGACCAATACTCCAAACAACGAAAAAGCCATGCTGGTGTCACCGTACGGCGATTCCGAAAATACAACAAAGCCAGTCAGCCCCGACGGTGTAACGCTGGAAGAAACGGACAACATCGAACTGCATCCACAAAACTGATGCAGGAAAAGTCGCGGGAACCACAGAGCCAAGTCCAGGCATCTGACGAAGCACGTTCTTAAGTTCCCGACATTCGGCTCAATCGATTTGCAGCTTCAACAGCAAAGTACGTCAGTATCCCATCAGCCCCAGCGCGTTTGAAACAAAGCAGGCTTTCCAGCATCGCCGCTTCGCGGTTCAGCCAGCCGTTGTCGGCGGCACCGGCGATCATGGAGTACTCGCCGCTCACCTGATATGCAAACGTCGGCACTCCAAACTTGTCCTTCACGCGACGCACAATATCCAGATACGGCATGCCAGGCTTGACCATGACCATGTCCGCACCTTCGCTGATGTCCATCGCCACTTCGCGAATCGCCTCGTCAGAATTTCCCGGATCCATTTGATACGTACGTTTGTCGCCACCACCCAGATTCTTCGCAGAACCAACGGCATCGCGGAACGGACCATAAAATGCCGAGGCGTACTTCGCGGAATACGCCATGATCTGCACGTCCTGATGACCCGCAAAATCAAGTGCCGACCGGATCGCTCCGATACGGCCATCCATCATGTCCGACGGGGCAATGATGTCGCAACCGGCTTTTGCCTGATTCACCGCCTGCCGACATAGCGCATCGACGCTTTCGTCGTTCACAACATAGCCTTTGTGGACAAGTCCGTCCTGGCCATGAGTCGTATAAGGATCCAGAGCCACGTCAGCGATCAGCCCAACTGGAATCTGAGCGTCGCGGATGGCTCGCATCGCGCTGCAGATCAGGTTTTCCGGATTGCATGATTCCTCGCCGTCCGGTGTTTTTATTTCCGACGGCGTCACAGGAAAAATGGCAATTGCTGGAATTCCAAGATCCGCCGCTTTCCTGACTTCACCAGGCAGCAAGTCGATCGAATACCGCGTCACACCGGGCATCGATGCGACGGGAATTTGCTGATTTGTGCCAGCCACGACGAACACTGGCCAGATAAGATCATTGACCGAAAGTTGATTTTCGCAAACCAATCGCCGCGACCATTCGGTACGACGATTTCGACGCAGACGAGTGTAGGGAAACTGTTCTGAGGAGTCAGTCATCTGCGATCACTTAAACACGTTTCCGAACTTGTTCACAAACAAATCGATATACATCACAAACATGAACAGCGAAATAATAAACAACAATCCCGCTGCGTGAGCGTATCCAATGATACGCGGACTTGGTTTGCGGCGAGTCACGCCTTCCCAGATCAGAAACACCATGTGCCCGCCATCCAGCACTGGAATCGGAAGGAAGTTCAGAATTGCCAGATTGATACTCAGGAAACCAAGGAACAACAGCAAATCCGTCATTCCCTGACTTGCCACTTTGTAGCCGATGGAAAGAATGCCGACAGGGCCACTGAACGAATCTGCCGGTAAGTCACCACGCACCAACGTTCGCAGCGTCATATAAATGTTGACACCGGTCTTGCGAGTCTTACGCAGCCCAAGCTCGATCGCTTCTGCGAATGAATCGCCTTTTTGGAAATCAGACGACGACTCCCAGCCATCAATGCCGCGAATCCAGCGATACCAATCCGGCACCTTTTCGACTGTCTTCAATAGTTCGGCTTTGTCTTCTTTACCGTCGTTGAAGTAAATCCGAATCTGTCGATCAGGATATGCCTGGATGGCATTAAACGCCCACGCCCAATTGATATCCGCCTTCGTACCAGGCTGCTTCTTTTCAAGTTCGTTCAGTTTCAGCAAAGGAGGCGTATCCTTTGACTCTTCGTTCGGATCGATAAGTTCGATCCTGGTGATCTTCTGGTCTTTCGCAAACAGACCAGTCTTCTCAGCTTCTGAGCCAGGCACTACCCTGGCAATATACGGGGCCACTTGAAACGCCGCGCCGATGGCCGCAATTGATAACGGTGTCGTCTGGTAGACAGGCGTCTCAATCCAGCCAGGATCGTCCGAAGGTATCATCTTGAGTTCATGCTGTTCCGGCGCGGCAGCGGCCTGGCGGCTGACTTTGATCTTTACTTCTTTGCCAGCATGGTCTGAAAAGTATGTCGGCAGCCGAACCGGGTCGTAATCCGTACCCATCACCATGTCATCGACAGACAAAATCACGTCGCCAACTTTCAGGCCTGCCGCTTCTGCGATGGAACCTGTGCGAATCCCCTTCACTGGCCCCATGGCCATCCATAATCCAATCGACCGCACTGTATCCGGCGGCACGCTGATCTTCACTTCCGATGTTTTGCCGGGAACCTTTGGATCATCACTCTTGGCAGTACGTTCGAATGTGTAGATCAATTCCTTCGACGAGTACATTGCTGTCAAACGATGCAGATCCACGAAGTTGTTCACAGGTTCGGAATTCAATGCAATCAGCTTGTCGCCAGGACGAAACGGAGTTTTCGGGGCCGCTGGTGTATCTGATTTTTCCGCCGCCAGTTTTGTATCTGACTTTGTATCTGCTGCTGCGGTGTCGCCTTCCGACTTTTCTTCAGCTTTCACGTCAGCAGTTTTCGCCTCGTCAGCTTTAACTTCTGCTGCTGGTTCAGCACCCTCATCCGCACCACTGACAAGTTTTGCCTGTCGAGAAGGAAAGCCTGCCAGCGCGATCGTATCGGGATCAATGATGTCCTTGCTTAACGTGTTCGTCTGAGTCGGCCCGATTCCGACTGAACGACCAGACGCACCTCGATCAGGCGTCAACTTCAGATCGAACGCTTCACCATCCGCGTGCTTGCCTTGCAGACGAACATCACCTGTTGACAATACGATCGCTTCAAACACGTCACCGAAGCTGCGAATCGATTCGCCGTTGATGGATTCAATTCGATCGCCTTCCTTCATCCCGGCCGTCCATGCTGGAAAGCCCGGAATCACGCGACCAACAACTGGCGACGGTTCGTTAACACCGTACCAGTAGCAAATCGTGAAGAACATGAAGCCCGTGATGACGTTCATGATGACACCTGCCGAAATGATCGCCATCCGTTGCGGGACAGACTTCGCAGAATACGATCGCGTGTTTTCAGCGATCTCACTGCTGGTCATCTGGTTCGGATCCATGTCGTCCTGGCCAAGCATCTTCACGTAGCCGCCAAACGGCAGCGCGGAAAGCGCGTATTCAGTTTCGCCCTTTTGGCGACTCCACAGAATCGGACCGATGCCGATGCTGAAGCGTTCGACATGCACGTTGCACCACTTCGCCACGGCGAAGTGTCCGAGTTCGTGAAAGAAGATCACGAGTCCCAGCCCCAAAGCCACAGATAGCACGTTCAGAATTTTTGTAAACAATCCGCCGAGATCAATCGCGGCGACTAATTGAAAAGCTAGGTCTTCCACCGAGCGGCTTCCTCCCGAGCCAGTCGATCGACTTTAAGCAGTTGCTCAAGTGACGGCTGGGCATCGAATTCATGGTGGTGTAAAATATCGTTAACGACACAGGTGATCTGATGAAACGGCAGTTCCCGATTCAAAAATCGAGCGACCGCCACTTCATTTGCAGCATTCAACACAGCACCACTGGTGCCGCCCTGAGCTGCCACTTCAAACCCCAGCCGCAACGCCGGAAAGGCGTCCAGATCGGGCGGGATTAATTCTAATGTTTGCGGCTGACTCCAATCAGTCTTCCTTGCCGGGCTTTCCGGACGATCCGGAAACAACAAAGCGTACTGAATTGGCAACCGCATGTCCGGTGGAGAATTCTGTGAGATCACAGAACCATCCTGAAACTCAACCAAAGAATGAATCCATGACTGAGGATGTATTACAACACTGATTTTGTCAGCCGGAAGCCCAAACAGCCAGCGAGCTTCAATGATTTCCAGCGCCTTGTTCATCATTGTCGCAGAATCGACACTGATTTTCGGCCCCATACTCCATGTTGGGTGCTTCAATGCCATCTCAGGTGTGACCGATTTCAACTGTTCGCTGCTGAAACCTCGAAACGGCCCGCCGCTCGCCGTAAGCACAATTCGCCGCAAATCCTGACTTCGCCCCGCCTGCAGGCACTGAAAAATGGCACTATGCTCGCTGTCCACGGGAATAATCGTCGCCCCGGTCTGACGCGCCCGCTCCATAATCACGGAACCCGCGACAACCAGAGATTCCTTGTTCGCCAACGCCACCCGTTTGCCAGCATCAACGGCGGCCCATGTCGCCGGCAGACCCGCTGCTCCCACCATCGCTGAAACGACAGTATCAATTTCTGATCGTCGAATCAGTTCCGCGACGCATTCCAAACCGCGATGCCAGTTCGTCTCCGTGATTCCCTTCGACGCCATTGGAGGAACGGCAATCTCTTCCGCCCCGATCACCGCCCACTGCGGACGAAACTCCGCCACCTGTTGACAAAGTCGTTCCACACTTCGATGAGCCACCAACCCCGCCGCGCGCAAGCGATCAGGATGCTGCCGAATGACATCAAGGCAACTTGTTCCAATGGAACCCGTCGAACCCAGAACGGCGATCGATTGTGATTGAGTGGATAACGGATGCTGTGACAACGTAGATGATTTCTGATCGACCGGACAAACCGCAGGCCCTCTGATCTCGACACCGCCCGCAGAAGACAGGGATTCTAAGGTGACTCGCCAATCTGAACAAGACGGCTCTCTGTCTGATTACCAATGTCTGCGAGCGGAGAAAGTCCCAATCCCCTGATTTCTCACATCACCATCACCACTCGTAGGACGGGTCTCCAGACCCGTCCTGACTCAAACAGTCACAATCCGGCACTTGAATCCCTTCCCGCACCAGAAAATAGGTTGAATTCTGTGCATAGTCGACCTTTGTTGAGTGTCGAAGCATCGCGTTTTCGCATATTCTGCCGCCGGATCTAAGGAGAAATCTCAACTGACCGAGCCATCGCAATCGCGATTGTTCTGCAGCCTCGGACAGGTTTAAGATCCGTTTGAAATGCACGTCACAAACGCGCCCGTAGCTCAGCTGGATAGAGCAACCGCCTTCTAAGCGAATGAGAGACTGTCGGAATTGCGTGCTTTTCCTGTGTTTTATGCGGTTTCAGCATCTCAGAATAGTTCAGGGAAAGTCTGAAAAAACATGGTTGCGGGTGTCGCGACACCTGCTCAAACGATGGAATCAGTGATCTCAACTCGCACCGGCCGCCGCATCCACGCGACCACTGACCAGCGATGGAAGTGAACGCGACCACCACTTGACTTCCAAAACAGGATGGAAGTCAATGTTGACTTCCATTGTGGTTTCAGTCCCCAACTGGATAGCTGGCCGCAGTATCGACCAGAAGGAAGGCTCAACTCGTGCGTGCGTGCGGGTTGCAGCGACATCATTTCAAGGCCTTGAAATTGGCACCTGAAGTCTCACCTCGCGCGTGCGTGAGATGTCACGTTATCCGACATACAATCCATCGCCCGCCACCATCGGAAGCCGTCCTGAGTGAACGTCGCGAACCGAAAAACAAAAAGCCGCCCTGAATCCAACGACAAGTCGGGGGCGGCCTGCGATGGCCAAACTCAAAACCATTGCATCCATGGAAGAAAAGAAAGCCGTCTTGCAGAAAGGACTAACGCAAGACGGCTTTTCATGAATGACACCGGCTCAACGGTAATTTCAACCGTCGATCGTCCAAGTTCGCCCCTGTTAAAACGCCTCGGACAAACCATTGTGCCACGCAATGCAAACTCAGGATTCTGAATTCTTTGGATCGGAATAAAAATCAAGTGGCAGTTCTGCCTGCCGGACCGCATCGTCATACAATGCCTGAAGTCCAGGCAGTTTGCTCTGTAGTTCAGCCAATT
>Ga0209284_10000347_pt1 | contig 75695 bp, 71 predicted proteins | sample FRY03_FD_187211 | JGI IMG/M metagenome (GOLD analysis project Ga0209284, IMG submission 187211) | Freshwater microbial communities from Lake Fryxell liftoff mats and glacier meltwater in Antarctica - FRY-03 (SPAdes) (version 2) | ecosystem: Environmental > Aquatic > Freshwater > Ice > Glacier... | reverse complement strand
TGATAGGAATGGGACTAGCTGGTTTAGCCCTGCACTTATGTTTTCTATTCTTCCTTGGTAGTCGTATTTTCCGTTGTTATCTACTCCGTAGCTGTAGCTTACTAACCATTCTTCTGGAAATTCTGGGTCGTCTTGTCTGTATTGCTGTAGTATTCTTTCTTTGTATTCTTTCTTATCTCCTGTATCCCAGCTTGCAGGTTCACCTCCAAATCCGTGTATGAATATTATGGGGTGGTGTTTGGGGGTTGTGTTGCAGTAGAGTCCTGTTGGACAGTATTTTAGGTCTTCTACTTTTATCCCTATAAATCTGTTTGTGTTGTATTCTTCTACTTGTGCTGTTGTGTGTGCGTATAGTATGTACTGGTCTTTATCGTTTTTAAAAACTTGCGGACTACCTAATAGTTTGTAGCCTATGTTTAGTTTTGTGTAGAAGCCGTTATGATCGAATATGTATAGCTCTTTTCCGTTGTTTATGTATATCTTTTGGTTGTGTAGTAGTATGTTTTTGTTTATGTATGTGTATGTAGGAAAGTCGTAGGTATATTTTATATATTCTTCTTCTGCTGTTTTGTTTAGGTCTACTGCGTATAGTGTTTTGTATTCTTGGTTGTATCTATCTGTTAGATTTTTTTTGTTGTTTAGTATGAAGTAGGCTATGTTGTTTGTTTTATCTATTTGTATTGTTTCAAAGGCTAGGGAGTTAGTTGCGTATGTTTTTATTTCTTTAGTGTCTTCTACTGTATCTCCGTTTCCTGCGTTTATCTTGATTAGGTAGTAGGTGTAATCTTCGGTTGGGCCGTATCTTCCACCTGATAGGTAGTATATGTATCCATTTTTGTCTGTATTGCTTGCTATGTTTGTGTTTGATTCGCTGTTCTTTGCTGTTGGCATGCTTCGCCAGTTGGTGTAGTCGTTTACACCTTCTTCTTCTAGTTTATTTACTTTGTAGCTGTTTACGTTTCCTTGTTCTGTTTTCCCTACTAGTGCTCCTGAGTCTAGTAGGTAGTATCTGTAGTTTAGTACGCTCCAGGGGTTTGTAGTTTTGCAGTGGATTCTTGTCATGGGGGTTTTGGTTAGTATGCATATCTGGTTGTTTCCCCATGTTATTATTTTATCTTCCATTATTATGGGTGGGTTTGAATACCAGGGGGAGGGAGTAAAGTAGCTTATTCTTATATGATCTATTAGCTCTCCTGTTAACTTATTTATCTTGTATATGTCACTTGGGCTTCCTGTTATATATATCTCTTCTCCTGAGATTAATATGAGGGAAGAAAAGCCGTTGTATATATCGTTTGTTGTGTAGTACCATAGCTTGTTCATCTGGTGATCAAATTTGGTTATGCTTCTAACGCTGGGGATGTATATCCCTGTCTCGTCTGCTGTAAAGTTCTTTCCTTCTGATGGTATGAATCTTGTGTGGACTAGGTTTGATGTGTTTACGTTTATCTCGAAGAATTGCTCTGTGCTGGCATTTACTCTGTGTGTTAAAAGTGTCTGTAGTATTATTACTATACTTAACTTTATTATGAGTTTCACTTGTTAAAGTTTATATGATTTGCGTTTGTCCGGCAACCTTATTTTATAGTGTGAAATTTGTATTTGATAAATAGGTATTAATTTTGTTATAATGATTAAGGACCGGGGAGTCCCCGATCGGCAAAAGGTCTTCGTAAGAGGGCTTTTTGTTTTTTATGGGAAAATTTTAAGTCCATAACCATCAATACCTTTTCTCCCTTTACGTATTTTATTTTTAATAACATCAAAAGCTGGATAGGGGTGAGTGGGGTATAAGACATGCCGTGCAACTTGACTACTTCCTCTATATAATAATTCATTATATCTTTTTGCAAGAGTCTGATCCTCTCGTTTCCCCCTACTTTCAATGATGATATCTGACTTAAAAAGAGCCCTTTCTAACACAAAAGTGAGAGAAATTTCATAAGGATCATCTGCAAGTTTTCCATATAAACGCACATATTCTTGTTTTAATATTGCAGAACTAATAAGCGTAAAATTTGAATGTGAAATTATAAAATTCAAATCATTATAAAAATTTTCTTTAACATCTAAGTTAAAAAGTATAGAAAATGGACCTTCACACTTTCTTATATCTCTACTATGTAGAATAACCTCCTCTGTACCAAAATATTTAATTTTGAATTTATTTATTTGTTCACATAATGTGATGTAATCTCGATTTTCAATTAATAAGCCTAAAAGTGCAAATACTGGAAAAGCTTCATTAATATTATTAAGACTATGGTCACCAGATTCATCAATAAATAAAGTGTATTTTATGGGTTTCACTTGTTAAAGTTTATATGATTTGGGTTTATGGGGCAATTAATTTCATTTTATCCTACTATGTATTTTATAGTAATCTACACCTGCTACTTTAAAGATTGATACCTGCTTAAAATTAGTTAGATCTACCTTTTCGGGCATAAAGGTATAAGTAACTAAAAAATCTGCATTTTGCACCTGTTTTGCATTCTCAATATCAATTGTTTGTCCTATAAAAAATGGTCTAAAGCTAAATTCATCATGTACCGCAACCTTAAAATTTTCTGCATTTTCTATATTATTAAAATATCTTGATAAACTTGCATAACCAATTGGCCAGGTTGGATCGATATATTTTCTACCAACCGATGCTCCACCTACAAATTTTGAGTAATAAGCCATATAGTCTGGATGGAAATTGATATTGGTAATTAGTAAATTTATAAGCAAAATTGGAATAATAAGTCTTAGCTTTATTTTTAACCTATCTGAGATACTGGTTATAAACCAGCTTGCAATTAAAGCTATAAACGGGAATGTTGGAAGAATATATCTGTCTAGCTTTTTTGAAGGAAAGCTTAAAATAAGAATATAAAACACAATAAAAGCCAAAGAGTAAAGTATGTATCGATTTTCTATTTTTGATCTGTGTTTAAAATACCATACAATGCCAAGTAAAAATAAGATGATTAATATTTCATCTACTCTTGCTAGTAATGCAAGTGGATAATATAACAATCCTGGGTTGTCTGTAAACTTTCCTAAAAAATAATGTATATGCCCCTGACTTACACCAATTTCTGATATTCCAAACAGATATTTTGAAAGGGTTTGAAAAGGAGCAACCCACATTGCTGGCCAAAGTAAGATAAATATAGAGATAATGACCCCAAAAATGATTAGTACCTGTTTTTTAAATGCGTTAACATTTTCATTTTTTATATTACTTAGAAAGTCTTTGATAGTTTTACTTTTTTTTATAGGAATTTGATTCTCAAACAACATAACCAAGCCAATAAATGGAATGAATATTAAAGAGTTACTTTTTGTTAATATTGCAAGCCCTAACCAAAATCCTGAAATAACTAAGTTTATTGTTTTCTTAGTTTTATAAAAATTTAAGAGTGAAAGGAATGATAGAAATATAGTTAGAGTTAAAATACCATCTGTATGTAAGACTCTTGTTAGTGCAACAAAAAATGGTGTAAAAGTTAAAAGAACATAAAATATAATAGCATGCTTTGTACTGAATAGTTTTTTTAACTGAATGTATACTAAGGTAACTAAAACACCTAAAACTACTACTAAAAAAGCTTTTTGAATAATATGGTTTACAAAGAAAATCTCTCTTTCTGATAACGTATTATCAAAAATAAATCTATTTAATAACGAATAAATTTTAACTGAGACATAATTAATCCAGAGCAATGTTACTCCTGGATGATAGGTTTGTGCGGTACTGGCAAAATCAAGACTTGCTACTGCGTTTCCGAAGTTGTAGGTTCTTGTTTTCCACCAGTATGCATCGGAGTTTATTAGATCAATGCCTAAGTCCTTTAACCTAAATAACACAAACACTAAAAAAATTAACAATGCATCTATTTTAGATGCTGAAATAAATCCAGCATGACCGTTACTATCCTTTGCTTTTTTCATTTAATTATTTTGTATATATAAATATCTGGGCCAAGGTTTTTATCTTTAGAATAAAATTCTTGCAACTGTATTTTACCAATAATTTCAGAATAATACTTTTCTTGCTCTGGGCTTGATTCATATTTTGTCCAGATAAAATAATCAGGATTGGTATTGAATATTTTTTTTGTAGTTATTGGAACTAGAGGACTTTTTAATAAAATGTTCTTATTTAAAATTAACGGTTTATACTCTCCATCAAAAAAGACCGTTCCACCTGTTATATTCGTACTTATCCAATCTGTTGCAAGGTTTCGTGAATCAACTTGAGAATATAAATATGATGTTTTAATTGAACCATATAAAGCTACAAATACAACTAATGATAATAATGTAATAAAAAGACTTTTATATTTTTTTAGAAAATACAAAAAGTATGTTGCAAAAATAATTATTAAAGGAAAGATTGGCAAAAAATAATGTGTGGGTTGTCTTTCTAAACTTGAGGTATAAACAATATAAAAGATTAAAAAAGATGATAATGGTAATAATTTATACTCTTTTTTTATAGTAGCCACTATAAGCCCTACCATACCTGTAATCCAGATAGGATAGGTAACTGCTAAAGGCATTTTAGTTACCAAATTAAACCACAGACTAGATAAATATAAATTTATTGGCAATTTACCTATATTTTCAAATTGCCAAAATGCACCAGAGCTAATATCGTTTCTGAAAAATTCTTTATAATCTAGTAATGCATAAGGGGTGGTAACAAAAAATATTGCTACACTTACTGTTGCTGAGATAAATAATGCCTTAATTAAAAATTTTATACTTACTTTTTTCTGATTAAGCCTAAATGCAACTATTGATGCAACTATTATACAAATTGCTGATAAAAACCCGTTGTACTTAATTGATGTAGATAAACCAATAAACACCCCTGCCAATATGTAATTTTTAAGAGTAGGGTTTTTAATAATTTTAATTGAGTAAAGATAAACTAATAACATTGTTAATACCAGTGCAGGCTCTAACAATGCCTTATGTGATTCTCCTACATGGTATGGGAGTATTGCAATTAGCAGGGCTGCTATTATCGCCATTGATTTAGGAAAAACTGTTTTGGCTGTCTTAAACATTACTACCACTGTAAAAGCTCCAACTATTGCATTTATAACTCTACTAATTAGGTAAAATACTGTCGGGTCTTTATAAACAATTGGAGCTACTAGCTCTACAAAATCTTTTAATCCAAGTTTGGTAATTACAGCACGTGCATAATAAAAAATCATGTAAAATAGACCATTAAAGTAATAATAAAAATGAGGCCAATCAAAGTGGCCTGGATTTAAGTTGAATCGTAAAGAATAGGCAGATCGAACTAGAGCTGGCTCGTCTATATTCCATATATGGGGAAACCCATAGGTAATGCCCCATAGCCTTAAACCTAAACCGAGCAAGAAAATAAGGAGAAGTACCAATCTTAAATGATTGTTAAATATATTGGAGATGTAAAGAGATAGATTCCCGTTTTCATGGGAATGACGGGGAAGGGTTGATTTAGTCATTCCAAAAGTAATAAAACACAGCTCCAAGCAAACTTGTCACTACTCGAATTATAAAATAAGTAATTGAAGCAGTTACTGCAATTGATGCCTGTACACCAACAAAACCTAATAGCTGTATATACATTGCCTCTTGAACCCCAACTCCGTTAAAGCTTATTGGGAAAAATGAGATAAATCCTGCTATTGGAAAAGCAAAAAAAGCGTATATAAAAGACAGATCAATCCCTAATGATTTAACAACCATAAACTGCGTTAGTACTGAAAAGCTTTGTACTAAAAATGAGAGCAAAAATGCCTTTAATACTATTGCTTTTTTATGTTTGAATGACAAAAATACAATATAGAATTTTTCAAGCTTTGGGTGTAATTTATGAAATTTATTTAAGATAAAAAGTGCTGTAAAAAACCCTGAAACAAATAATAATAGTAGGGTAATACCATAATATGCAGGGAAATAAGAGGTAAAAGTTAATGCAACACTAGCAAGCACTGCTAAAGCTAATAATCCTGTAAATCTTTCCATAAATGTTGCAGCGGTAGCAACTGCTCCATCGCCAATTACATTTTTAAGTCTTAAAATTTTATATACGTCTCCTCCAATGCTTGAGGGTAAAAAATTATTAAAATAATTTCCAATAAAATACAGTCTAAATAAATACCAGTACTTAATTTTAGAGTGATCAATTAGATATTTCCACCTAATTGCACTTATAAAGTTATTGCCAAGAATAAACACAAACGCTAAAAAGAAAAAGAATAGGTTAATCTTGCTAAAACTAGCGATGACCTCAGTTATACTAACTACTTTAGTAAATAAAAAAGCTAAAAGACCCAAACTAATTAAACTTTTAATTATTGTTTTTTTCATTTTTTAAACTTTTGAAAGTTTTAATACTTTCCACTTTAACATTAAGTATGCCTGAACTAAAACATATATTGAAAAGTACGTTGCTTTAACCATAAAGTTACCATAATACATATAGATAAATAAGCTTAAACCACCTAAACAGAGTGTTACTAACATTTGGGAATTAATAAACCAGGTTTTAAATTTATATCTAAGGTCAAAGGTCATAAATAGGTACGTGGCAATTGAGCTAATCATCATTGCAATAGCAAGTGATAGGGTAACATCATAAACCTTAAATACTGCAAGAGCATAAAAGCTAACAACTGCAGAAATTAATAATAATAAAAACCCTACAACAAGTAATGCCAATCTTTTTGCAGGTACATAAATACTTGCCTTGAAAATATTTATAAATGAGTATGCCCAATATGCTATTACTAACACTGGAACATATAGCTCTGCTCCGTCATATTTTCCTCGAAATATAAAGGCAAAAACCTCTTTGTTCCAGAATAAAACAGATATTGCTACAAATGTTGTAGTTATAAAAACCTTAGAAAAGTTATTTAAAAAATCCTTAGCAAAATTTTGTAAATCATGTAAATATTTTTCAGTAAATACTGTCATATTTACATCGGTTATTGAGTCCGAGATCATCATTATCTTTGCTGAATATGCAAGGGCAATTCCAAAAACACCTACAACCTGTAACGATGCTTTAGTACCTAATAACGCATAAGTAAAAGTTGCTCCTATTATTGCCTTTCCTAAATTTTCCCAGTTACTAAGGATTACTTTTACTACATATACTGATAAAGAAAGGGATAAAATATCTTTTAATATCTCTTTATATTCAGGAAAAGTTGGTAAGACGAAATTTCCTTCAAAACTTTTTATTGCAAAGTATCCAAGTATTAATATTGAAACAACAGTTGTTACTAATATTGAGATTATTGTTCCTTCAAAATCAAAAAGGTATACCAAAGGGATTGAGATTAAAAAAGAGATAATTGTAAAAAGAAACTGATAAGAAAATAGAACCTTAAACTTTTTAAGACCCGCAAGTACTGTATTAAAAATTCCTTGTATAGCCTGGAATAAAATAACAAATGCATAAATTTTAAGTGCAAAAACTATTCTTGTTGAGTCTGATTCAAACTGACTTGCAATTGCTGTTGATTTATAAAATAGAAGGAATGCTAAAGGGATAGAAATTAGATACCGAAAAGTTGCCACGACAAAAAATACTTTAAAGGCGTGCGCTAGATCTTTTGCTGCTGCAATCTCACGATTTGAGGTTGATTGAAGCCCTAAGTTTTGATAAGACCCAAACGATTTAGCTATACCGCTTACGATTGAGTATAATCCATAACTTGGTGCAGGTAAGATTAATGCAACTAGGTACCATTGCAAAGTCCCTACAATTTGGGCACCAAAACGGGATATTATGCTTATTACCTGCCATTTTTCAAAATTTTTCATAATTTTTAGATACTGAAACAAGTTTAGTATGACAATCTTATGTTATCAAATTTAATAAAAGATTGAGATGATTTAACTGTTAATCTGCTATCTACATTATGCTCTGAAACTGTAATCTTAATATCTTGTTTTAAATCATTTGGATTTAAGTATATAGGAACAGCTGATAAATATTCGTTATACAAACCTAAATTTGCATAATGGACAAGATCTGTTGTTTGAAATTGTGTTGTTGAAGTGTTTAACGTATATATGATTATATTCTCACTCTTTTCTTGATAATATAGTTTGGTGACAAGATAAAACTTATCAGCTATTTTTCTGATTTCAGGCTTAGTTATTTTTGTGTTTTCGTTTAATTTAAACTGCTCTTTTGGAAAATCTTGAACCAACGGTACCGTATACCCCCCTCCAGAAAGTACTTTTTTAAAGTATGCTAATCCATTTTCATTTAATACTAATTTATAATTACTACTTTCTAATAAATACTTTACGTTACTAGGGTTATCTAAAAATATATTTGTTTTATAAAGTGAGAAAACTATTGGTGGCAATGAGGTTTGATAATACTCTACAACAATATTCTCAAATTCATTATACTTTGCAGGATACATTGCAATATTTTGTCTTTGAGATAAATGTGCCCCCATAAAGTTTGGAGCGCTAACACTTTGCTTGTCTGGAATCATTTTTACTATTGTATATGGGGTACTGGTAAACCTAGTAGAAACAGGATTTACATTATTATTTGTAGTGTAATTCGAATGCTTAGTAATTAAGCTGTTTTTTAAAAATTGTAACGTAATGTTATTTAAAAAAAATGAATAATATAGATTAAATAAAGCTATACAGATTAATAATATAAATTGGAGTTTAAAATATTTTGATAACTTTTTAATAAAATTGATTGTTGTAATTAATAATAATGGTGTAACTATTGCAGTGTACTGATAGTTAAGTGTGTGCATTGAGTAAATATTAGATAATCCTTTTAAAAACAGTTCAGGTAAAATTAATATGATATAAGGAAAAGAGAGCAAAGGTAAAAACCCGTATAAAGATAAAGTATGGGTGAAATACTTTAATCGTTCGGTTTGAGTTAAGATACTAAAAGTATTTTGAGGATTAAGAATAAGATTTTGTGCCACCTGAATATAGCTTGACCCCAAATACCCATAAGCTAAATCAAACGATGCATGTAGCGAGTCTTGATCAACTCTAAAAAATGGGATTAAAATGGCAAAAGATATATAGCTCCAGATTATTGATATTAAAAAGGTTGCAATCCCCATCTTTTTATTTTTATATACAAAGAAAATTATTAATGAAAATGGGATAAAACTTAACGCAACATTTTCTTTTGATAAAATTGCCAAGATAAAAAATAGCATGTAATACAAATTATGCTTTTTCAAGATAAAATAGTATGCCAACAATATAAAAAGAACAGAAAGAGTTACTGCGTGAAAATCACTTACTAATAAGTTACCAACTGCAGGGTTAAATAAAAATGTAAATACTACTAAAGTTGATAACCATTTATTTTTTAGTTTAATAAATGATATTTTGTATAACGGAATAATAGCCAAAATTAAAGCCAGTGACTGAAACAGCATTAACGATTTTGGAGACGGCCAGAGTATATACAAAGGTAAAGCAAGTAAGATTGTTGGATCAACATGCTCAGAAAATCTAAAAACACTTTCGCCGTTATAATCAGTAAATTGTAGTAACCGACCGTTTACACTGTTATATACCAACTGAGTCATATTTCCTGTGTCGTACTTAAACGTACCCATATTGCCAAATCTACCAAAGTTGTAAACAACTGAGAGTGCAAAAACTAATATTGCAATCGAAACAATTAGTAAAAGGTGGTTATTTGTGTTTAAAAACTTGAACAATCGGTGCATTTGATGCTTCTGACTTGTAAATAAGTTCATATATATTGCTCTCAACTTTGTAATTATTTCTCCACATATCTAGTGTATTAACTATTAAGTACATAGAATTACAGGTAATTTTTTCTGTTTCATCAAAGTATACCTTAAAATTACTACTAATTTCAGGTAAGACATGTGCCGGTGTAAGTTTAATACATAGTGTATCGTTAGGTTTTGAGATACTATTTAAAAATATTGTTGCCTGTTTTGTTCCCTCTCCCCACCAACCAATCTGAGCTAATCGATTATTATATACACCTTTTGATCCACCAACTAAGATATTATAGTAATCTAAGTAATAAGGGGAAACCCTAACATTTGTGATTACTAAGCTAAAAATTAATAATAAATAAATAAGTATCTGTTGTTTTTTTTCTTGAATTACAGTAAAAATCTGATCAAATCCTACTGCCACAAGAATTGCAAAAGCAGGAAATGAGCTATGCAAATAACGAACTCCATTTTGTTTAAACCCAGAAAAGCTTGCTATAAAAGGGAGTAAAAACCAGATTAAGACTAATATATACTTTCTGGCAAATATATTTTTAAGTCCAATAACAAACCCAAGTAAATATATTACGGGGACAGATATAACAAAGTAGTAAAAGTAATAATAAAAAGGAGGGGAAACTAATTGCCCCATAAAATACTCTGTTCGAGTTACATTAAAATGATTTAAGGTTTGTATTATTCGTGAAACCGGATTTGCCCATAACCAAGGCCAGAAAACAATAAACAGTAAAAGAGCTAATAAATAAATTATGAGATTTTCTTTAAATACTTTCAGAACACCTTTAATAGAAAGATATTTTAGAGAGAATAAAAATGGCAATGGCAAAAAGAAAATACTAGAAAACTTAGTTAATAAAGTTAATGCAACTGCAACACCTATAACAATCTGTTTTTTTGTTTGAGATAATTCTTTCTCAGATATTACTAGTAAGAAAAATAATAATGTTACAAAAAAAGTTTGTGGAGACTCGAGCGTTGCGATAAAAGAATGAGCTACAAAATGTGGAAACATGGCAAGCCCTACTAATGCAATCCATGCAACTGATTTATTAAACCACCTTTTTGCGATTAAAAAAGTTAAGAGTAATGTTGCTGAAGCAAAAAGTAAAGAGACTAATCTAGCTAAGTTGTATTGTTTTGAGACCTGATAAATACTAGCATCATCTAAGATAGAGATATTTGCTTTAGTTGTTAAGTAGGTAGGAAGAGCTAACAAGATTTTACCTAGGGGTGGGTGCTCTTTATGTGTAACCCAAGTACTATAACTAAAATCTAAATGTGTTATTGCCTTTAAGTGAATCTGACCATTTCTGATTTTTGCAATCTCGTCCCATGTTTCCCCTACCTGCCCCAGCTCTACTAACCTAAAAAATAAGAAGAATAATATGAATAAGATTAATAATTTGTTTCTATTGAGTATCTGTATCATAATCTTTTAAACAAAAATAAGCTTTTGCATTGATCTACTATTTTATACTCATCACTACTAAAAACTTTAGCAGTAACACTGTCTTGCATCTGCTTATTAATGCCAATTTCATTAGCATGCACACTAAACTCGTTTAGGTCTATTGCAAGATAGTCTGCGTCGTAAAACCGCATAGGGTAAACTGCATTTGTTACACGCATAGATGTTTGTGCCCCCATATAATTTGGGCCTGTATAACTAACTGTAGCTGGTATTAATCTTAGTATCTGATTAATACAGGCTGGATCATTTTTTGCATTTTGATACTCATTATTAATTAGATCACGAGCAAACACGCTATTTACATTAAACTTTTTTGAGATCTCGATTAGTAGTAAATTATTTGTCTTAAAAGAAAAGTAGATACTAAAAAATATAACGAGAAAAGTGAGTAAATACTGCAACTTTCGGTTAAATTTAGTTAACGCAAAAAGTGATGCTAAGAAAACAATTGGTATTAACATCGAGACCCTATGATTATCAACTGCAAAAATATTCTGATTACTTAATATATTAATTGCAAGCTCTGGCAAAGTTATTAAGAGTATCGGTAAACTAATAACCGAAAGGAATAACTGTGGAGCAAGTAAGTAGATTAATGCCTGTTTATCTTCAGTTGAGATGCTTAATGCTAGCGATTTAAACGGATGAAGTATTAAACTTTCACCTATCTGAAAGTAAGAATCTCCAAGCTGTGAGTACCTATGAAGAAAAAAATTCGATTTAAAAAATACTGATGAGTTAACCTGTGTAATTTCAGCACTTTGTATAAAATTATCAAATTCAATTGACCTTTGATCTTCGTACTTAGGAATTAATATAAAAAAGGCAATTACGAACCACACAATACCAACAGTTAGTAATGCTAAACCTTGTTTTAAATCTTTAAATTTATAGATGATCCAGATACCAAAAAATGCTGCAACAAGTGGTATTTCTTCTTTTCCGAGTAAGGTTAAAATGATTAATCCCCAAAAAAGCAGGTTTATATATTTATTTTTTAATGTTTGATTTTTTAGATATAGGTATATAGAAAATAAGAAAAACACTGCAGATAAACTTACTCCATGAAATGTTTGTTTTGTTAAGATATGCCCAACTGCAGGGTAAACTAAGAATGCTACGCCCCATAAAAATGCTAAATTTTTAGATTTTAAAACCTGACCTGCTAATAAATAAGTGGCAACTGCACCACTAATTACAATAAATTGCTGGAAAAATATAAGCATTCTTGGATCTTCTTTTATAAAATATAAAGGGGTTAAAAGAACTAATATTAAATCAACATGTGACATTCCAAAACGTGAGATATCGTTTCCAAACTGATCTGTAACCATGATAAAGTTACCATGTTTAGTATTCCAAACAACCTGACTCATGTTGCCTAAATCAAACTTTCCATACATAAAATTGTTGTACTTAAAGTTTGCAAGCTTTGCCGAGGTGTAAAAAACCAAAAGCATTAATAATATAAGTGAGATGATTAGAATTAAATTTGAATGTTTCTTAAAAAGCATGTTTACTCAACAAATCTATATTTGATTAATGTCCAGACTGCCTCTAAACCATCTTTTAGTGCGTTTAGCTTTTTGCCACCTTTGATTGATCGCGGAAAGTATTTTATTGGGACCTCGACAATCTTATACCCTTTTTTTGATAGCTTAGCAGTTACTTCGGGGCAAAACTCAAATCTAGTACAAACCAGATTAATACTTTTTAGTACATCGGTTTTAAACATTTTATAACATGTTGCCTCGTCATGAATGTGTTGGCCATACATAATATTTACTAACGTTGGAAGAACAACCTTATTCCCTATCGCATTTTTCCAATCCATTTTTTGCCAGTTTTCAAAAATTCCTTCACCCTCAAATCTGTTTCCATATACAACGTCAGCCTGTGTCTCGATCGCAACTTGTAACATCTTTCCAAGGTCATTAGGGTCGTACTCAAGATCAGCATCTTGAACTACTATATATTCCGCCGTAATGTGCTTAAAACCTTCTCTTAGGGCTGTTCCTTTACCTCCATTTTGTTGCATTAATACAACCTTTATTTTTGGATCAACATCATAGTTTTCTGACAACAGCTCTCTTGTTCCATCTGTTGAACCATCATCAACTGCTATAACCTCTTTTACATAGGGTAAACTTGAAACTTTTTCTAAAACTTGTTCTATAGTATTTATTTCGTTGTAAACTGGGATTACAACAGAGAGTTTGTTATTCATTTATTTTATAAACTTCTGATACAAAAACAGTATAATCTTTATCTGAGGCTAAGCCAATATTATCTAAAAACTGATCAAATATATCTCGGATTGGTTGTTTGTATAACTTTACTAAGGTGTAATCTTTATTTTGGATAATATCATCAAATTTACTTCCTCTATTAAACTCTGTAGTTTGTAATATGTATTTAACATTTTCTTGTTTAAATACTTCTTTCATTTCGTCGTAACTGTAACTTTTCTTTGAATCTAGATAGTAATAATTGTTTCTTAAATACCATTCTGTTACCCCTGTTTCATCAGCATAAGCTACCTTTCCAGATTTATCTTCTAAATATTCTGTTGCTTGTTTTACGGTTTTGTAAATATCTTTCTGGTTATAAATTGTAGTAAAAGAGATTAATACACTAATAAAAATAAAGTATGAAATTAAAAGTTTTTTTGCATATCTAGAGTATATTAAGGTTAAGATCAGAACAAATAACGAAGATAAAACAACAAGTGCAAATGGTAGTTTTGAAACCCCAAAAAAGTACAATCTTTCTTTGTATTGAAAAATTGCAAAAAGAAAAGTGAGAATAACAGAGATAGTTATAAAATTTAATTTACTCTTTTTTATCTCAAAGTTTTCAAGGCCATATATTAAAAGTACAGCAAAAAAAGGAATTATTGGCATATATATTCGAGGTAATGAAGGTGTCCAGATTACTCCCAATAAAATCTCTTGTAAAATAAATAGAGATGGAACTAAATATAATTTGCTATTTTGTATCTTAAGTTTTTTTATTGCTAAAAAGATAAAGTAAGCTGAAATTGGAATTGTTAATATAAAGGTTGTATAAGTAAAAAAGTAAATCACTCTATCTATATTAAACACAAATTTACTTGCCTCTGTTAAATAATCATTTTGCACTGGCCCTGAGTATAAAAATTTTGCATAAATTGTCCAAGGTACATAAATTAAGAGCTGTGAAATAGCAATATAGATAATATCAATCATCCTTTTGTTTAATAATAAGTATAACCCTGTAGCGGTAACTAAAAACACACCTTCTAACCTTGTCATAGTTGCAATTACTAATATTGCTGACATTAATAACTTTTGTAATACTGGTAGGTTTTTGTTTGAGAATAGTTTAAGAAATAGATATAAATAAGCAACTACGATTAGTGTAAAAAAAGGATCTGCCATAACCCTAATACTCCAATATGCAAAGGTTGAGGTTAAGGCGGTTAATGTAACAGCAAGTACTGCATAACTCTTATTTTTACTAATAAAATTTAGATAAAAGAGGTAAAGAAACGTAAATGTAAAAGATGAAATTACTATTGCCAATAATCTTCCCCATAAAATGGGTGCTTTTAAATATAGTCCTGGAACTAAAAGCAACGAATAAATTGGCCATCTTTTTTCATCCCAAGGCCAAGAAAAATGACTTAGAAAATCAGAGGCCCTAATCATTCTAAAAGTGTCCCCCCACTCAGTATAGTTAATGTTTATAAAAATCAGTCTAACTAAGATATAAATAGCTAGAAAGATAAAAAATAGCTTATTTTTTTGTAAGAAGTTTAATAATTTGTTCATATTGGCTAATTACCTTATCAAATGAAAACTCTTTTGAAATTTTTAAAGATTCACTCGACATATCTTCTAATTTCATTCCATCTTTAATAAAAGATACAGCATCTATAATCTGATTTTCAACATTTTCATCTGGATTTAACAAAATCCCATTAACACCACTCTTTACAACATTTCGAGTACCACCTTTATCTGTTGCAATAATTGGAAGTCCTGCTGTAACTGCCTCGAGCATTACCATTGGAAACCCTTCATCTCGAACTGAAGGATGAATAAATATATTATTCAGATTTAATAATCTTGGAATTTCTGAATAGTTAACTCTGCCAACAAAATCAACATTATCATTTAAATTTAAGCTGTTTACTAAAGATTCAAACTCTAATTTTTCATCTCCATCTCCAACTATTGTAAGCTTTATATTATTGTATTTTTTAACAAGTGTTGAAAGTGCTGAGATAGCAAAGCCTGCTCCTTTTTCTTTAATTAATACACCTACATAAATTAATTTAATAGGATCATTATTTGTAATATTTGGAGTTAGAAACCTTGCACTATCAACACCAACATAAATCACCTTCAATTTATTAGGGTTAAGCTTTGTCTCTTTTAACAAATCTTTCTTTACATCTTCTGAAACTGTTACTACAAAATCAGATTTAGTAATAAATTGGCGCTGTTTCCAAAAAAACTCTCTTACAATATATTGAAATGTTTTTATAAATGTAAATGGGTTTTTGTACCCACCCTTTTTTATAAAGGTTTTAAACTCACGTAAAATTGTGCCGTGAGCAATTGTTAAAACTGGTACTCGGTTTTTCTGTTTTATAATTGAATATGCTGCAGATGATTGAGAAATTACAAGATCAGGTTTTGTTTTATTATAATAAGCTAAAGATTCTTGCGCCCAGCTATTTGTTGAAAAACCTGTTTTTATTGCTTGATCATGGCTATACCAGCAATCTAAAAATTCATACTTAACACCAGAATCGGTTATCTGGCTCTGAGTAAGCTCGTACTTTGGAGAAACAACAGTAACTCTATACCCTAATTTAACTAACCCTTCGGCAAGCTCTTTACTTTGTGTCTCAAGTCCACCACTACCAGCTTGAAAATGTGTTCGTTTTATAAAAATCTCTATTAACATTAGTTTAGAAATAATTCGGTAAGTTTTTTTACATTCGTTTCAATATTAAATTCAGATAGAACCGTTTCTCTTCCTTTTAGAGCATAATTATATGCCATTTCATGATTATTATTTATCTCGATTAATGCCTTTGCAATTCCTGAAACATCTTTTTCTTGTACTAAAAACCCATTTTCTCTGTCTTTTACAATCTCAGGAATGCCTGAATGGTAAGTTGCAATTACTGGCCTTTTTGCAAGGTATGCCTCAATTATAACTGTAGGCAACCCCTCAATATCACCGTTCTTTGCTGTTACTGATGGCACAACTAAAACATTCGAATTAATATAAAAGCTCTTAATCTTGTTAAATGGAAGAGACACGTTTAATAAAATTTTATCTTTAAGCCCATATTTACTAATTCGTCTTTCTAACATCTCAAAATATTTTCTATCTTCGCTACTTCCAATAACTCCAACTAAATTACATTCAAAATCAATACCCTTATCTTTTAACTCTTTGCATGCACCTATAGTATATTCATGACCTTTTTTATTTGTAAATCTACCAACTTGTAAAATCTTTAATCTTGAATCAGCTGGATAGGTTAAATCAAGATCATCAAAGGTATGTTCATCAACTCCAATTCGAACAACCTTAACCTTTTCACTTTTAATACCATACTTTCGTACTATAAACTGCTTATTATAATCAGTTACGGTTGCAATAAATTTAGCTTGTTGCATTTTACGTTTTTTCATTGTTGAAAAGGCAGTAATATCTTCACTTTTCTGTACATAAAGGTCAAAAGCATGAGTTGTAATGCTATATGGAACATCTAACAGTGTAGCAATTGCCATAGTAAAGCTACTTGTCCATGTTAAAAAATGAGTATGAATATGATCAGGCGATAACTTTGCAATAAATTTGGCAACCGCAACACTCTTAAAAAAAGACAAAATGTCATGTACAAAACCCTTAAAACTTTCATGATTTGAAAAAAGGAAAAAGAAAAAAGTCTTTAAATATCGATAAGGGTGTGTAAATAAAAATTCAAGATTGGCATACGTTGCCTTTGTATAATTAGGTTCGTACTTTATTACCTTTCCCTTTAAAATTGATGGAATTTCATGCTCTTCTCTGCCCCATGAAACAATCGTTAATTGTACGTTATTATTTTTGGCAAGCTGTGCCAACTCTCTTGTTATAAAAGTTTCAGAAATCTTTGGAAACACTGGTATAAAATAAATAAGTTTCATTGGTGGTAATTATAGCACTATCAAGCTAACGCTAAAACGAGATACTTTTTAATAAAATTGTGCTTAATTTATAAATTTCCCGTTAATAATGACTACAAAGCAAGTTTGTGCTAAATTATAGGTAAATTATGAAAAAAAATATTTTAGTATTAAGTTACGAATATCCTCTACCATGGGACGGACTTGCTAGTGGTATTTACGAATTAGTAACAAATATTGCAAGAAATGCAAAGGATTCTACCACAAGCGTAATTTCAGGCACCCCTGCAACAGCCATTGAAAATCCTGAACTTGATATAAAAGTTAGAAAAGGGCCAAGGTCCAGAAGGTACATTTCATTATATTTAACAACTTCTTTATATGCTTATTTTTATTATTTAGGAAAAAAGCTAAAGGGAGGGGTAGATATAGTACACGGTCATAACCACATTACTTTTTGGTTTAACATTCATAAACTTTTATTTGGATCTATTGATAAAACACCCTATATACTAACGCTCCACTCTACTGCAAAGGGCAGAAAAATAGAATTAGATGAGGATAATCTATCATTTTTTACAAAATATTTTGAGTGGCCATTACATCAACTTTCAGACAAAATTGGGTGCAAAGTTGCTGACAAAGTAGTTTGTACAACAGCAAGTGTTTTAAACGAGGCAATCAAACACTACCAACTAGACACAAATAAGGCATCGGTTATTACTGATGGGGTTAATATTAATTCCTTTAATCAAAGTATTACAAACAATAGACAAGCAAGGCACCTGCAAAACAAAAAAATACTATTATTCTTAGGAACATTAAGCTCTAGAAATCAAACTGACAAATTAATCAATGCATTTTCTAAAACCCAGATTGAAAACAAGTTTTTATACTTAATTGGTGATGGTGAAAAAAGCTATATTGAAAAGTTAAGAAAACATTTATCCGAACTTAACATTACACAAGATGTTGTAATTATCTCTAATCCATTATATAGCAACCTGCCACCATATTTTGCATCTGCTGATTTGTTTGTATTTAATTCAGCTTACGAAGGGTCTATTCAGGCAGTTTTACAATCACTTTCTTCAAATAAAACAACCATTGTATCTGGGTTTGAAAGCACAGATCAAAAATTAAATGAAAACTTAATTAGGATTGAAAAAAATATTACAGAAGAAGATCTGGCAAATTTGCTTGAAAATTCGATTAAAAATAAAACCCAGATTGATACTCACTATATTCAGACAAATTATAACTGGCAAAAGATTGCAGAAAATTATTCAAAGTTGTACCAACAATTGATAGGGGAAGAATAAAATATGACAGTACTTGTAACTGGAGTTGCCGGATTTATTGGTTCAAATTTAGCAGAATTACTTTTAGAAAAAGATATTACTGTAATTGGAATTGATAATTTTTCACCATATTATGCTAAAAAACTTAAACAGCACAATCTAACAACAATTCCAAAAAGCAAAAACTTTGTGTTTGTAGAGGCTGACCTTACTAATCCAGATGAGATGCGAAATAAGATATTTAAAAAATATAAAATACAAGCAATTGTAAACCTTGCAGGATGGGCAGGAGTTACAGAATGTAATAAACAACCTTTAACTTATGTGTTTAATAATACTTATGGTGTTGTTAATTTATTAGAGCTTGCAAAAGATTATGGTATTTATAAGTTTTTACAAGCAGGGACATCTTCGCAGTACGGAGACTTACCAATCCCTTGGAATGAAAAAACCGAAGCAGTTCAACCTCCACAGGTATATGCGGCAAGCAAAGCATCCGCAGAATTATTTGGATACACCTACTTTAGAAACTATGGTATAAACTTTACCGCAATGAGATTTTTCAATGTGTATGGACCAAGACAAAGACCAGAAATGGCACTCCCTATGCTATTTAAATCACATTTACTTGGTAGGCCTTTTCCTCAATATCAAGACCTAGATAAAACCGGTAGAGATTATACATACGTGAAAGATATATGTAATGGGATATATAAAATTTTAGGAAAAGAGCTAGGATACCAACAAATCAATTTAGGAAATGGAAGCCCCCAAACGCTAAGAGATTTAATTGAGGCAACTGAAACTGTAATTGGAGCAAAAATTAACTTAGAAAGAAAAGAGGAAAGAATTGGAGAAGCAGAAATGACATTTTGTGATAATACAAAAGCAAAAGAGCTAGTTGGATTTAACCCAGAATATGATATAAATAGTGGTGTAAGAGCACAGTATGAATGGTTTATCAAACAACCTGAGTGGTATAAACTTGAACAGTATTAATAATTTGCCCAGAAAATAATATGGAAAATAAAAAACTAATCTCGATAGTAATCCCCTGCTACAACGAAGAAAAAAATATAGATAAAACAATAGATGAAATCATTGAAGTAGAAAAGACATTAGAAAAATATAAGTTTGAGATAATTGCAGTAAACGATGGTAGCAAAGATGATACATGGAAAGTTATTAAAAAATACTCTCAAAAATACGATAACGTAATAGGAATTAACCAGATGACAAATTTTGGTCAGAGCATGGCATACCAAGCAGGGTTTGATGTAAGCAATGGTGAATATTTAATTACTGTATCAGCAGATCTTGAGATTCCCCTTGAAAACTTAACCAAAGTAATTGAAAAACTAGAAGAAGGGTACGACTTAGTTAATACAAATAGGGTAGGCAGATGGGGTGGAGATGATTTATCAGGAGAAGGAAAAGACAGAGCTATGAAAAGTGGTTATGCAAATAGACTAATAAAAAAGATTTCAGGAATGGATATTCAAGACAGAGGATCAGGAATGAAAGGGCTTACGAAACCATTATACAAAAACCTAAAATTTTATGGTGAAATGCACAGATTTATTCCAGATTATGTTTCGGTATATGGTGCTAAAATTATTGAATTTGATGTTAACTATAAAGAAAGAGAGTACGGCGAATCTTATTACAAAGGACACAAACGAACTGTCAAAGTGTTACTAGACCTAACCACTTTAGTTTTTATGCTTTACTTTGCAAGAAAACCTTTCAATATGATGCCAGGAAGATTATTTGGTTTTACAGGAGCAGTAATGGGTGCTTTAGGATTTTTTATTACATCGTTTCTTGTTTTAGAAAAATTTGTTATGGGTACAGATATTGGCACTAGACCATTATTTTTACTTGGAGCGTTAATGATGCTACTTGGCATTATTATGGTAATGCTTGGTATGCTCGGAGAGTTACTCATGAGAACTTACTTTGAATCAACAGGTAGAAAGCCATATATGAGTCGAGAAATTGCCAGAAAATCAATATAATGAACATACTTCGAATTGTTTACGACTGGCCAGATGAAAATGTTATTACCGAAGGTTTAGCACCAGCCCCCTACGAACTATCTAAATCACAGGTTAAGTTTGGGCATAAGATATACGTGTTGTGTGGAAATTTAAATGGTAAAAATATTAAAGCAGGAAAATTTCATTACTCATTAGAAAATGGACAGATAAAAGTATATAACCTACCTAGAGCCTTAACAGGTTTTGGACCATTCTTAACTACCTCAATATTTGTTCTACCTTATTACTTTTACTTAAAGCTAACCAAGAAAATTGACGTAGTGCATAACCAAGGACACATGGGAGTATGGTTACTGCTTTATAAATCTATATTTAAAAATATCGATACCACAAAATTTATAGGACACTTTCATAACACAGCAAAAGGACGAGAAGAATTTATACTTGGGCAAGGTCAAAAGCTACCATTCTTAACACAATATTTCGAGTACCCAATACATATTCTTTCTGACAAATTACAAATTAAAGTAGCGGAATACTCAATATTCGTAAGCCAAGAGTTACTTAACGAAGCAATTAAATACTACCAAGCAGACCCACAAAAGCTTAAAGTAGTTGAAACTGGAGTAAACACAACAAAATTTACAAAAGAAGGAGAAAAGATAGATTTTGGATTTGACCCAGACAGCATAATACTTGCAAACGGAGGCAGACTGAGCAAAAGAAAAGGAATAGACATACTTATAAATAGCCTGAATCATTTACCAGAACAATATAAAGTTGTGCTTTGGGGAAAATGGGACGAAAAAATGAAAGAGATAATTAATAAAATAGTTAAAGAGAACAGCCTAGAAAATAGATTCAAATACCTAGGACCAATTCCATACTTTCAGGTTGAAAAATATTATAGATCAGCCGATTACTTTATTCTTCCATCAAGCTACGAAGGATTAGCTAAAGTATTATTAGAAGCGTTATATACAGGGAGCAAAGTAATAACTACACTATTTGCAAGCAATGTAAAAATTCCAAACTTATACATGCTAAAAGAAAACAATCCAAAAAATCTAGCAAGCCTTATTTTACAAATCAGCCAAAACGAAAATAAATACCAAGAAACAAAACAGATACTAGACAAAAATTTTAGCTGGGATGCAAAAGCAGTTGAAGTTGATTTGATATATAAAAAAGTATCTATTTAATCCTCAAGTGGAACAGTACCAAATAGCTTCCATGTACCATATTCAAAATGTAAGACTGCTGTAAACTTTGCAGTTGAACCATTATTATATGTAACTAAATAATCAACCTCCGCCCAATTATTATCCTTTTCTCTAATTTCTGAAATTTTCCTTAACGAAACAATTTTTAAATCCGAATCGTTTAATGCCTGATTTAATGTGTCTTTATCAACTAAATACTCTAAAGAAGAGTCTAGTAAATTTGTAAAATCCTCAGAGTTGTCTATAAATGTAGTTTCAACCTGCTGGCTTAACTCTTCTTTTGTTAACTGTTTTTCGGTTGTAAAAAGCTGTCCTGCTAACTGTGCCTTGGCGGTAAAAGCAGAATAAACGTTTCTTGTAAAATTGAAAAGAATTAATGGTAAAACGAATAATAATAATATTTTAATAGAACGTTTCATATTAATCTACAAACTGTTCGAGTAAAATCGAGAACTAATTTCTTACCTATATTACCTACTACTATGCCAGTTCCATGCGGACTTTACAATTTGTTCTATATTAAATTCTGCCTGCCAGAGTAATTCTTCTTTTGCTTTTGTAGCATTTGCATATAAACTTTCAGGGTCACCTGGTCTTGGTCCTGCAACATCGTAATTTAGCTTTAAACCTGATATTTTTTCAGATAGATTAATTAATTGCATATTACTTGTTGGTACACCTGTCCCTAAATTATAAATAAATGCTCCATTATCTTTTTGTAGTTTATCAAGGGCTTTTACATGTGCGCGAGCTAAATCAGTTACGTGAATATAATCTCGTTCTTGCGTGCCATCAGTAGTGCTAAATTTATCCCCAAATAAGGTTAGTTTTTCTCTTCTACCCAAAAGAGTCTCCATTATTAATGGAATAATATTTGCAGTATTTTTTACCTCTTCTCCAATCTTTCCGCTTACATCTGCGCCTGCAGCGTTAAAATACCTGAGTGCAACTGAGTTTAACCCATATGCCGTAAAATAATCTGCAAGTATATATTCAATTATCAGTTTAGTTTTTGCATAAGGGTTAATTGGTGCTAATGGATTAGATTCACTTATTGGAGCAACTGCATTTCCGTACACGGAACAGGTTGAAGAAAATACAAAACTCTTAACATCTTTTTCTTTCAATACGTTTAAAACTGTGTAAGCTCCAATAACATTATTTGTATAATATTTCTCTGGATTTTCAACAGACTCACCAACCTTTTTATATGCAGCAAAATGCATAACTGCATCTGGATTGAAAGAATCAATTGCAGTTGAAACTTTATCTTTATCTAAAATATTTCCCTCAAAAAACGCAACTGTCTTGCCTGTAATTTTTTCAATCTCATCAAGATTACTTTTAGTAGACATTTCTAAACTATCATAAACTGCAACATTATGATTATTTCTAAGCAGTTCTAAAACCGTATGTGAGCCAATGTACCCTGCTCCTCCTGTTACTAAAACTTTCATTACACTACCTTTCTCCCTCTTGAAAAGTACTCTATTCCTGCATTTTTCATTTTGTTTGGATCTAACATATATCTTGCGTCAAAGATTACAGGTGAGATCATTTTTTTTGTCAAAGTTACATAATCAAGATCTTTAAATTGTTTCCACTCTGTTAAAATGACTACTGCATCGGTGTTATCAAATACATTATCGGCTATATCCATATATTCTATATTTGTTGTGCCTAATAGCTCTTTAGAGGTTTGCATTGCCATTGGATCATAAATTTTTAGTGTGGCTCCTAACCCTCTTAGTATTCTAATTACATCTATTGCTCCAGAATGCCTTGAATCATCTGTGTTATCTTTAAATGCAGTTCCTAGTACTCCAAACACCTTTCCTTCTAGGTTAGAGCCAAATCTTTTAGTTATTCTGTCTACAAAGCTTAGCTTTTGCTTATCGTTAACTCGAATAACGCTACCTAGTATCTGAAACTCGTAGTTGTTTTCAAGCCCAAGTTGATATAAAGCGTTTGTATCTTTTGGAAAACATGGCCCACTAAAACCAATTTCAGTTGGGTTTAAGAATCTTTTACCAATTCGTTCATCAAACCCTATTCCTTCTGCAACACTAAGTGCATCAGCACCTATTCGTTCACATAAATTTGCAATCTCATTGATAAAAGTTATTTTTGTTGTTAAAAAAGTATTTGCAGCGTACTTAATTAACTCTGAGCTTGAAACATCTGTTTTAAATATTACTGTATCTAAATGTTCAAACATCTCTGACAAAATACCTAGTGCTTTTTGTGAATCAGACCCAATAACTACTCTGTCTGTATGATATGAATCATAAACTGCATACCCTTCTCTTAAAAACTCTGGGTTTGATGCTACATCAAATGTTACATCTCGACCATTTGCACCTTTTAAAACTCCTGCCTTTACTCTTTTATGTGTTCCTACAGGAACTGTACTTTTTGTAACTATTACTGTGTACTTGTTCTCTTCTAAATTTTTTCCTATTGACTCTGATGCTTCGTCAATGTATCTCATATCTGCAGTTCCTACTTCTGTTGCAGGAGTCCCCACAGCTATAAAAACTATATCTACATCTTTTAACGCTAAAGCATAATCTGTAGTTGCCTTAAATGTATTATTTTCTATTCCTTCTTTTATAAATTCTTCAACGTTTTCCTCATAAAGTGGCATTGTACCAGTATTTATCAAATCTACCTTTTTTTTATCTATATCAACTGCTATAACATTATTACCCCACTTTGTAAAAACTGCTGCACTTGGTAGGCCAACATAACCAGTTCCAATTACTGTAATATTCTTAGGGTTTTTTGTCTTTATCTCGTCAAAATTTATCTGTTCCATAATTATTTTTGGAAATTGTTACTTTATCTTATATACCCCTTTTATATCGTTATACTTAACTTTCATCACATCTAAAAAGTTAATAATTGAATCTTTAAATGGATTTACCTTGCTCTCATCTACATACGTCCAGTTAACTGATACCTCTTTAATCTTGTAGCCCATTTTTCGTGCTAAAAACAGGACCTCAACATCAAACGCTGTAACCATTGGTCCAACTATCTCTCCTCCTGGGTAAAGTAGTGTTGCCCTAAAAATTCTTTGTCCTACCTCTTTTTTAAATAGTTTAAAACCACACTGAGTATCTTTTATTCCCTTTAACACCAATAGTTGAATTATTATATTAAAAACTCGTCCCATAATATGTCTGAGCAATGGCTCTTTTTGTCTTTGTGCTCCTGTTGCTTCTCTTGATCCAATTGCAATATCAAAGTCGTTCTCTGTAATCCATACCAAAAACCTCTTTAGATCTTCTATTGGTGTTGCAAGATCAGCATCTGAAAATAATATATAATCTTTTTTAGCTTTTAATATTCCAGTTTTAACTGTAAAACCTTTTCCAGAGTGAGGATTGTTTATAACTTGTAATTTTGGGTAACTTTTTGCAAATTCTTGGCCAATTTTAAGCGTGCTATCGGTTGAGCCATCATCCACTAACAACACTTCGTAATCAGAGTAATTTTCCTCCATAAAGTTCATTACTTTTTGGAGTGAGCTACGAATTCTTAGCTCTTCGTTATATGCAGGAATTACTACAGAAACAGAGATATTACTTGTACTCATAATTTTATTTTACTCTCCATACAAATTTTTTATAAAAATAGAAGTTCCAGATTAAACCTATAAGTACACCAAACCCTTGAAAAATTAAATCAATCAATAAGGTTGAACCGAAAATCATCTCGCCTATTGCAACAATGCTTAGCTGAATTACAATAGCACCTGATGCTACCATATTTACCTTTAATAATCCTTTAACTAACGAGATAGGATTGTTTTTTGAATTATCGTTAAATGCCCATTTATTATTAATTATAAAAGTGGCAAGAATTCCTAATTCTATAGCTAAAAGAGTTGCAATTGTTAAGGGTAAAAATACATCAAATCCAAATAAATTTAGGTGTTGAGATAAATTTAAGACGTTTTTCTTAACAATTAGATCTCTAATTATTAGGGCGTAGGTTGAAAGCTGAAATAACATTCCAATTCCGCCTGCTATAAAAACCTTTCCGAATCTACTTTTTAAGGTTTCTGCAATCTTTGTTTTAATGACAAAATGTAACATATCCTTAAAATAATCCATACCCATTTTTGATTTTCCATATACTCTATCTACAAAATGATATGGAATCTCAATAATCGATGCGCCACTGTCTATTGTTGCTTTAGTAAAAGCTGCCTGAAAGGTATAACCAGACATATCTTTTACCTTGTCTTTACAGCTGTAAAACATCTCTTTTTTAATACCCTTAAACCCTGCTGTCCAATCAGTAACTCTACTCTCAAAAAACATAATTTTAACAAATAAGTTACCACAAAAACTCAATAGTTTGCGATGGGGGCCCCAGTTACTTGGAATCGATCCACCTTTTCTATATCTGGTGCCAATAACTATGTCATATCCTTGTTCAAATTTTTTAATAAATTCCGGGAGTTTTTCTGGAGGATGAGATAAGTCTCCATCAAATTGAATAACCGCTTCTGCACCTAAATTTCTAAATGCAAAATCAATGCCATCTAAATAGGCGGCACCTAACCCCTCTTTCTTTGTCCTAACATGTAAGGTAACAAGTGGGTTAGTTTTTATAATTTTTTTTACTATATCTGCCGTTCCGTCAGGAGAGCTATCATCAACTATTAATATGCCAAAGTCACTAGTCTTAACTTGTTCTAAAACTTTTGTTACCTCAGATATTGTTTTTTCAATATTTTCCTTCTCATTATAAGTAGGAATTACAACATTACCTTTCATATTTAGTGTTCAAAATCAATCTCTGAATGGTCTGATACATTTAATCTTCTAATATTATCTCTTATTAATGCATTTTTACCAATTAGGGATTTTTCAAGTGTCATATTTTCTATATACGCATCTTGATCAATAATTGAGTATTTTACAACAGACCCCTTAATCTCAGCCCCTTTTGCAACTGAAACATAAGGGCCAACTATTGCATTTCGTATTTTAGCTGACTTTGAGATAAAAACAGGAGGGATAATTACTGATTGCTGAATAGACTCTTCAGGGACTTGTTGGCATTCCTTTTTATCTAGTAACTCTTTATTTGTTTCTAATAAATTTTTTATAGTTCCACAATCCAACCATTCTTTGGTGTCAATTGCATGAAGATACCTTTTTTCATCTAACATCTGTGCAAATGCATCTGCTAGCCTTATTTCCCCTCCTTTAGATGTTCTTTCAAGACCTACTACCTTATCCAAATACTCAAAGAGTGTTTTACCTGACGGAAAGTAAGCAAGACCAATCCAAGCTCTGTCACCAACTGGATTTTCTGGTTTTTCATACCAAGCACTAACTCTATTTGTTTCATCAAAAGTTAAAATGCCAAATCTTTTATAATCTTCAACCTTTTTAACCCAAACATACGCATCAGCTTTATTTAGTGTACTTAATTCGTCTAAAGCATGATCATCAAAAATTGTGTCACTAAAATCGATAAGTACAGGTTGGTTTATATCAACTTCATTTTTTGCAAGCTGTAATGCATGGCCATCTCCTTTCATCTCTTCTTGTTTAACAAAAACCATATTCAGCTCTGAATACTCTTCGTTAAGGTACTCCTGAATCTCTTCTAGTCCATGACTATATACAAATATCCATTTATTTGGATTTACTTTGCTTACTCTATCAATAATATGTCCTAGTACTGGCTTTCCTCCTACATACACCATTGGCTTTGGTTTTGCATAGGTATGAGGTCTAAGCCTTGTTCCTCTTCCTGCTAAAGGTATTATTACATCCATATACTCTCCGTAAATTGATACTTATTAAGAACTACTATCTTAATGAACTTTTCACAGATAAACAATAGTAAATTTTTACAAGTATGGGAAAAATACTATTAGTGTCAATGCAAGTCCAATTAACCCTAGTAAAATATACTCCGAAAATACATGTTTGTCTGTTCTTCCTTCAAATGAATGGTGCCCAACACCCCAAACCATATAAAATATAGATCCAGATAGAAATATAACCATTTGAAATATTCTACTAATCTGTAAAAAATACAACCCCAAAAGCCCTAAAGTTAAAACTAGTATTAACATATAATGAGAAAATATAATCTTTTTCATGATCAAAGAATACCCCCTGCTTTAATAATTAACACTCCAATTATTATAAATAAAATATATAAAATATGTACCTCACCGTGTGCTAGGTGTTTATCATATCTATTAATAAATACGAATATAGAGTCAATAGTAAATAAGATTAGTAATAGGATTGCAAAGTATAAAACTAATTGTTCAGTTGATCTGTTAACATTTATTATAGCAGATGGGATAGCTTCAGCCTGAGAAACTTCAAGTTGCATTATCTTAGGCTGTCTTTTCACCACTCCTTGTTCAAAATCAACCTCAACCTTAGGTTTTTCTATTACTTGATCAATTGTAGCAATACTTTCTTTACTATCTATTACTCCCTCAACCGAAGAAGCCTCGGTTATTTCTGCTAACTGGTTTCTAGGTGTTCCAAACAACTGAACAACTAACGTTGTTTCTGTACCATCTAATTTTCCATCAACTACAGCTAACCCCATATCAACATACTTTGGATTTAAAAGATTATCACGGTGAGAAGGAGAGTCTAGCCAAGCTTCAACTACACCCTTAGAGGTCGTAAAGTCTCTTGCTAAGTTTTCACCTGCATAAATATAATCATAATTTTCACCTAGTATAAAATCCCAAGGCTCAACCCCTGATGGTGATGTATGTGACCAATAATTGTATTTAAACATATCCTCTGCTTTTTTTTCTGCAGCGGAAGATAAAACACTATTTATATGAACCTGTTCTACTCCGTTTTTAAGTCGTCCCTTATTTGTTTCTTGTAATAAACTTTCTATTGAGATATTTGTTGCATACCCTAAAATTTCAGGTGCTTTTGATCTGGTTATAAATAAAGTAATAGTAAAAAGAAATAAAAATGTAAAATAGTGTGCAAGGGCACGGCTTGATATTAGATGTGGCCTTTTTTTTAAACCTAAACTATGGTGATGTACAAGCAGACTTGATAAAAGCATATAAAACTATATTAACACCAAGTAAAAAAAATGTAGAGATAAAAAAGCTATTCGTATCTTAATGCCTCGACGGGGTCGCGTTTTGAGGCATTATATGCTGGTGCAATTCCAAATACAACACCAACTAACAAGCTAAAACCTAAAGATAACAATACTGTTGTTAAACTTATACTACTCTGAAAATTAGCAACAAGATCGATTATATACCCTGTAATGTAACCTAATAACAGCCCTATAATCCCTCCAATTAATGACACAATAACAGCCTCAATCATAAACTGAGTTAATATACTAAAATTTGTAGCTCCAAGTGCTTTTCTAATACCAATCTCTTTAGTTCGTTCTGTTACGTTAACTAACATAATATTCATAATTCCAATACCACCAACTAATAAAGAGATGCTAGTTATTCCTCCAAGTACAATTGATAAAAACCCTGTAATGTTTCCTAAAATATCCCCTAAATCCTCATTTGTTAATATTGAAAAATCTTTTTCTCCATGCTCTTTAAGTAATGCTTTTGATAGCTCTCTTTTTGTCTCAAGTAATAAATCAGGATTCTCAAGCTTTACAACAATCTCTGCAAGACTTACATCATGATTTTGTTCCATTGTTAACGGCGGAACAAAAATAGCATCATTAAACTCAAACCTTGCCTGTTTTCCTTTATTATCTTTTAAAACACCTTTAATCTGGTAGCTCTTACCCCCTGCTATAATTTTTTGTCCTATTGCCCTTGCGGGGCTTCCGTAAAGATTGTTTGCAACCTTAAACCCAACTACTACCTTTTCCTCATTATTTAAACGATAAAACTCACCTGCTTCTAGCTTTAGGGAAAAAACACTCGCAAAATCACTTGCAATTCCAATCATTATTCCATTTTGTTCTCGATCTAAATTTTTAACCTTTACAGGCAGTTGATATTGAGGAGTAGCATTTTTAATATTCTCAACCGATTTTAGAACAGCAATATCTGTTCGTTTTAACCTTGCAAATGTTGAGGATTCTGAAAATGGATTTGATGATTCAATATCTCCTGCTACTACAAAAATTAACTCTGATCCAATGTTAGAAAACTGGTCTCGTATCTGCTTATCTAACCCTTGTACTAAAGAGATTAAGGTAACAACAGAAAAGACTCCAATAATAACCCCTAGCATAGTCAAAAAAGATCTTACCTTATTTGAAAGAATACTTTGGATTGCTGATCTTAAGTCTTCAACTATTACCTGTATCATGCCTCAATCTTTCCATCTTTAATTTTTACAATACGGTCACACATTTTTGCTATATTATCATCGTGAGTTACTATGACTATTGTTACCCCGTCTTTTTCATTTAAATCTTTTAATAAATCCAAGATTGTGTTCCCTGTTTTACTATCTAAATTTCCTGTTGGTTCATCTGCAAAAATAATACTAGGATTATTAGCAAGTGCTCTTGCAATTGCAGTCCTTTGTCTTTCTCCTCCTGAAAGCTGGTTTGGTTGACTATGTAACCTATGACCTAGTCCAACTTTTTGTAGTAATAAAAGCGCTCGTTCTTTTCTCTGTTTTAATGGAATACCTGCATAAATCATTGGTACCTCAACATTTTCAACTATTGTTATTCTTGGAATTAAATTAAATGTTTGAAAGATAAAGCCAACTTTTTGATTTCGAATTTTGGCAAGATCTAATTTTTTAGTTACAAGTTGACCATCCAGATAGTACTCACCACTGTCGGGTGTATCAAGAACACCAAGTAGATTTAATAATGTTGATTTACCTGACCCAGAGGGGCCCATTAGGGCTAGTAGCTCCCCACGTTTTACGTTAAGGTTAACCCCTTTTAGTATTGGGTAAACCTCATCTTCTATTTTATAGGATTTTTCAAGATTTATCGCAACTATTACATTATCTTTACCTAGATTTAACTCTTTTTCCATCTTTAAGCCCTTCCACAACAACTTTAACTATTTTATCTTTTTCAATAATGTTCTGATTCTCAATTGCCAAGTAATCACCAAAGTCATTAATTATTTTTATCTCAGTTTTTTTAGCTTTGCCCTCTGTAACTAAGTACACATAATCTTTTGATTTTTCAGAAAAAACAGCAGTAAATGGAACCCCTAATTTTTTTCCTGCATCTTTTTTAATATATACCTTCACATTTAAACCATGTTTTTTGTATATATCCTCAACATCATCGATAATATCAAAATCCACAAATAAAACGTCATCGCCGTTATCATTTTTTCCTATTGCATCTGAGACTTGGCTAATAGTTGCATTAACCTCTTTTTCTAACCCCTCAATTTTAACAATCACACCAGACAAGCCTTCAAGTGCGCCAAACTCATCTGGAGTCACACCAACTTTTACCTTTAACTGATCATTGTCATATATCTTTCCAATCTCACTATTAATAATTACATATTCACCTTCATACAAATCCATGTCTAAAGAAAAATAAAACCGTCCACTAATTGGTGCAACAAGATTATAATCATTAAACCCAATTAAGCTTGCAATTTTTTTAGATTTTGACTGTTGTAATGCAATTTCTAGTATTTCACGCCCATGAATTATCTCTGGGTCACCTAAATTATCTCTATTAGTATCAATGTATTGATCAAGTGCATTAGTTGCCTTTTCAATATCTTGAACCATTACTGAATAATTTTGATAATACTCTGAACTATCAATCTTTAGTAAAATATCACCTTTCTCAACCCAAGTACCATCTTTAACCATAACCTGTTTTATATCTCCAGAGATTTTTGATTTAATTGTAGATTGTTTAGGTAATAACAGTTTACCAGTTAATACGGTCTCTTTAACAAAGCTACGATTTAATACCTCCTCTACCTCAACTGTTAAGGACTTGAAATAATTATAGGCAAAATAACCTAATACTATTAAGATAAGTGCTATTGTAATCTTCTTTTTCATACTATGTTTATAGGATATAATAAATTTAAAGATATTGAAAGAAAATAACTATGTTACATCCAAATAAAAATACAAAGATAATTGCGACAATTGGTCCTTCTTCTGAAAGCTCTAAGGTAATTAGAGATTTAATTTTAGCTGGAGTTAATTTATTTAGATTTAACCTTAAACATAACGACCATGCCTGGCACATTAAAACTATGCAATTAGTTAGACATATATCAGAAAACCTTGCTACCTCTGTTAGCATAATTGCTGACTTACAAGGCCCAGAAGTTAGAACTGGTAAATATGATACAGGTGAGATATTACTAAAAACAAACGAAAAAATTAATTTTGCTAACAAACAGATTGAAGGCACTAAAACTATTACTTTAAACCCAACCTCAGTTGTTGCAAAGTTAAAAGTAGGTCAAGATATTTTAATTGATGATGGTAAATTTACCTTTAAAGTAGTTAAAGTAGAAAAAGATTTTGCTACCACTAAGGTAATTGAAGGTGGAGTATTAGGAAGCTCGAAAAGCGTAAGCTTTCCAAATTTAGAGCTTAATATTCCCCCTATAATGGATAAAGATAGAAAAGATATAGCAATGTGTGTAAAAAATGATGTTGATTATGTTGCATTAAGCTTTATTCGTGATGCTGAAGATGTAAAAGAGTTAAAGAAATATCTAACAAAGCTTAAATCAAATATTAAAATTATCTCGAAGATTGAAAAGTGGGAGGCTGTTAATAACATTGACTCTATTATTCAAGAAACTGACGGGGTAATGATTGCAAGAGGAGACTTAGCTGTTGAGATTCCTATGGAAAGAGTCCCTTCTGTTCAAAAAATGCTTGTTGAAAAATGCAGATTAAATAACAAGCCAGTTATTATTGCAACTCAGATGCTAAAATCAATGGAGAAAAATACAATCCCAACAAGAGCTGAGATAACCGATGTTGCCAATGCAGTTTTTGAAGGATCAGACGCTGTAATGCTATCTGAAGAATCAGCAATGGGAGATTACCCTGTAAAAACAGTTCAAACAATGGCTAAAATTCTTAAGTATAATGAACAGAGCTATCAATATATTAAAGGGTCACACATTCACACTGAAAACGTAGGTGTTGGAGAGGCATTAACTTATTCTGCACATACTCTTTTTGATTTTTATCAAACAACAAATAGCAAAATCAAAGGGTTTATTGTTTTAACCGAAACAGGAAGAACAGTTAATGGACTAACCAAGTATCGACCAAATGTACCTATATTTGCATTTACTCAGTCAGAAAGAGTAAGAAATCAGCTAAATTTATCTTGGGGAACAATCCCAATTTATTTAAAGTTTGCAAAGTCTACTACCGAAACTATTAACGAGATAAAGAAAACATTACTAAAAGATAGATTTGCAAAAAAGGGTGATAAATTTATTGCAGTAAGTGGAGAGATATTAGGCCATGCAGGTAATACTGATACTCTGAGGATTTTAACTATTGAGTAAGAATTAGGTTTTCAAAAATTCCAATTACGGTAAGTGGTCCAATGCCTCCTGGCACTGGTATAACATCAGCAGTTTCACTCACCTGCTGTGTATTTATATCACCAACTAATTTCCCGTCTAAACTTCCTCCACCTAGATCAATAAGTAATTGACCCGAAGTAATATGATTATTTCCAATTAGATGACAAACGCCAGTTGCTGAGATAATAATGTCTGCCTGTTTTGTGATTGCAGCTAAATCAGAAACAAATTCATTTACAACCATAACTTCAGCCTGTTTTTGCATAAAGTAACTCGTTAGCGGTTCACCTGTCAAAATCCCTGCTCCAATTATTAAAACTTTTTTTCCTTTAACATTTTTATTTAACTCTTTAAGCATTTTATCTACCCCATAAACCACAGGCGGAATAAAAGTAGACTGCCCTCGCATAAATAAGCCTAAATTATATGGACTTAAACAGTCAATGTCTTTCTTAACTGGAATATTTTTTAAAATCTCTTTGTGATTATTTATTGGTAGCTGAACAATAACTCCGTTAACTTGTTTATCTTGTTCAATATTTCTTAAGATTTCGATTATCTCTTCTTTTGAAACATTTAGATCTAATTTTCTAATATCAACTTTAACATTTAATGTGTCTGCCAATCTTTTTTTAGAGTTAATAAACTTTTCTGTTGCTAGATCTTTGTTCTGATTAATAATAACCAAAGTTTTCTTAACTGATTCATACTTAATTTTTAAATTATTAATTAACTCTTCTTTTATAACTTTTGATGTAATTATCATTTATGTGTTTTTTTCACTCCAGGTTAAATGCGGAGCACTTTTATACTTTGGTAGCTTTATATCCAAATACTCCTTAGTATTTCCAAGAAATAAATTGATTGTGTTTGAAATAGCCGAAGCTAGTCTTGTACCTGTAAATGATTCTCCTTCTTGATTAAAGTCAGCAAATTTTATATCTGTAATATCAAGGTTATTATTTTTAAGAATATTATCTATTGCCTCAATCGAACCATCGTCTGAAAATACTATCTTATCAATAACCTTATCTTGCTCCTTTAAGGTTACTATCTTTGTATCTTTATCTGAAAAATTAAAATATAAACTAAACATTGTTAATTACCTCAATAGACCTTTCTTTTTCACTTAATACACTTAAATATATTTTATAATCAGGCTTAATTATACCCTCAATTAGCTCTGGCCATTCTACTAAATAAATACCATTTTTATCCCGTTCATTTATAAACACTAAAGAATTTAAATCTGATTTTTTCAATCTATATAAATCTAGATGATAAAATCTTTTATCATCTGCTAAATACTGTCTTTCTAAAACAAATGTTGGAGAGGTAACACTGCCTTTAAACCCAAAATATTCTAATAATAACTTAGTAAATGTAGTCTTTCCTGCACCAAGTGTTCCATACAAAAAAACAACATCACCCTGTTTTAATATGTTTGATAACTTTTTGGCTACCTCTTTCGTATTACTAATATTTCCAATACTTTTTTCCATAATGAATAAACTATATCTTTTAGAACATAAGGCTTTTGTTTAGTTTTATTTTCAATATTTATTATATTAACTTTTTTTTCTGGTTCGGGCTCTTTTTCATCATGAACATTAAACGCAACCTTTTTATACGGAATTTTACTATAATCTATACGTATTTTACCATCTTGGGGCTTGGAAGGTGTAATCTCATCAACTTTTGGCTCTGTTTCTGATATTTTTTCTGGCTCTTCATATTTTAACTCTACTTCAACCCAATCTGATTCTATGTAATCTGATGAATGCTTAAGCCTTAATTTTATATAAAAAATTTCGGTGTTGTAATCTATTAAAAAATTAATCTCGCCTTTTTCTTGTATGGTTGGAAAGTTATCCCAATTACTGTTCCAGCTTAAAAGATTGTTATCGTTTATAGTCTTAACCAAACCATAAGCTTTTTTATCAACAGATGCTAAAACTTTTACAGAATATTTTTCATCAGTGTTTTTAATCTTAATTTTTGCTTGTAGCTGTTTGTTAAAAAAAAACTCTTCTGGCCACTCAACCTGAACGATTGGAGGGTCGGGGGTAGGTTGGTTTTCGTTATCAGAGGTAGGAATTTCTTCTGCTATTTTTTCAGTTACATTTACCTTAACCCAATCAGAATATATGTTACTGCTAGCATTTATTCCTGCCTTTAAATAAATATAATCTACATTGTCATCCAAAGTTTTCAATCTAAACTTAATTTTTGTCGGAACTTGACCTTTTACTATAGGAAAGTTTGTCCAGCTAGAGCTTACATACTCAGAACCATTAAATGTTTCAACATATTTTGAATGGCTTGAGATTTTTGTTGGTGAACCATAAATTTTAAGATTATATGAATCAGTTGTATTATTAACTAAAACTTCTACCTCGTTTTCTTTACCAATTTCTATTGTATCGGGAAAAGTCACAGATATTGTAGGAGAAATAGCAAAAACTACACTAGGAAAAAATAAGAAGAAAAATATTAATATATTTACGACCAGGTATTTAAAAAATATTTTAAATTTAGCTGTAAATTGTTACTGTAAATGTAAATAAAAAGTTGCTAAACCATCACCATGATCGATAATTACATATTTCCCAGGAATTCCTGATGTGCTAATATTCCAAGAACAAGGAGAAGATTCTTGCCCACTATAAGCAATTCCGTCTGCAGCAGCCCTTACAATAATATCTGAGTTATTATACATATCTATAGCATCATGACCATTCTTATAGTATGGGAGTTTATTTTCACCAAAGCGTTGTGATATTTCTGGATTTGTCATTGGCCATGTCAGATCCCCCTTATCTAAATAAGGTTGTGGGTCTACCGGTGTACCATTTATAAGTACAGAAAAATGTAAATGTGGCCCTGTTGAACAACCTGTGTTTCCCATTAAGCCAATGGGTTGACCTGCCTTAACCTTTACTCCATCTGCTCCAGCAGAAACCAACTTAAGTAAGGCATTTTGTCTTGCACGTATTTCACTCTCAATTTGAGCAACCAATCTCTGATATTCTCCTTCTTGATTTTTCGTCTGTTCCAACAACCACTGCTTACTATTTTGCTGTCCTGCAAGCTCAACTTTTAAGTTTTCTGCCTCTATTTTTTGCACCTCAATATCATTTTTTATCTGCTCTACTTTGTCTTTTTTCTGCTCAAGCAAAACCTGCTGGGCTTGGTAATTTGTTTTTGTACTTTGCATCTTTCCAATTAGTACAGAATCCATCTCTTGAATTACCCTTAAATAATTAATTGATCTTTCAAGGTCTCCTGACGAGTCTGTTGATAAAAGTGATGCAAGCGGTGTTATTCTTTGCTTTTTATATTGCTCCCTCACCCTAGCGCCAAGTACTTTTTCCTGATTATTAACAGCTTTAATCAAACGCTCCGCTTTTTCACTTAACGAGTCAATATCGGTTTGTAAAATTCCTAACTCCCTCTGTTTCTGGTATATCTTAACTGCCGATTCTTCTATTCTATATTTTGCATATTGAATCTGTGTATCAATATAGGCAATTTCATTTGTTAATGATCTTTCGTTATTTTGTAACCCTGCAAGTTTTTGCTTTGTCTCTTCTAGTTTTTTTTCTAGATCACTAATTTTGTCTTCATTTTCTGCAAAAACTTTATCTACCTTATTAAAAGGTATATAAATAAAAGAAAGTATGGATAAAACTAAAATAAGAAATATTGTAAGGTGTTTCATGTCTTAAATCCTTAGGTATTTTGCTACCGCGACCAAACTCCCAATAACCGCTACCACAATCCCAACTATTAATATGATAAATGAAAGAGTAAGTAGCATTATAATCTGTTGTAATGAAGAAGAGATCTGGCCAACCTGCAACCCTAACATTTTTAGTAAATCAGTTACTTGAGGTAGTGGTACGGCTGTAAAAAATGCTTCGATCTGAGGTAATATAAATGGCAAAGTTAAAAATAATAATAACCCTACAATTAAAGAGGACATAACTGCATACAAAATCGCTTGTAATAAGTATGGCTTTATAACAAACCAATCAGTAGCTCCAACTAACTTCATTACCTCTATCTCTTTTTTTTGTGATCTGATTGTCATTCCAATTGTAAGTAATGTATTTAGAAATGACATTGTGAGTAATAATGAGATAAGACTTAAGCCAACAATTCTTGCTTTAGAGCTAATCTCTTTCAGTCTTTCTACAACTACCTTTTGAAAATCAACACTCTCAACATTTTCTAAACCTTTTATACTCGATAATATATCATCAAAATGTTTTATATCTGTTGCCTTAATATCTAAACTTGCAGGAAAAATATTTGCTGAAATTGATTCTAATAATAAGGGGTTATCTTTGTTTGCATCAATATACGACTCTAATGCCTTTTCTTTCGAGGTATAAGTTACTTCTGCAATTTTTGGTGATTTTTTAAGTGTTTCTTTAACCTTTAAAATGTACTCTTCAGTTGCAGCATCTGTAAAATATAAAAAAATCTGTGGACTTTGTTCTAAATGTTTGATCGCAAAGTGACTATAAAATGCAAACACCGAAAAAATAGCTATTGAGAAAAATGTTAATACCAAAACTAGTAACGAAGATAGCGTTACTGATTTATCTAAAATTAAATTTTGGATTGCACGTTTAAAGCTATTCATATGTAGAATTTATCTCATCTTTAACTATCTTACCACCCTCTATTGTAACTACTCTTTTTTTTAATTTGTCTACTACAACTTTGTCATGTGTTGCAAAAATAATTGTTGTCCCAAATTCGTTTATCTTCTGAAATATCTGGACAACCTCCCATGTTGCTTTAGGATCAATGTTTCCTGTCGGCTCATCTGCAACTAAATATTTAGGATCATGCGCAACTGCTCTTGCTAAAGATACTCGCTGTTTTTCACCACCTGAAAGTTGATTTGGATAATGATCTCTTTTATCTGCTAAGCCTACTAAATCTAAAACCCTAGGTACAACCTCTATTATCTCCTTCTTTTTCTTACCTGCTACCTCTAAAGAAATAGCTACATTATCAAATACCGTTCTTGTATCTAGTAATCTAAAATCTTGAAATACCATTCCAATTTTTCTTCTTAATGCCGGTATCTGTTTTGCTTTAAGCTTTTGGATATTTTCCCCATCAACTTTTATCTCGCCACTTGTTGGTGCTTCTTCTCTAATTAGCAATTTTAATAATGAGGTTTTTCCGGCTCCCGAAGGTCCTACTAAAAACACAAACTCCCCCTCGTTTATTGTAAGGTTAATATCTTCTATCTCAAACTGACCTGTATTAAATTTTCTATCTACGTTAATAAACTCAATCATTTTAATTTTATTTTCTCGACTCTTACTATGTCAACATTATCTTTAGCAATACTATCAAGTTTACCTATAACAGTCACATTAAACCCCTCAGATGCTTTTAATATATCGTTGTTTGCAATTAGGTATGCTATTAATTTGGAATCTTTATCGAAAAGTTTATGTGTTGCCTCTATTGTTGTATCAAAGTTAGGTAAAATTTTTCCTGTTTGTTCTCTTGCGCCACTATCAATTTTAATTGGAATAAATTCTGCCTCTTTATTTTCGTTAGTTTTTACAGCCTGATTTACAGCAATTATCCTTGCAAATGACATGCCTACAGCAATTGCAATAACAAGAAAAAGGATAGAGTACACAACTAATTTTACTGATGGTACTTGATTGCTTGCAGGTTGATCGGACATATTTAAAATTATATACTATTATCTACTATTTTTACACCTATAACATTCTCACTTCTGCCTGAATAAACATATCTAAATCTCCATCCATTACTCCCTTAACATCACTTGTCTCTGCGTTAGTTCTTAAATCTTTTACCATCTGATAAGGGTGCATTACGTAAGACCTTATCTGGTTTCCCCACCCTGGGGTTTTATACTCTCCTTTTAGCTTTAATTCTTTTGCCTTTAACTCTTCTTCTTGTTTTAAGACTAGCTTAGCCTTAAGCCACATTAACGCTTTTTCTCGATTTTTCTGCTGTGATCTTTCTGTCTGGCAACTTACAACTATATTTGTTGGAAGATGTGTAATTCGAACAGCTGTTTCTAGTTTATTTACATTTTGTCCTCCTGCTCCTGACGCCCTAAATGTATCAACCCTTAAATCATCACTATTTAACTCAATATCGGCATCTTTTTCGATTATTGGCAAAACCTCTACCATTGCAAAGCTGGTTTGTCTTAAATTATCTGAGTTAAATGGAGATAAACGCACAAGTCTATGTGTTCCTGCCTCACCTTTCAAGTATCCATAAACGTATAACCCTATAACCTCATAGGTAACTGATTTTATTCCTGCAGTTTCTCCTTTTGAAAGATCAAGAGCTGTATAATCCCAACTCATTTTCTTAAAATAGTTTTCGTACATTCTCGATAGCATCTCTGCCCAATCCATTGCCTCTGTTCCACCTTGCCCCGAATGAATTGCAAAAATCGCTCCTCCTCTATCGTATTTCCCCGATAAAAATGTTTTAAACTCTAATTCATTTAGTTTTTTCTCTAGCTCTTCTGTATTTTCATCTTCTAATAAAAGGTTAAGGTAATCAATCTCATCAACTTCATTCTTGTAATTGCTAAGTAACTTAGCCTTTTGTCCTGAGTTTGTTACATCTTCCCAAAATTTTGGGTCTTCCATTGATTTTTCTATCTCAACAATCAGGTCTCTTAATTCTTGTATTTTTAATTTCTCTTTAAGGTTTGTAATCCTGTCAATATAATTATCCATTGACGCTATTGTCCTTTTTGTTGATCAATTGGTCAAGATCATAAGTTGAACCAGCGCTAATTTTTCCTTGCAAAAGTAACTTTGCAATATTAGTTTGGACCTCTTCTTCTAAAAATCTATAAACTGGCCTTGCTCCATATTCACTACTATACGAAGAGTTTGCAACATAATAAATAAATGCATCTGTATATGTAAACTCAATCTTCTTATCTTGTTTTACTCTATTAACTAATTTTTCAACCTCAAGTCTTACTACCTTTAATACCTCCACCTTACTTAATGGGGAAAATACAATTATATCTGAAAATCTATTTAAAAATTCAGGTGCAAAATGGTTTTTAATCTCTTTCATTGCTTGGGTTTCTATCTGTTCATCAGAATTACCTAAGGCATATAAATGATCAATTACTCTATTACCAATGTTTGTTGTAGCAATTATTACTGATTGACTAAAATCCGACACCTCACCATTAATATTGGTAAGCCTTGCATCATCAAGTACCTGAAGTAGTGTTAAGATCAATTTTTGATTAGCTTTCTCTAGCTCATCAATTAAGATTACTGAATACGCTCTAGTGTTAACTGCATCACAAATTCTATTTATAAAGTTACCTGTATCATCTAAATTCTGAAACTCGCTCATATCAAACCTAACTAACATATCTTCACGCCCAAACATCTTTTTTGCTAACATTTTAGCTAAATAAGTTTTTCCAACTCCAGTTGGTCCTGCAAACAAAAATGATGCAATAGGTTTGCTTTCATCTCTAAAAGCTGTTCTTGATCTTATTATTGCATTAGATACTAGCGTAATAGCTCTTGGTTGTGCAATTACAATCTTATTTAATTCACTCTCAATATTTAAAATATTCTGACTCTCTTCAATGCTAACTTTAGTAATAGGTATTACTGTTGCTTCAGTAATATACTGTCTAACTTCATCAATATAAATAATATTATCGATATCTTTTGAATTTAATATCTCAATCATCTGCACTGCTTTATCTGGCAAAACCCTATCTTTTATATACTTTCGAGAAAGCTGTATAATTCCTTTTAAGGCCTGTATTGAATAGGTTTTAACTGAGTAGATTAATTGAAACTGCAATATCTTTAAAACCTGTTTATCGGTAGGTTCTGGTACCTCAAATTTCTCAAATAATCTGGCAAATGATACATTTGGTTCTATAAAATCTTTATAATTTTTAGAAGAGATTGTTCCAATAACCTGTAACTTTCCTTTTTCTAGGTATGGTAATAGATACTCAAACAAACTCTGTTTATCTGAATTAGCAACAGATAAAGAAGAAAGAATATGTATATCATCTAAAAATAATATTGTGTTACTCTCTGATTCAATCTCATTAATAATGTTTAGTAGCTCTTCAGATTTTTTATCGTTTAATGATAATAACTTTGTTGATTCTAATCTAACTATTCTCTTAAACCTTAGTTGCTTTAATGATTCTCCATTTATTATATCTTCTGCAAGTCCATAAACTACCGAACTTTTACCAACACCAGGACTTCCTATTATTAACACATTCTTTCTACCATTTTTTGCGAGTGCATTCTTAATATTGTTAATTACCTTTTCTTTTCCATAAATAGGAAACCTTTTTCTGTCTTGAGCAGTTTTTGTTATATCTTCGGATACCTTATCAAGACGAGGAGTTGGCCTTGCTATCCAAACTCGATTTAAACCTCCAATTTTGTGTGCTGTATAGTCAATATCCCAGATATGATTTTCATGCGTAATAATATAATCTTCAATCTGCCATTCATATACATCTTCAATATCAACTATTGAAACATTCTGCTTAATTAGTTCAGCTTGTAATTTTTTATTATTATCTACAATTGCCAAGAATATTACGTTAGGCCTTACAAAATGTGCTAGATCTTTATACTTAAACATTGATTGCATTAACGCCTGTTTATTAATATCAAAGGTTGATATTAGTAATTTTTCAACTGATGATATACTTAGCTCTAATCTTAATAACATCTGATTAACTTCTTTAGTGTTAAGTAATAATGAGATAAAATTTTGTTTGTTTGTATCTATTCCTTTTAATGATGAGAAAATTCGTTTTGCAGATGGAGTAAATGAATGGATTAAATCTTTTGGACTATTAATATTATGGGTGTGTTGTGTTGGCAGATACATACGTTTGATAATAAATAGTGAAAAAGATATAAGAAGAAAGACAAAAAAATATTCAAGCCCATGGTATAAAAATATGAATGGAGCAACAACCCAGAACACTAATACAATTAGGTAATTTATTAAAAATAAAATTAAGGTAGTTAGTCCAAATACAATCCTTACAAACCTAAATACCACCCCTAAAAAAAATCCAATAATAGTTTTATCTCCAAATAAAGGTGTGAAAAAGTAAGAAAGCATTACACTTATTGCAAATTTATTGTCAATATAGTTGGTATATCTTGATAAAATCAAGATAAGATATTTTGGAACAAAAACAAAATACCAGCTAAAATAATTAAAAAGAATATTGTTTGGCATTATATAAATTATACCAGTAAAATTCTCATAGATCCCGAACTAAATTCGAAATAACAGGTAGTCAAATTTATTAACAATTATTGTATAACTCTTAATAAGTCATTCTGAACTTGTTTCAGAATCTAAAAAATTTACTAGATCTGTTAAAATTTTAATATTTTCTTTATCAGGCCCATTTTTGCTAAATCCAGGCACCTCTAATATTAATGGGAGCTTCTTAAACTCATTATGCTTAAAAAAATGTGTAAAACCATCTTTTCCAATAAACCCCTCTCCTATATTTTCGTGTCTATCATTACCATTTCCAAGCTCAACTTTTGAATCATTTATGTGTAAACAAACTGTTTTTTCAAGTACTCCAGTATCTCTTAACTCTTTAAGAGTTTCCTCAACTCCATTTTTAGTCTTAATATCATATCCGGATGCAAACATATGAGCTGTATCTAAACAAATGCCCACATTATAATTATACTTTGATCTTAACTCTGTAATAATCTCTCCAATCTCTGTAAACTTTGCACCTACAACATTAGATTTACCACTGCTATTTTCTAATAAAAACTTTGTCTCAAAACCTGCTTTTTTATATATTTCAGCAATTGAATCAATAATTTGATCTTTAACATTTTTAAAACCTTGTCCAAGGTGACTACCCAAATGAACAATCAACCCTTCTGCACCAATTGCATGTACAAACTGTAATTCGGATGACAATGCAATAATACTTTTTTCAAGATTTTCAGGTTTATCTGTGCAAATATTAGGTAAATAAGGAGCGTGAACAAAGACGGGGTTTAGATTATTTTCATTTACTAATTGTTTAAATTCTAATAATTCTTCATCTGTATATTTTTTTCTTGCCCACATTTGTGGAGCAGAGCTAAAAATTTGAATACAACCAGCACCAATATTTTGTGCATTTGTAATAGCATTATTTAATCCCCCAGCAATCGAAACATGCGCGCCAACTTTCATTGACTAATTGTAACAGAGTTGTAACAGAGGATAAAACAAAATATACGGAATATTAAAATACACCACCCAGTCCTGTCACAAAGCCATTTTTAAGGTCTAACCTGTTTTTAAGGTCTAACCTGCGGGGTTAGACCTCATTCTGGCACTAAGAGATTTCATTATTTTCATACTTGATTATTTGTTTTAACTCTTCTAAAGATCTTTGATAATCTCCGCTATCAACAATAAATTGATTATATCTAGCCCTACTATTTTGAAAATAACCTAATACTTTAGTTGTACTAACTAAACCATCTTTAGATAAGTTAATATAAGCTCCATGTGAAGACCTTATATTATCTATTGCATCAATATTACTATCAATTTTAGAAGAATATCCATTTAAGTGAACATACCTAACAGTATGAAGTAACTGTTCATCTGATCTAACCAGAACCGACTTAAAATCTTTTAAAAATATCTGTCCCTTTCTTTGATTTTTTATGTTGAAATATCGAGTAAAAGAGTTTGAAATTTTAGAAAGAAAATTTGATATACCATTATCAAGCCTTTGTTTTAAAACAAAATGAAAATGTGTAGGCATTAAGTAAAATGCCAAAATATCAACTTTAAAAAAATCTTTTATTGTTAAATTTAGATTTAGTTCGGTAGTAGACTTTCCCCCTAACTTCTCAATTGAAGAATAACTCTGTGTTGATTTTGTTGATCTATAATAATACATTCTATTCTTAAATTGAGTTATAAGGTTATAATCAACAAAAACTTTCTTATGATCTATAGATTTATTGAATATATGGTAGTAACAATCATTAATAAGAGGTTCCAACCTTGAAGGCATAATTTCATTATAACAAAAATATTAAGTATGTAAAACCCTAAACTTCTTAGTGAGAGAACAAGGTCTAACCCCGCAGGTTAGACCTTGTTAAACAATCAGCTTACAGGTTTATTCTTAGACAACACTTTCAGCTATCTTAATTTACTTGCGGAAACTCATGATTAATTTTTAGCGTACTTAGAATTACAGGCTCCATATGATACCAATAATCATCCCAAACAGTTTCAGATTGTATTATATAATTATCTCCATAATCATTTGATATATATCTAATCATTAAAGCTTGCCCCTCACCTGTAGTATGAGATACTTGGAATTTTATAATATAAGATTCTAAACTATCAATATAAGAATAACGCTCATTTTCAAAATCAGCACCTCTATTATACTTTGTAATAAATTCTACAAGGTCATAATCTACCTTTCGTATATAAAAACATTCCCTTAAGTTTTCATTATTTGAGTCGCTCGGACAAACTGACAATTTGTCTTGTTCTTCAAATACAGAACAATATTTTGTGCATTTGTAATAGGATTATTTAATCCCCCGGCAATCGAAACATGCGCGCCAACTTTCATTGACTAATTGTAACAGAGGATAAAACAAAATATACGGAATATTAAAATGCACCACCCAGTCCTGTCACAAAGCCATTACACACCCCGCAGGTGTGTAATTGATTGCCAAAATTTAAACAGCAAGTCTTTGTTACAATATAAAGTAAATTAATAATCTATCCCCGGCACAGGGTAATTTTTTGTAAACTCTTTTACCTCTTTTGCAATCTGTTCTAATACTGCGTCATCTTTTTGATTTAATAATGCTTTGTCTATCCAACCTGCAACTTTTACCATATCGATTTCTTTCATTCCTCTACTTGTTAAACTTGGTGTTCCCATTCGTAAACCCGATGGGTAATATGGCTTGCTTGTTTCGCCTGGTACTGTGTTTTTATTTACTATTACATTTGCTTTTTCTAGTGCAATAGAGCTACTGTGTCCATGCATATTTTTATTTCGTAAATCAATTAGTAGCAAATGCTTGTCTGTGCCACCTGAAGTAACCATATAACCCATTTTTATAAACTCTTTTGCTAAGGTTTGTGCGTTTATTACGACTTGCTTTGCATACTGGGTAAACTCAGGTGTTAATGCCTCTTCAAGTGCTACTCCAACTCCTGCAATCTGATGGTTTGGTGGACCACCTTGTAATCTTGGAAATACTCCATAATCAATACTTTCCATTAACTCTTTTTTCGCAAATATCATTGCTCCAATTGGTCCTCTTAGTGTTTTTCTTGTTGTCATAGTAACAATGTCAGCATATTTGAATGGTGATTTGTTTACTTTTGCAAGTACAAGGCCTGCCTCGTGTGCAATATCTGCCATATAGTATGCACCAACTTTTTTAGCAATTTGAGATAGTCTGTTGTGATCTAACTCTCGAGGGTATGCTGTTCCTCCTGAGATTAAGATCTTAGGCTTTTCTTCTATTACTCTCTTTTCAACTTGATTATAATCAAAAATTCCTGTTTCTGGGTCTACGGTATAACTAACAGAATCAAAAACCATAGAGGTAAAGCTTATATTTTTTCCGTCTGGCAATTTCCAGCCATGTGATAAATGCCCTCCATCGTATAAAAACATTCCCATAATTTTGTCTTTTGGTTGTAATAATGACGTATAAACAGCTAGATTTGCTATTGATCCACTTACTGGCTGTACATTGACAGCCCAAACATTTTCATCTAAACCATATGCCTCTAAAGCTAAGCTTTTAACTCTTTGTTCAATTAAATCTATGTTTTCATTACCCTGATAGTATCTTTTACCAATCTGTCCTTCAGAATATTTATTCATAACAACTGATCCAACCGCATGTAGAACGTTTTTACTTGCATAATTTTCTGATGGAATCATTTGTAACTGCTCTTTTTGTCTTTGTTCTTCTTTTTTAATAATTTCTAAAATATTCATAAAGAATCAATCAATTTGATATTATGTAAATACCCGTTAATTAACATTAAATCAAGCTTTCTCTCTTTTATTTTTATTGCTCCTTTTACTGGACCTTTAGGTAAACTTAAACTAGAAACTGTTATGGCATGTTTAAGAAATAGCTTTCGTTTTTCTAAAGGTAAATCAAGCTTAGTATATAAAATTTTTAAGAATTCGCTCTGTAAATCTGGTTTTGCTGTTAACCTTCCGTAAAAATTACCTATATCATTTGTCATTGCCATAATTTTATATTGCGTTAAACACGAAAATTCTAGATCAATATATATACCATCATTTTCATCTAATTTATAGTAAAAATTTTTTGGTGTGCAATCATTATGAACAAAGTAATAACTGGATGATGTATTACTTATCTCATCATTAAACTGTGTTCGAAACTCGTCTAAAATTGGATATGCTACTACTTTTATATCTTCTGCCAAATTTGCATCTAGAGTACTTAGAACTCTTTTCATCTTCCCCTCTAAACCTGTATTACCTTTGTTCTTATTACCTTTCCACATCTGAGCATAACAAGATGCCCAATGTACTTTTATATCACAATAAATAAAGTTTTGAATAATCTGCTCTTGCTTAACCTCCAACCCTGCGTACTTAGAGATTAAATGCGTTGCAAGTTGCAAATGCTTTTCTTCAAATCCTTGTAAACTTGATAGATCTGTAATAAAAACTCTTTCACTAGATTCTTCTAGCCACTCTCTGTGGTAAAAATAAATATTCTTATTTAGATGAGTTACATCTTGAAAAAATTTTGTTGTTGGCACATCAATAGCATTTGCCATGGTAATAGAGCTTACCTCTTTTTTTAAATTATCTACTAATATCTTATTGTTTGAGATCTTAACAAACCCCTCAATACCAGTTGTTAGATTTTTTGAATGTCCCATTAAGTATCTTGACCCATTAAGGTACGCTGATTCATTTATAAACTCAATCTGATACCCCTCTAAAGCAACTTCTAACCCTTGTTTAACTAAAGCAGGGCTCATCAATCTTGTAATTCCAAATAGACTTAAAATTTTATTTAACATTTTTATAATTATTGATTACTTTCTTGTAAATTTCAATGTAACTTTCAGCCATCTGTTCGTCTGTAAAGTTTTTCTCAACTCGTTCTCTACAATCTTGACGATTAATCTCTTTTATCTTTTTAACAAATGTCTCAGCCTCTTTTACAGAATCAACAACAAAACCAGTTTTATTATGCTCAATAATTTCAGGGATAGCTCCATTTCTCAGTGCAATTACAGGGGTGCCACATGCCATTGATTCGGTTAACGTGTTTCCAAATGCCTCTCGAAACGGATATGTTGCAAAATGAAACGAAGCCTTTGCTTTGGAAAATAGCTTTATTTTGTCTTCATAATTTAACAGGCCAACATATTCAATTTTATTATTTAAAAATGGCTTAATCATTTCATCAAAGTAATCCTGATGTGTAATATTTCCTGCAATCTTTAACTTTAAACCAAGTTTTATAGCAAGTTGAACTATTTCTGCTACTCCCTTTTCAGGTCCTACCCTGCCAACTATACAATAGTAATCTTCAGGGTCTTTCACAAAAGGATAATCCTGTATATGTAATCCATGATATGCTACCCCTGCCCAATTTGCACCTGGAAACATTTTCAAGTTATCTTTTGATATTCCAGCAATATAGTTATTTTTACTTAAACCCGAGTATAAATCAGAAAAAAACTTTTCATGAGCAGGTTTTATTCCATGAAAAGTAGTTAATACAGGTGTGCTAGGAGTAAATTTAGAAAATACAAGCTGTTCATAATTATACCATCCATGAATTAGATCAAATTGTTCAGTTTGATTATCTATAAATGCCTTTGATATATGCTCATACTTCCAGTATTCGCTAATTCCAACCTCATCAGTATTTTCAAAAGAAACTTTTATTGATGACCTTAAGTTTTCTATTTCAGAATCTCCACTTGCATACACAGTAACATCTATACCTTTCTCAATAAGTTTTTTTATTAAGAAATATGCATTTGTTTCCCATCCTAACCCTTTAGGTGGTAATGGATGATTAATTGTAGAGATAAATGCAATTTTCATTGCAAAAGTATACTATATGGCCTTAGTATAGCCAAGAATTAGCAAATAGTGTAAAATACTTCAAAAGTTACAAACTTGATGTGTGATTTATATTTTCTCTGCAAAAACTAATTAATATGAGTCCTAAATTTAGTTCAAACATTTTTCAGAAAATAGAAAGAGAAGTTAAGGTTGCGTATATCTCAACATATCCACCAAAAGGTTGTGGAATCGCCACTTTTACGAAAGATTTAACAAACGCTATAAACATGTTAAATCCTCATAACCTTGCTCGGATTTTTGTATTAAACCATGGTAAGGAGAAATTTAATTATCCTTGGGAAGTACTATTTGAGATAAACAATACAAAATCATCAGATTTTTTAAAAGCAGCTTACTATATTAACCAGAGCAATATTGACGTTGTAAATATTCAACATGAGTATGGAATATTTGGAGTAGGTGATAGTGGAACCAAAATTTTAGAATTTATTGATGCCATAAGAAAGCCTATTGTTACAACAGTACATACTATTCTAATTAATCCAAGCCCCGTTCAAAAACAAATTTTAGAATCTCTTGGAAAAAAGTCTAAGGCTGTTATTAGCCTAAGTAAAACAGGCGTTGAAAGACTTAACTCAGTTTATAATATTGAGAAAAGTAAAATTGTTCATATTCCCCATGGAATACCAGATGTACCATTATCTTTATCTGAAGCGTACAAAAGCATGTTTGGATATCAAGGTAAAAATATAATCGGGGTACATGGTTTACTAAGCACTGGAAAGGGTTACGAGTACGTAATAGCGGCTATGCCTAAGATATTAGAACGACACCCAGATACAATTTTTGTTATTGCAGGGGCAACTCATCCTGAGGTAAAAAAAACTCAAGGGGAAGTTTACAGAGAAAGCCTTTTGACACTTGCTAATAAGCTTGGAGTACAAGATCATATATTTATGTATAACGAATATATGTCGCTTGATACAGTAATTAATTTTATACGAAGCTTTGATATTTACGTAACACCATATAAAAATCCAGAACAGATAGTATCAGGTTGCCTATCTTACGCTATAGGGTGTGGAAAAGCATCTGTGTCAACTCCATATATTTATGCAAAAGAGGTACTTGATAATGATAAAGGTATAATCGTTGATTTTGGAGACTCAAAACAATTTGCAAAAGAGATTATTAAATTATTAAATAAACCAGAACTTAGAGAACAATTAGCGTTAGAATCATATAGATATGCAAGAACCATGACATGGGTTAATGTAGCATCAAAATATCTTGACCTATTTACTTTGGTCAAACAAGAAACGTATGAAACCTCAAATCAACTTATCACATCTAAAAGCACTAACTGATGATGTTGGTATAATCCAACATACTAAATATGACATACTCGACAGAAAAAATGGGTATGCACTTGATGATCAAGCTAGGGCTTTAATTGCAACGATTTTACTTGGAGAAGAAAAATTATCAAGGGTATATTTGTCTTATCTTTATCATTCCCAAACAGAAGATGGTTTGTTTAGTACATTTATGGATTATGATAGAAAATTTACTAATATCAACTCAACAAAGCTAAATGTTGGAATATCAGATGCTTTTGCACTTTCTTTCTGGGCACTTGCAATAGTTAAAACAGAAAAAAAAGATTCTGGAATAGACGAGCTTGCAGATATAATGTTAGAGAAAACCTACAATCACCTACTCGAAAATACTTCTCTACGAATACTTGCATATACAATACTTGGACTAAGTACATTAAAGGACAAAGGAAGGTTAAATCAGGCTTGCAAACTTTTAATTGATAATTACTGGAATAACAATGCAACTAAAAATTGGAGATGGTTTGAAGATCGTTTATCCTATGCAAATGGAATTGTTCCGTATAGCCTAATTTGTGCAAACGCAATTTTAAAAAATGTAGAAATAGAAGAGATTATTATAGATTCATCTGCATTCTTAGAAAAAGAGAGTAGAATTGGGAATTATCCTGCTCCAATTGGATCTTTCGGATGGTATATTCGTGGTGAAAACAGAGCACTTTTTGATCAGCAATGCATAGATGTTGCATTTATGGTTTTGATGAATAATGCACTATACAAAATGACAAAAAATAAAAAATATAAAAAGTATGCAGAAGCCTGGTTTAAATGGTTTAAAGGAAATAACGTTCACGAGATGAATTTATATGACGATAAAACAGGAAGGGTGTATGATGGACTTACTTATAAAGGTATAAACAAAAATACAGGAGCGGAGTCTATTGTTGTTTATCTCTTAGCTGCATTAAGCATGCAGGGAAAACTATGAACATACCTTTTATAAAAAGCGAATACCATATTCCGTCCTCTGTTTTCCCCTCTTTTAAGGTCCAGGCAACAGGAGGTGATATTTATATCTTTCCTGATCAGATTAAAACACCACTTTTTATCTACTTGGGACATAGTAACGACGATTTTAGTGCCATATATATTTATCTTCGAAAACATTTTGACCCATCAATACTTGCAATAATGCAGATAATCAAGGTTAAACCAGATAAAAATGTTGGGCTTAACAATCTATTTTTTACTGCTAGCAAAATGGAGCTAAATAAAATTGAAAATTACAAAGATCAGTTTGGTGATAGCTGTTATTTTTTATTAGATAGTAATTCGAATATTGTTTGGACAACAAATAAACCACTAAATACAGCTAAAAAGCTCCAAAAACTAATTACTTCTATACCTAAAATTAATCAAAACGCTCAAAATTAACCTCAAATACCGCCTTTTCTACTTTTAGTTGCAATAAAGATCTTTTACCTTCGACTAATGATCCGGGGTTTAAAAGCCTTGTGTTACCATATTGTTTATCTGTAATGTGGTGAGTATGCCCAAATAGTATAATCTCTGGCTTTACAGGCTGAAACATTGCAATAGTTCTTTGTTCTGTACCAAACCTTGTGTGGTTGTTAGGGTTTAAATGCCCATGAGTAACCCCAACTTTTAATCCTTCTACCTGTAATAATTCTTTCAAAGGCAAAAAAGATAAATCGTAATCCCAGTTTCCCTGCACTGCAACAAGGTATTTATTTAATTTTTTAAAAAAAGAATATGAATTTTCAGTAACAATATCGCCACAATGAATAAGTAAATCACTATGCTTAATTAAAGATATAGCCTTAGTAGGAATTAGAGAAAAATCATTTTGCAAGTGAGTATCTGATATAACGCAAATGTTCATCTATATTCTCATGTACTTATTCCACACCTGATATAATTCATATGTGGCTTTTACGTCGCGTAAACAGTAGTCAGCAATCTCTTCATTCTTTCCAAGTTTAAAGTACTCTGTCACCTTAGATCCGTCTAGCCCTTTTTCTTTAGGGCTTGTTATACCAAACGCCTGAGTAATAAAATCTAATTTATACCTGCGGTGTGCGCCATAAAATGAAAATTCATCATTTAAATCAATATGCTTAGATTTATCAAAACGACTACCAGCAATATCTTTTGATATCTTAATTTTTTTTACACCAGATCTAAAGTAGATAAATGGAATATCAAAGCTGTTTCCATTAAAAGTAACTATTAAATTGTAATCTGTTACTTTTGCCCAAAACTTTTCTAATAAATCTTTTTCATCTAAACAAACAACATAAGTATTTCCATCTTTTTCGTAAGTTCCACTTTTACCCGGATCAATATTAAAAACTACACCGTTTCCTTTTAAAGATTGATGCATCGCAATAGTTACAATTTTGCCTGTAAGTGGATAAAATGCTGTAATCTGTTTTTCTTCACCTTCTAAATGTTTGTTTAAGTTATTTTCAATATAGTCTTGCCATTTTTCATCAAATTCTTCAAAATCTATTCCAACAGTTTCAATATCAAGCACTGCAATATTTTCTTTTGGCAAAAAATCGTCATATGCTTTTTCATCAGACTTTTCTAGCTTCTGTAAACTTATCTCTATTTTAGTGTTATCTCTATAATCAGGTTTTGCTTGCCCCCACACCTTAACAACGTCTCCTTCTTTTACACCTAAACAATATGGGTATGCCTCTTTCCATGCCTTTGCACTAAACTCCCCTTCAGAATTTATAAGTACAGCATCAACCATTGGGTCACCTTTACTGGTAACCTTAGATGAGTTATAACCTCTAAGGCCAAAAAGTTTTTCTTCAATATATTCTCCTTGTTGCATAAGACTATATTATTTTATTGAGAGAAAAAAGCAAGGAATGGTTGTATACAAATGATACAATTAGGCTATGAATTGTTTTGCCACAAAACAGAAAGGACTAAGTGAAAATCGAATTAAATAAAAACCTACCGGTTGCCCAATTTGAAAACGAGATTGCTCGGAGTATTGAGGAGTATTCAAATACAATAGTAATTGGTCAGACTGGTTCAGGAAAAACTACACAGATTCCCTTAATTATCTTAAAAAATTTAGAAAGATGGAATTTAAGTACTAAGTTTAAGGTAGCAATCACAGAGCCAAGAAGGCTGGCAGCTACCTCTGTATCTAAGTATGTTTCTCAACATATTGGTGAAGAAATAGGTGGAACTGTTGGGTATAAAATTCGATTTGATGATAATACAACACCAGGAACAGTCTTAAACTTTATGACCGAAGGAATTCTTCTTCGTGAAATGGAATCAGATCCACTTCTCATGTCTTATGCCTACATAATGATCGATGAAGCACACGAAAGAAACCTTAACACAGATTTTGTTTTGGGTCTTGTTAAGGATATTCAGAAAAAAAGACGAAACCAAAAATTAACCCCCCTAAAGGTAATTGTTACATCTGCAACTTTGCAAAAAGAAAAGTTTGAAGATTATTTATCTCATGATCCACAAGAACCATTAAGTAGTATTCTAGTTCCAGGGCGAACATTTGAGATAGAAAAACACCTACTACAAGTAGAGCCTAAAAACTATATTCAAGATGCAATTGATAAAGTATTAGAGATTGAAAAAAGTGGAAAACCCGGTGACATATTAATTTTTATGCCAGGTAAATCTGAAATACGAGAAATCATAAAAGAGGTTGATTTTTTAAATATTAAATATAATTTTAACTTACTAACAATACCCGTACATGCAGAGCTACCAATAGAAGAACAAGAAAAAATCTTTGCTCCAACTAAAGAGAGAAAAGTTGTTGTCTCAACCAACGTTGCTGAAACTAGCATTACTGTTCCAAATGTTGTTTTTGTAATTGACTCTGGCCTTGTTCGCCAGATGGATTACAACCCTAATACCCAGATAAAAAGCCTTGTATTAAAAGAGCATGCAAAAAAGGGGCTAGAGCAACGAATGGGAAGATCGGGCAGAGTCCAAAACGGCGTGTATTACGGTCTGTACACTAAAGAATCATTAGACAAACGCCAAGAGTTTCAAACCCCAGAAATACAACGCTCAGCACTTGCAGAAGTTGTGTTAAAGATGAAATCAATAAAGATAGAAGATATTTACGACTTTGATTTTATCGATAAACCTCCAAAAAAATTAATGATAGATGCTGAACAAGAGCTTAAGGCAATAAATGCACTTGATCATATTGGAAATATTACAGAACTTGGCAAGCTATTTGTACAGCTACCACTTAACCCTAAAATTGCCAACTTACTATACCTTGCAAATACTAACGACTGTTTAGAACCAATGATAATAATTGCTTCATTTTTAGAGGTTAAGCCAATTTTTGTAAAACTTACAAACGAGGTACTAAACACCTATCTTGAAAAACAAGGAAAAGAGATTACAGAGACAAACCTAGAAAAAGAGCTCTCAATTGGAAGAGTTAAACAAGATCAACTAAAATCAAGATTCTCTGACTTTGAGACTTTCCTAAATGTATGGACAAGCTGGTCACAATCTAATTTTAGTACAAACTTTGCAGACGAAAACTACTTATCAATTGATGCTTTGCTCGAGGCGCAAGATGCACGAGAACAGATAATTGAGATATTAAAAGAGCATAACTTTCACCTTAGAGAAAATGTAGATGTTACACAGTACGCTCATTCAAATATTACTAAAACATTACTTGTTGCGTTTAAAAGTAACATTATATATTTCAAACCACCAGATGGGTTTTCACAACTTTTTGGCACACTAACAAAAATACAGTTCTTTTTTGAGTCAGTGTTAAGAAGAAGACGAATTGAAACAGCAGTAGCTTACGAAATTATTACATTAGAATATCCAGGAGAAAAACCAAAAGCAAGTGCTAGGATTTTAGCAGAGATTCCTAAGCATACAATTTTAAGAGAGTTTCCAAATGCAAAACGAAAGCTAACAAACACCTTTGACAAAGGAAGAAATAAAAACAGAGGGTTATACAAAAAGAGAAGAAGAAGATAAAAAAAACAAGTGCTGGTGGAAGGAAATTAGTTAAGTAGCCCCATAATCGCTTTTGCAAGTTTTACTGGGTCGTGTCTTATTAAGCTTCTAACAACCTTATCTGCTTTTGACTTTTTATACTCTGAGGTGCTAATCAGATTTTTCTTAATAACCTTGTACTTTGTATCTTTAAAATCATCTTGCACAATACTCTCTTTCTTTTTTAAATACCAGGCTAGAGCAGTTGTTGATGGTTTAGCATTATTAACTAAAACATAGTCAAGAATATTTTTTCCAATATATTTTTCTAGATCATTAACATGCTCTGTTGCTGTGTAGTTTGTGGTCTGCCCTCTTTTTGTTGATAGGTTTAAAACGTAAACTTTTGTTGCCTTTGATTTTTTCAAGCTATCTGCTACACCTGAAACTAAAAAATTAGGGATTATACTTGTATATAAATCACCAGGTCCAATGACAATTAAATCTGCATTCTCAATTGCCTTAAATACATTAGGATTTGCCTTAACTTTAGGTTGTAAAAATGCTTTTAGTATTTTGGGTCTTTTTTCAAACTTGGTTGGCTCATCAATATGTGTTTCACCAATAATAAAGGTATTATCTTCTAACTGGACACATAAATCTGTTTTTTGAAAAGTAACAGGTACAACTTTTCCTTTTGAATCAAGAATTTTTGTTGCTATTTCTACTGATTTTTCAAGTGAACCAGTAACTTTTTCTAGTGCTGAGATAAAAATATTACCAAAGTTATGTCCTTCTAAATCTCCATTTTCAAATCTATATAAAAATAAATCTCGCCAGATCTGCTCAGAAGAAGATAGTGCAACTAAGGCCTGCCTTAAGTCCCCAGGAGGCAGTACTCCAAGTTGATCACGGAGTTTACCAGTAGAACCACCACTATCAGCCATTGTAATTACAGCAGATATATTTATTGGATAGTTTTTAAGTCCAGTTAATGCTACAAATGTTCCTGTTCCACCACCAATTACTACAACATTTTTCTTCATATTAGCTGTAACTGTTTTGAAATAAAACTGTCACCCATAAAAAGTGAATTTAATCTAGATACTGAATCGAGTTCAGTATGACATTTGGAATCAAAAATATTGATATTACTATTCTTTGAGAGAAATTAATGGGAATAAAAAAAGACCCCAGCAAAAAAGACCGGGGCCTTTTTTATTTGAGAACTACTTTTTCTTTTTAGTAGTTTTCTTTGCTGTTTTTTTAGCTGGCTTTTTAGCAGGCATTAATAAATCACCACCTTTAATTTTTTTTATACGGTTAGCTTTAAATAGAGTAAGTTATTTATTAAAATACACTATTTTTGGGCATATTTTAATTATGAAGTTGTTAAGTATTATGTCAATATACAAATTTTGTAAACGTTGCTACTAAAACAAAAACTAGGCAATAATTAAATGGGTTTTAATAAAATTATTTTATATTTTTCATATGTTCTGAAGAATTTATCATCCCACATTTTTTCCACTTTTTTCCACTTCCACATAAACACATATCATTTCTTCCAATTTTATCAACACTACTCTTAACATTCATTAAATTTGCTCTCATTCCGCCTGCTATATTTACCTGTTTTATTGGTTGACCACTCTCAGCCATCTCATCTTTTACACCTACCTCAAGCTCTGGTTTTTTATATTGAAATTTTGACTGATCCATTTCTGGAAGAGTTGGAACATTCTGAGTATTCTCTTCTACTTTAACTCTTGATATTCTCTCGGCAATTGTTGAAAGTACGTTTGAAACCATTTTTTCAAATGCAATATGCCCTTCATTTTTGTACTCTACTAATGGGTCTCTTGAAGCATACCCTCTTAATCCTACACCTGATCTTAAATAATCCATATATGTAAGATGTTCCATCCAAATTGCATCAAGTACAGGTAGTGAAACCTGCTTAACTATTCTAAACCAAATTTCTTCTCCAACTTTTTCCATATGGTTTATAAATATCTCTTGCATTTCCGGAACATAAACACTCAACTTCTCAATAAACCATTGTGTAATCTCTATTGGAGAAAGTGTTGAGAGGGTGGTGTTTTCGTCTTCTCCAAGCTCAATTAACCTTCTTCGAATACGATAAATCGAATCTCGCTGTAAGTTCATAACATCGTCATACTCTACAACTCTTTTTCTCATATCAAAATTATGACCTTCTACCTTTTTTTGTGAATTTTCTATTGCTTTTGAGACAAGCCCTGCCTCAAGTGGCAAATTTTCATCGTAACCTAGTCTATCCATTAATCCCGATACTCTATCTCCTCCAAAAATCCTCATTAAATCATCTTGTAAAGAAACGTAAAATCTTGATTCGCCACTATCACCCTGTCTTCCACTACGACCTCTAAGCTGATTGTCTATTCTTCGTGATTCGTGTCTTTCTGTACCAATTACGTATAACCCCCCTAACTGTTTTACCTCTTGTTGTTCATCTGTGTCTGGTGGGTCTCCACCTAATATAATATCTACCCCTCTTCCTGCCATGTTTGTTGCAATAGTTACTGCACCTTTTTTACCCGCTTGAGCTATAATTACTGCTTCTTTCTCGTGTTGTTTTGCATTTAATATTTCGTGTGGAACTTTTTTCCTCTTTAGCACATCGTGGAGTAGTTCATTGTTCTCGATTGATGTTGTTCCAACCAGTACTGGCTGTCCTTTTTTGTGTTTTTCTTCTATATCTTTAGCAATTGCTGCCCATTTTGCTCCAATTGTTTTGTATACGATATCAGATTTGTCTAGTCTTGCAACTGGTCTCCATGTGGGTATTCTAATTACATCAAGTCCATATATCTTTCTAAACTCCTCTTCTTCAGTCTTTGCTGTTCCTGTCATTCCTGCTAACTTCTGGTACATTCTAAAGTAGTTTTGATAAGAGATAGTTGCCAATGTTTTTGACTCTTTTTTAACAGTTACACCCTCTTTAGCTTCTATTGCTTGGTGTAACCCATCTGAATATCTATTTCCTTCTTTTAGCCTTCCTGTAAATTCATCAACTATTACTACTTCATCCCCCCTGACTACATAATCTCTATCTTTTCTAAAGAGGGAAATGGCTTTAAGCGACTGCTCAACATGGTGTATAGTATCAAAATCCTGTTCGTATAAATTTGGAATATTTAAGATCTTTTCTAATCTCCTAATGCCATACTCTGTTAAGTTTGCGGTTCTATCTTTCTCATCTACCTCGTAATCTGTGCCTGACTTTAACTGTGTTACTAGCTTTGCAAAAGTATAATATTTATCTGTCGATTCTTCTGCTGATGCTGAGATAATAAGTGGAGTTCGTGCTTCGTCAATTAAGATTGAGTCTACCTCGTCAACTATACAAAAATAGTGAGCTCCCCAATCCGAGTTTTGATTGGTCTGTGTAATATGCCTAATATCGTAAACCATGTTATCACGTAAATAATCAAAACCAAATTCATGGTTTGTTCCATAGGTAATATCGCATCTGTATGCATCTACTCTTTCAACTGGCTTTAAGTGCTTTGCATATTCATCATCAAACTCAGAATTTAAATACTCTTTATCGTATTTATACGACTTATCATGAATAATAACTCCAACACTTAAGCCTAAAAAGTCGTAAACTGAGCCATACCAACCTGCCCCATGCCTTGAAAGGTAATCATTTGGAGTAACTAAATGGCAACCGTGCCCAGTTAGTGCATTTAATATAAGTGGAAGGGTTGCTGTTAAGGTTTTTCCTTCTCCTGTTTTTTGTTCTGCAATTTTGCCTTCGTGTAAAACCATTGCTGAAATTAATTGCACATCTCTATGGGATTGCCCAACCGTTCGTTTTGCACTTTCTCGAACAATTGCAAAAACTTGAGGCAAGATCTGATTTAGGTACTCTTGCTCTTTTTTATAATTTCCTAATGATTTTGTTGTATCAATGTATTTCTGGATTTTATCCTTTAGCTCTGCATCAGACCATTGTTCCACCTTTATACTAAGTGTATTTATCTTATTAACTATTGTATTGTATCTTTTAATCTCTTTATTTTCTGTTTCAAAAAGATTTGCAATGTTTAACATAATGGATATAGATTATATCAATAATTTGGAAAGTAAAGAAATGGTGAAATAACTGATTATTTTAATTTAATCTGCTTTGCATTTTGATCTGTAATTACACCTACTCCTGTTTTTTCTTCAATTTCTTTCCTAGTATTACCTGCAATACTACCGCCTTCTTTTGCTACTTTTTTATTCCCTTTAAATTTTTGTATTGTTTTGTGGTTAGCCCTGCCCAAGCTTGCGTAATTTCATTAGTTAAAATCGCAAATTCCAACCCCTCTTTTTTTAACTTAACTTTTAGATCATTCCAATACTTCCTTGACCTATCAGTTTGAGCCAAAACATGTATTATATCCGTAACAGCAAAATACCATAACTCTTTTTCCGCATCCCAGTAACGACGGATTTGGTTACCTTCAAAAATTGTTATGCAAGAGCTGTGTAAAAGTAGTATCCTAATATAAATAGTGCAAACCATATTCTGTATCGAATAAATACATCAAACTTATTGTTATTTAAATACCCAAGTAAGTATTTTATTGCTACTACACCTGACACAAAAGCCACAACCGCACCAGCTAAAATTGTCATTGGAGGGATAAAGTTAGGTGCTGTTACATATATAACTCCTGAATAGTCTTTAACGTACCCATATATCTCAAATATAGTTCCTAATATTATTAAAGGTGTTGCAAGCAAGAACGAGAATTTAAGCGCTACGTGTCGATGTAACCCTAACCCAAATCCAGCTGCTACACTTGCACCTGATCTACTTACTCCAGGAAAAAGTGCAAAAGTTTGAAATAGCCCTATTGTTATTCCATCCCAGAACGACACATCATCTTTCAGATACTTCCGTCCCTCGTTATGGTACTTACCATAAGTATTTTCTCCCCATTGCATTATCGCATTACCAAACAATAAAAATGCAACCATAAGTAGCGGATGTCTAATTGAGGTTATTAACCCTGTCTTTGTTAATACTAAACCTAATATGCCTGCAGGAATGTTTGCAACCATTATTGTAACTAGTAAATCAAATCTTTTTGTTAATATATAAAACCAGTCTTTAAAAAAGAAGACTATTACAGCAAGTGTTGTAGCACCATGTAACATTACATCAAGAAATAACAGGCTTACAGGGTCATATGGTAAATTTAAAAACTTTTCTAAAAACGCAAGGTGAGCTGAAGATGAGATCGGCAAAAATTCAGTTATCCCTTGTACCAAACCTAAAAATAGTATCTCTATCATGTAACTTTACCAATTATTAATACGTTATCACTTGCAGTCATGCCTTTTACATTGATTCTTTCTACACTTGAAAAAACTCTTTTCATATATTTTTCATAATTATCAGTTAGATTTTTACTTTCACCAGTATTTAGCATATTTACAATGCAAATACCATTTTCATCTAGCCCTTTTCTAATATACCCTATAAATTCTGTTGAGGCTAAAGTTGGTGTAAACACAGATCCAATGTAAGTATCAATCATTATACAATCATATTTGACTTTATTTTTCTTCATAAAATTATAGGCGTCTGTAATTTCAATTTTTAAATTAGGAATATCTTTTATATTAAAGAAATTCTCACCTATGCTTATCATCTCTTTGTCTATCTCGACTCCAGTAATATCTACCTCGTCAAATCGTCTTGATAATAGATGTGCAAACGTTCCAGCACAAAACCCTAATATTAAAACTTTTTGTGGGACAATTGCATTAGTCTCTATATATTCCATTGTCTTTCCCCAGAAAAGCTGCTGCACCTTTGATGAATCGTGAGAAATTGATTGAGTTGGGCCTCCGCATAAAACTCTTCTTACACCATTTTTATCTTCTGTTACTACAATATCAGTGTTATATTTTGAAGATCCTTTATATAGTGTTGTAAAACCTGTAACCCAATTATTAAGTCCCATATTATGATTTTGGCTCAATTTTACTAAACCCTGTGTATTTTACTAAGGCTTGTGGAATAGTAACTGATCCATCAGATTGTTGGTAATTTTCAAGTATTGCTATCAGAGTTCGACCTATTGCAAATGCGGTTGCATCGTTCATATAAACATATTCTGAATTACCGTTATCATTTTTATACTTAGTATTTAATCTTCTTGATTGAAAGTCTGTCATGTAATCGGATGAGTGTGTTTCCCTATACTTTTTTTGACTTGGTATCCATGTTTCTATATCAAACTGTCTATAATCTGGCCTACCTGTATCACCAATACAAACATCTACAACCTGATACGGAATCTCTAACTGTTGCATCATATATTCTTGCAATCCAACTAATAATAGCTGTTCACTCTCCCCCATCTCTTTTGTAGTAAAGCTTTCCATCTCTAATTTATCAAACTGATGAACTCGTAATATCCCTCTTGTATCTTTTCCATATGACCCTGCCTCTCTTCTAAAGGCAGTTGAGTACCCGATAAATCTTGCTGGAAGTGTTTTTTTATCAAGAATCTCATCCATGTAATATGCTCCCATTGTATGTTCGGCACTACCTATTAAAACAAGCTCATCTTTTTCAAAATAAAACCTATCATCAACTGGATCAAATCGATCCATTTTCTTCATAACTTCAGCCTTAACAAAAACTGGTGGTAAGTTTGGTGTAAAGGGTTTATCTGATGGGTTTCCCACTTTTTCTGCAACTTGATTTACTATCTGCTTGTTTGTAAGTGTTGCAAATACAAAGTTAATTAATGCAAACTGTAGTAAAACTGCCTCATTTTTTAAGAATGCAAACCTTGCTCCTGTTACCTTTCCAGCTCGATCTATATCAATAAGATCAAGTTTTACCCCCAGGTCAACATGGTCTTTAATCTCAAAATTAAAATTCCTTGGCTTGCCCCAGCTTCGTATTACAACATTGTCACTGTCATCTTTTCCCATTGGCATTTTTGGATCTACAACATTAGGTAGGGCTAATAGTTGATTGGTAAATGTTACATCAAGTGTGTTAAATTCTTGCTCTAAACTTTGTAAACCAGCTTTTAACTTTGTAGCCTCAATAATTAATTGTTCTTTATTTTCTAAATCTGTTTTTATCTGATCTGTTAACTTATTTCTTTTTGCCCTAAGCTCCTCAACTTTTATCTGAGCTACTTTTCTCTGTTCATACGTATTTAATAGATCATCAATAGAAAAACCCAGCTTGACCTTTTTATGAATAATGGCCTTTTCAACCTCTTCTTTGTTTTCTTTTATGAAATTTATATCTAGCATGTTTCTCCTAATTTAATTTTGTATACGAATTTATTTTACCTGAATAACCAAATTTATGCTTCCCCCTTAGGGGAGTTTGATGAAAAAACATTAATTAAAAACTGAATATGATCTTCAATAGTCTGATCTATTAACTCTGTGCCTTTTGTAATATCCTCTCTAGAAACATTTGCTGCAAAGGTCTTATCTTTTAACTTCTTTTTAACAGATTTAACTTCCATATCTGCAAATCCATTTGGTCGCATTAAACTAATAGCATTCATAAGTCCACTTATTTCATCACAAGCAAATAAGTACTTTTCTATTAATGTTTCTGGGTGTTTGCCAGTTCTTTCAGGGGCGTGTGCTGTAACTGCATTAATTAGCTCGGCAGGGTATTCAACTAATAATTCATTTATTGCCTTGTTTGGGTGTTCATCAGGAAACATTTCCCAATCTAAATCGTGTAACAATCCTGTCTGGTACCATAGGTCCTGATCTTGATCCAACTTTTCAGCATAAGCTTTCATAGCCTTTGCAACCATTCTACAATGATTTAATAATGCAGGTGTCTTAATATATTCATTAAGTAATTTTTCAGTTTGTTTAAGGATGGGTAACAATGCTCCTCCTTCAGACTTTACATAATTTTCAGTATTTATAGTACTAGTTTTTTCACTCTCCAAACTCTTTTTAAATGGGAAAAGTATTGTTTCTTGTATTGCCCAAGTGTTTGCAAAAAACATTGTTAACCTATCTATTCCTACTCCAACGCCTGCAAATGGTGGCATTCCATATTCCATTGACTCTAAAAAGTCTTCATCTAATGGCTGGGCGGACTCTGTTTCATCTAGTTTTCTATAGTTTTCTGCCTCAAATCGTTCTCTTTGCTCAACAGCATTGTTTAACTCAGACCATCCATCCATTATCTCTTTTCCACCTATATATAACTCAAACCGTTCTGTATAACCTGCTTTTGCTCTATGTGCTTTTGCAAGTGGACTTACCTCTTGAGGGTAATCAATTATCCATGTTGGATTAATTAAGTCACCAGCTAGTAAATCGTCAAAAATTTTAAATATTAACTCACCTTTTGATATTGTGTTATCAACCTCTAACTTATTTTTTTGCGCAAAATTTAGTAGCTCTTCTTTTCTTAGTGCATCTACATCAATTTTTAATTTTTCTTGAATTAAATCTGTCATTGCTACCCTTTTCCATTCTTGATCTAAATTAATCCCTCTTTCTCCAACCTTAATTTGCTTTAGATTCAAAGATTGATTACTTAAATACCGCAACATCTCTTCCATAGTGTCCATCATTCCTTGGTAGTCAAAATATGGAATATATACCTCTAACATAGTAAATTCAGGGTAATGAGTTTGATCTATTCCTTCATTTCTAAAATTTCTTGCTAGCTCATAAACTCCTCCCATGCCCCCTACTACTAACCTTTTTAAATAAAGTTCTGGTGCAATTCGAAGGTAAGCTAAACTTGATAATGCATTAAAGTTTGTAGTAAATGGTTTTGCATTTGCACCACCATATAATGGTTGTAAAATTGGAGTTTCAACCTCTATGTACTCTTTATTATTTAAAAACTCTCTTATTCCTTTTGTTATTTTATGTCTAATACTAAATACATTTCTAGTGTCGGTATTAAGTAACAAATCTAAATATCTTTTTCTAAGTCTAAGCTCTTTGTCTGTAAAATTTGCTCTTTCAGGCAGTGGACGTATAGCTTTTGATAGAATGTTGTATTTTTTAACTAAAATTGTTTTCTCTCCAGATTTAGTTGTAAATAACTCGCCTTCTACCTCTATAAAATCCCCAGGATCAATTAATTTAACTATATCCAAACTTTCTTCACCTAACTGTTCTAATTTAAATGCAAGCTGAATTTTGTCATTGTTTTCAGCAACATCCATAAATATAAGCTTTCCATGAGCGCGATTGCTCTCAATCTTCCCCCTTACTGCAACTGGGTTACCGTCAATTAACTCTTTAACCAAATTTAATGGAGTAGTTTTAAACTCTACGTAAGCTGGAAATGGATTTATATGCTTAGCAAGTAATGTATTAATTTTTCGTATTTTTTCTGACCTTATCTCATCTATTGGTCTTGTTAGAATCTCCATATTAAAGCCAATAGTACACTTTTCATATCGATATGAAAAGAGGATACCAGTTTCAGAGTATCTCTAAAATTGTAATGCCTAACTTCTGATCATTAACATTAATTACTTGTTCTTGACCTATTATTGAATCTATTAAAGCCTGTCCAATTGGAGATTCTACAGATATTAATCCAGATAGTGGGTTTGCTTCTAAACTTGAAACAATTCTATATTCATACTCAATTCCAGATATTTTAACCCTTACTAAATCACCTAAGTTTACTTTGGATTTATCTTTTGGAGTATTTTCAGTCAACTGAGCTCTTGAAATTATCCCTTTAAGCTCTGCAATTCGATCTATTAAAAAATCTACTTTATCTCGAGCTGATACTAACTCGTTTCCATCTTGATCTGTTGATTTTAATCTTACATCTTCTAAAATTTGTACAGCCTCAGTTAATTCATTGTTCTCAATCCTAAATAATTCATCTTTAAGTATATTAAAACCTGTTTTTGTTAACTGAATTAATTGTAATGACATATGTTTTCCTTGATGAATTTTTAACTATTAAATTTGAATAGCTAGAAATTTTCTACTGATAAGTCTTAATACTTAAAACCTGTCTAATTATTAAAAATCCCGCTTGTAGCGGGTGTTGTAAGATACAATAAAATACGCCCACTTAGGTGAAAATTTTGTAAAGCTTAATTGTAAATAAACAACTTTTTTCTAATCTAATCATCGAATTTATATTGTAAAGATAATAACAAAGTTGTCAATCATTTAGCTCTATAACAGCATTTGTATGTATTTGGTGTGTAATAATTTCTAGCTAGTTATTAGTATTTATAACTTTTAATCTTGACTTAAGGGGTAAAATCTCAAACCAGATATTGCCTCTATTAAACTTTATCTCTAATCCACTTGCATCGTAAAATCTAGTTTTTGATGTTGCAGTTAATTTTCTCCATTTTCCTTCAATTAAACCTCCATCAAGGTACAGGTATGCATCACCTTCTCCAACTAATTCGTACTTTAAATGTGAATTTGCATCTGTAACCTGAGACTCTTTTGCAAATATTAATACTATATTTTTAGTTTTTACCTGAGAACCACTTTTTTTATCTGTAAAAGCAACTCCACCCTGAAACCTTAAGTAGTTATTCTGCCCTGGATTATATACCCACTTTACCTGATAATCTGTTAAATCCCAAAAATTAAAACTTACCTCTTTTGTTTGTTTTTCGCTTGGCTGATCATCCTTAAAAGGCCAGGTAGAATAACTGTCTGAGTCAACCCATAAATAGCTTCCATAAATTTTCCCTAAATAATTATATAGCATACTAATATCAAGGAAATTTTGAGTTTCAGCTCCATTTACTACTTTTGAAAAAATCGTATCATCATTTTTCTCTTGACTTATACTATATAACCCATAGGTGCCAATATATTTATATATATCTACTGACTGATCAACTAAATTTGGTTTATCAATAGTACTTTCTGGCCCTGAAGAAAAAATTAAGAATGGAGAGTATTCTTGTGCAAAACTTGCAAAATAGTAACGTAAATCTCCTACTGGACCAATCTCAACTGGCCGATTTTCATAATATATTCCAAGTAAACTTGTTACGCCTAGCTCTTCTACAGCTTCATAAACAATATCTGCTTCTGAGATTGCTGTTTGTGACCTATCTGTTGGATTATTTTTCATCATTACAGCCCAAGGACGAAGTCTAAGGTTGTTTTGCTTTTCTGTAGAAACTGTTGTGCCTGTAAAAAGGTTTATAGGAAATTTTGTTGTGTTTATAAAACCAGTGCTTGAAAACTCGCCCAGTCCAATAAATTTATCGTCTGGCTTTTCTTTTATTATAGATGGAATTAATGGCTCTTTATTCACTACAACCTCTACAGGGGTAATTTCCGGTTCTGGTTGTGACTTAACTGGTTGAATAAAACCATTAGCTAAAACGTAAATATAAGATATAGATCCAATTACAGCAATAACAAAAAAAATAGTAATAAAAACATAAACCTGTGAGGTTTGAAAAAATGATTTCTTATTACGTTTACTTAAAATTATACTTGAATCAGGCATTGAAAATAGTATATCAAGAAAACGAGTGGAGTTTAAGAGATTGAGATAATAGTATACTCAACTACCCCTGAAGGAGTATTAACCTTAACAGTATCCCCTTTTTTGCTTCCAAGCAGTGCCTTCCCAATTGGTGATTCATGTGAAATTTTTCCAACCATAGGGTCAGCTTCAGGTGCACCAACTAAATGAAACTCAAACTCGTTAGATGCAATCTTTACCTTGATCTTTGAACCAACAGATACACTGCTAGCATTTCCACTACCAGATATCTCAACTCTTTTTAATATTTCATTAAGCTCTAAAATTCTACCTTCTATCTCTGCCTGTAAATCCCTTGCAGAATCATACTCTCCATTTTCAGACAAATCGCCCAACGCTACAGCATCTTTGATTTTCTGTGCTACCTCTCTTCGCCTAACTTGTGTAAGCTCTTTATATTCTATTTTTAGAGAGTCTAAACCCTCTTTTGTCATTATAATTTTATTCATATTTCCAATATCAAAACCACGGCCAAATAGCCATATAATACCTCATATCTGCTGTATTATTGTGGAAGTAATAAATTAGGATAAACCTTTACTACCAATAATTATACTACTTTGAATATTTAAACTCAAGATTATTCTTTTCGTCACTCTTTTCCCTAAAGCTATTGTATTTTTAATTCTACTATGGAGTCAACCTTTTCACATCTCTTGGTAGGAATGTAGCCTCTTTTACACTTGGTAAATCAAGAAGTTTCATAATCATTCTTCCAGGGCCCATTCCAACTCCTCCATGTGGAGGGCACCCAAACCTAAAAAAGTTAATGTAGTTTTTTAATTCCTCAACATTCATACCTTTTTCTTTTGCCTGAGCTTCTAAAACTGCTACTCTATGTTCACGCTGTGCTCCTGTTGTAACTTCAACACCCTTGTATAATAGGTCGAAGCTTTTAGTTACTGCTGGGTTATCTTCATGTCGCATGTGGTAAAAAGGGCGAACGGTGATTGGATAATCGGTTATAAATACAAAATCATTACAAAACTCTTCTTTTACCAATCTACAAATCTCTCGTTCTTCTTCTGGACTTAGATCCCCCTCTTTTTCACTAGTAACCCCAGCTTTTTTAAGTTTTTCTTTCGCCTCAACCATAGATATCCTTGGGAATGGTTTACTTGGTACCTCTATGTTTAGCCCTAACTTTTCATTTATTTTATTAAATCCAGATATTAATAAATCTTCTTCAATATCCATAACATCATAATGGGAACTAATATATGAAACCTCAAAATCCCACCCTGTAAACTCCGTCATATGCCTTGTAGTATAAGATTGCTCTGCCCTGTAAACTGAACCAGTCATAAATACTTTCTCAAATCCAGATGCCATAGCCATTTGCTTATAAAACTGAGGGGACTGAGCTAAGTATGCTTGCCCTTCAAAATATTTAACCTCAAATACTTCTGCTCCAGATTCACTGGGAGTGTTCATAAACGAAGGAGTATAAATCTGGGTAAAGCCTTCTTTATCATAATAATCTCTAAATCCTCTTTCAAGCTCAGTCCAAACCTTAAATATCTTTAACTTTTCTGGGTTTCGAAGATCAAGCCACCTGTAATCAAATCTATGTGTTTGATCAACATCTTCTGCTCCTTTTTCAGCAATTACTGGAATCGGCAACTCTTCAGCTAGTGATAATACCTCAATTGCTTTAACCTCAATCTCAATACCATCTGGAGCTTGCTTTTCTTGTTTGACTAACCCCTCAATCTTTACAACTGATTCAACACTCAAATCAGACACTATATCAAATGCCATTTTATTTTGTTTTAAGATTACAGTCTGAACTTTCCCAGAAACATCACGAACTAATAAAAACTTAATACCTCCTTGGTGTCGTAGTGTATTAACAAAACCCTCAACCATAACCTCTTTTCCTACGTATTTAGAAAGGTCTTTTATATAGACTCTTTGCATAATTTTTTGGTAATTAAATTAAGAGAGTAAAAAAATACGCCCTAAATAAAAATACCAATATATATTGATACTTTTGAGGACGTAAAAAACGTGTTGCCACCTCAATTTACTTGATTATTACTAACCAAACCTTATAAACCACTATAATGGCCTAGTGCTGTAACGGGCACCCCCGTAAGATTCTACTAACCAATTGATTTTCTTTCTTAAGCTACTTAGTGTTAACTAAATCAACGCTATTTAACAATATATTATATCAACCTCTCGCAAAAAACAACAATAGAATGTAAAATGATATTTATGATTGATTATACTAACTCGTCTTACATACAAACAATCTACTTAACTTTTACACACAACAAAGAGTTAATGGGTTATGTGTTAGGGTTTGTTGTTATGGCATTAACTACACTAATAAAACCAAATAGATCAAACTTTTTAATTACCTTTGGATTTTTGATATTGGGTTTTGGATTTGAGTACGACAAACATATAATAAACGGTCTTAGAGAACAAACAATAAACTCCCTATTAGTAGGAAACGGTGCATCAGCAGTCAACTTAAATCAGATTAATATATTTTTAACACATTTACTCCCAATTATATTTTGGTTAACAGGTTGGGGAGTTATGTTGATTGGATTAATAGCAGGTGGTGTAAAATCTAAAAAATCATAATTGTTACTATATGGTACACCCATTTGGGTATTGCAGGTGACTAAGTCATTAGTAAATGACAAGTCTTATGGTACCGCCAACGGGAGTCGAACCCGTGTTACAGGAATGAGAATCCTGCGTCCTAGGCCACTAGACGATGGCGGCATAGTAACTTTTTTTCTAAACAAAACTATTTTACACTAAAACGTTTGATATTTTAACATTTACCACATATACTTAAAAGGTGCCTGGACGAAATAACTTTAAAGCATTACCTATTTTTATAGTCCTTATTCTAGTAAGTGTATTATCTGTTACCATTTTTCAATCTTTCTCAGTAGATAAAAATTTAGAAAATAATGGGCAAGTATTTGGACTTCAAGACGAAAACCTCCCATTTCCTGTACACCCAAATGCAAAAATATTAAGCCAGACTGAAACTGACAAACATAGTTATTACACATTCAAAACTAGCTCAAGCATAACTGTAACTGAACAATGGTACAAATCTGAACTTTTAAAAGAAGGCTGGACTCCTAGTGAAAACGATTATATATATAATAAAGGAAATGAACGTTTAGAGCTTAGTATTTTGGATAATCAAGACAAAACAACCCTTATAATTATTAATTATATTTATTAACTTACTCTTTAGTTCCAACTAAAAATGCGTTTGCCCAAGGTGTATAATTTGTTTTAAATGTTTCCTGCGAAACCACTGTACCTTGTCTTTCTATTGTTCTTGAAAACTCTACTTTTGCACCCCATGTCGCCCATTCTACCTGTTTTACTGTACCTTTTGGTAATGAGTTATCATCCTGATAAACTGAGCCAGGTGGTGGCGTAACTGAGGTAATAGCAGGTTTTGTAATAGAAACTTTTCTTCCATCATTTGTTCCATAAATACTGTACTTAAGATAATATTCGTCTGGTTTTGATTCTGAGATTATCAAGATGTAATTTCCTGTATCATTTTTAAACTTTAGATCAACACTTGGAACAAACACGGTTGCATCAAAACCCGGATCCGAGTTTTGTTCGTAATACGAAACTCTGTAAGAATGCCCCGTTCTACTAACTATTGGTAGCCCTGCATCAAGTGCTGCTCTAAATAATGTTGTACTAACCTGACAAAGTCCTCCTCCATCTCCTAAAATTGTTTTATTATTATATATAATATACCCAGACTTATAACCTGTTGCAGCAGAAACATCTCCAACTGTATTTGCAAATGAAAAGACCTCTTCGGGGGCAACAAGTATACCTGTAACTCTAACTGCAGCAAGATTTACGTTAAACACTCTATTTAGTGCAGAGTGATAATAAGTTGTCTCACCACTTCCAATTAACTCTTTTACGCCAAATTCATTACTGCCCTTATTAACTTCAGTAATTTTTACTGGTACTTGCAAAAAGGTAGTCTGAGGGTTAACAATTGAATTTCTTAACTCTTGGTAAAATTCTTTCTCATCAACCTCTACACCATTATTTGCTGGAATAAACTTTACAACTTTTCCATCTTTCTCTTCAAAAACCTCAACTGTCTTGGGATTATTAATTGCCTCAACTACCTGTTTTAAAAATGCATTATTTTTATTAATTGTTAATTCATTATTCGCAGTTATAATTTCTAATTTTTCTTGTTTAGATGGAATCCATTTTTGATTATTATACAAAATACTAAATTGGCGAGTAAGAAAGTCGGATACAAAAGGCATATTATTTACAAGGGTTAAGGAGTTAACTTCTGGATTAACCTGAGTTAACGCTATTTTTTCAGACTTAGTGCTATCAAGTAATATATATTTATTATAAAGTGCTTTTTCTACCTTTTCTCTTGAAACTGTATAACCAATAACCTCTGGCACAACTAACAATTGGTCATTTTCATCTAATTTATAAGTTGAATTAATATATTCTGATGTAGCATTTTCTATTACATTATTAACAAACTCGTCATATTTTTTTTGGTCAATATCATAAACTGGTAATACGTGATAACCAATTGATAACGAGATAAATTTATTTCTAAAACTTTCTAATAAATTCTTTTCTCTTCCAACTGTAAAAAGCTGATGTAAGGCTACATCACGATTAAAGTTGTACCCAATTTTCTCATTATTTACCATGTAAGTTTTATCTCCAACTATCAGTTGCCAATCACCACTTAAAACGGTATCTAACACCTCTAACTTTTCTAAAACCATAGCTTTATTAAGTCCAGAAAAGGATACGTTCCCAACATAAACACCTGGTAAGGTTTTGTTTGAATACGCAAGATGGTAACCTGAAAACACTACCAAAAACACTATTATTACAAGTTTTGTGAAATGGATAATATACGAAAGAAAGAGTTTAAGCTGAACTATGTGGCCTTTTTGCATTTATTAAATATCTTTTTAAATCTTTACTCATATCAACAAATTCATCTGCGACCTCTATTAACTTACTTGATGTAGTTCTTTCAAATGCCAATACCTCTACCCTACAGCCTTTATTATTTTGTAAATAATCAGCCAATGCTGCAAAATCACCATCACCTGTAATTAAAACAATCGTATCTACTTTTTCTGCAAGCCTAATTGCATCCATTGAAAGGCCAACATCCCAATCACCTTTTTTAGCTCCTCCTGCAAATACCTGCAACTCTTTCTCTCTAATCTCGTACCCTTGTCCTGCTAGTGCATCAAAAAAATCCTGCTCTGCACCAACCTCGGCCTTAATTACATATGCAAATGCTCTTACTAACTTTCTACCATTAACAGCCTCTTTCAAGGCTTCTGAAAAGCTGACCTTGGCATCGTATAAATTTTTTGCAGAGTAATACATGTTCTGTACATCTACAAAAACACCTACTCTTTGCTCTTTCTGTATTATTCTTAATTTCATACTGTTATTTTAACAGGAAATAGATTTTTAAAGTAATGTTTAATTAATTCTAATTTTTACCCAAAATCTTGCGCTCTTTTGTGGCATCAAATTAACTCTTTCCAAATTGTTTAACATAGTGCCTTCTACCCCAACCCAAGGCTCAATACAAATATAATCTGCTTCACTCTCTGACCAATAACTTAGATTTTTAAAATTATCTGAAAATTCAAGTAAAATATTTCCAACTGGAACAGAAAATCTTACTGGAGATTTAGAATTAACATAAGTTGTGTCTCCATTAAATTTAAACGCTTGTACAGGACATACAAATTTGGCTCTATCTGCTTTTACAAGATTAAAATAAGGATGAAACCCAGGGGCTAAAGGAATACTTACACTATCAGAATTTAAAACTACTAAACTAAGTGTTAAAAAATCTTGGTTAATCTTAAAAGATACCTCAGCCTGAAAATGGAATGGGAATATCTTGAACGAGTCTGTATTATCAATCAAACGTAAAATTAGCTCATCTTCTTTCTGCTCAACTTTCTTCCACATCATATCTCGAGCAAAACCATGTTGGTTTAATTCTATATTCTCAAACTTAATCTTTTTACCCGCATTTGGAAACAAAAGGGGGATTCCACCACGCCTTTTAATAACACCATCTTTCTCATATTCAATACCTTTAAATAAAACATCTTTACTATCAATTGTATATTCTATTAACCATGCGCCTAATTCTGATATTTTTGCACTTGCACTTCCACTTGAGATGGTAAAAAATGCCATATACTGAATTACTATAAATTTTTTACTTGTCTTTAAAGTATATGCATTTACAATTAAAGTAACAATGAAAAAAATAATTTACTTTCCTGTGATAATATTAATAGTATTAGGCATTATTCTAATTCTTTCTATATACAATCAAATTGAAACTTATAAAGGCATTGCAACTAGTTTAGAAGAGCTAAATTCAATTAAAACCCGTTAAACTTACCCATAAAAAACAAAACACCCCATTGCTGGGGTGTAATTGTTCAAAAAAAAGATTTTTATTATCTTTCTCTTGGTGGTCTTGCTTCGTTAACGACTAGCTTTCTGCCGTCAAAATCAGAACCATTAAACATTTCAATTGCTTTCTGTGCTCCTGCTTCGTCAGACATTTCTACGAAACCGAAACCTTTTGATCTTCCTGAAAATTTATCAGAAATAACAACTGAATCAACAACTTGTCCTGCTTGTGAGAATAGATCTTTTAACTGGTCTCCTACTACGGAGTAGTCAAGATTTCCTACATATAGTTTTAAATTCACTTTAAAAATTCACCTCCTTCTTTTTTAACAATTTCGTACACTTCTTTTGTACGAAACCGTCTCAAAAGGAAGCTACCGAATAATTCGCTTAAATTATACTACACATAAGCTGATAATGAAAGCATAATGTAGATTTACAATATAGTGTGTATTTTTTTCTTTGTTGGCCTTATATCTGTCGTCTCTGAAAATTTAGTAAACTCTTTCTCTAAAACCTCAATCTCATTGTCAGGCCAGTCCTCAGTTCTGATTAATTTATTACGAGCTGTTTTATTAGTTCGTATCAGTTCATCTAACTTAATATGTAAAGATTTAGACTCACGGTTTTGTGAATTTTGAATCAAGAATACCATTAAGAATGTAACAATAGTTGTCCCCGTATTAATAACTAACTGCCATGTATCAGAAAAGTTAAAAAACGGCCCTGTACCTAACCAAATAAGAATAATAACAGAAGCCAAAATAAAGGACCAAAAAGAACCGGTCGCCTTAGAAACTCTATTTGAAAATTTACGAAAAAACTCGGCAGGGCTTGTTTTCATAACTACTTTTTAGTATATCAAGTAGAAAGAAAAAAAAGAAGAGCTACTTGCTCACCTTATCAATATAAGGGTAATTTTCTCTAACCATCTCCCAAAATTTATCAGATAAGCCCATGGAAAATTTATTATAATTACTTTGTTCAGTTTGTGCACATAATTTATTATCTGTTCTTCGAACAACTACATTAACTTCTCGACCAATAGTATTAAACTCTTCTTTAAACTTTTCAGGTTTTTTTTCAAACTGTTTATAAACCTTAGAAAAATTCTCAAATAATTCCTTATTCTGATTTATCATTCTTGTATAAAATTCTTTATATTTAACCATTTTTATATTATATATTAATACTTTTTATTCAACCAAACCTTTTGCTTTTAACATACACTCTTTGTTACAAAAAGGTGTATTATTTGTTTTTTTAATACATTCATTACAACATATAAAATGTTTATGACAAGAAAGGTTAGCACAGTTTACATAATTTTCAGAAGGATTATTACACTTATCACATTTCCCAACTATTACCCGTTTACTTTCATCTTTAATAAAATCTACAGTTACCCTTCCATCAAAAACATATAGCTTACCTAAAAAATCATCTCCAGGGAACTTTTTCATATATGTATGCATTCCGCCATAAAGCTGGTAAACATCAGTAAAACCCTCCCTTATCAAAATACCACTAGCCTTTTCACATCTAACACCACCTGTACAGGCTGTAACGACTGTTTTATCTTTTAAATAATCTATTTTTTTTATTATCTCTGGTAAATCCCTAAACCTATCAAAAGTCGAGTCAATAGAATTTTTAAAATGGCCTACCTTATACTCAAAAGTATTTCGCATATCAACTAAATAAAATTCTTTGCCCTCTTTAAACCAAGTATGCAAATCATCTGGCTTAACGTACTTTCCAGTCAGTTTGTTTGGATCAATATCATTTTCACCTAAATGTGTGCTTACAATCTCATTCCTAACTTTTATACTTAGTTTTGGAAAATCATTTTCACCTGTACCATCACTTAATTTAAAATCAATATCTGTAAATCTTTCATCAGCTTTCATATATTCGATATATTTATCAATATTTTCTTTTAATCCTCCTAATGTAGAGTTTATACCTTCCTCTGCAATAATAGTACGACCCTTTAAATTTAAAGTTTCACAAATTTTACGCTGTGAGTTTTTTAAATCCTCTAAATTATTTAGTTTTATGTATTTATAAAACAGCAATATCTTATACTTCATAAGGTGTTATTCTATAGTTAATAACTATTATTGAAAAGAAAAAAATTGTATTCATAAAAAAACGGGGTTGTTTAGTTGAGATAATTAATTTTTTCTTAAATATTTCTTTAATTCATCTAACGCAATTCTTCTAGGATTAGTGTCTTCATAATCTTTCTCATTCATCTCTGATCTAGTATGCACATAACCCTTAGGAATAAATATTTCATCCCATCCAAACCCATTAAAACCTTTTGGAGAATCTGAAATATTTCCATCAATCACACCTGTAAAAATCTGTAAATTATCTCCATCGTAATAGCCAATACAAACTTCGGCTTTTGCAGACCTATCTTTATCCTTTGAAACAAGATTACATATACCAATATTTCCTAACTCTTGAATAAAAAACTTAATAAATGGGCCGGGAAGTTTTCCAAGAGAATTAATTACAAGTGAAACATCATCAACTACAACAGCAGTTCCAACTTGGTTATATGCCTCAATTGCTTTGTGTTTAATTACTTCAGATAAATCTAAGGATTGAATCTCAACTAAATCTAGTTTTGTATGGTTAACTTGTATTCCTAAGTATTTGCTAAGCTGTTCAGCCTTAT
>Ga0209284_10000344_pt1 | contig 75930 bp, 58 predicted proteins | sample FRY03_FD_187211 | JGI IMG/M metagenome (GOLD analysis project Ga0209284, IMG submission 187211) | Freshwater microbial communities from Lake Fryxell liftoff mats and glacier meltwater in Antarctica - FRY-03 (SPAdes) (version 2) | ecosystem: Environmental > Aquatic > Freshwater > Ice > Glacier... | reverse complement strand
AATGGCTGGCCTGCGTTTCCCTTCGCACGGACGCTCAAGACAGACCGGTTACCCGATCCGCCCCTCCGCTGAAGGCCGAAGTAATTGGCTAAATTTTCCTCGTAAGACACTTTCATTCTCTATTCCAGACCGGTTTTATCCCGGCACACTGCGTCCCCTGTTCGTCGCGCTGGTGCGAACTCACGCTTGTTGTAATTGAGTGGATGCCGCGCGATTGAGATTGACGTGACGAATGAATTCGCTATTCTTAGTCCAACATGGCGAATTCATTCGTCACGTTTAGACAGGAGTAAAACATGGCACGGGCAGTTTCCAGTCAGCCGACAGAGGTCGAGCTGCAAATCCTGCGGATTCTCTGGGAAAGCGGCGGCTCGACGGCACGCGAGGTCCACAATGGACTAACGAAAATCAAGGAGACCACGTATTCGACAACCGTTAAAATGTTGTCCGTAATGCTCGACAAAGGTCTTGTCAAACGTGACGAAACGGCGACGCCTCAGGTTTACAGAGCTGCAGCAAGCCAGAAGGTGACTCAGAAGAAAATGCTGGGGGACCTTGTTGAAAAAGTCTACAACGGTTCGGCGATGAGTCTTGTGCTGCAGGCTTTGTCCTCGGGAAAAGCGTCTGCCGATGAACTAGCCGAAGTTCGCAGGATGGTCGATGAGCTGGAAGGGAAAAAGCCATGATGCCAGTTCAGCTGATGGTTATTCCGGTCTGGGTTGAGCGCCTTGGATGGACGCTGGTGCATTCGCTGTGGCTGCTGACATTCATTGCAATTTTGGCAGCGATCGTGCTTCGTTTTCTGCGGAGTCGGTCCGCTCGTGCGCGGTATGCGGCGGCGGTCGCGATGTTGGCCTTGATGGTGATTGGGCCGATGGCAACGTGGGGCCTGATCTCGGGTGAGTCCGTTGCGGTAGTCTCGTCGATACGGGATGCGGATGATCGTGTGTTGTTGAGTACCGTTGGCTCAGGTGTGCGCAGGCCGGTGACCTCGGAGTCGAGCGCGGAGCGTTCTGAGGATACATTCCCGGTGCCGGTGGAGGCAGTTCCTCCACGTGTTGTGGCAGAAGGGACGGGAGCTCCCGGCTCAGGTCCCGTAGCGAGCACGCTTGCCGACGTTGGGGTATCTTTAGACGAGAAGTCAGCATCGAACGTGTCGTACTTTAACGAGTCCCTTGAGAAGATCTCGCAGGCAATCAAGCCGCGTTTACCAGTACTGGTTGGCGTTTGGTTTCTGGGAGTCCTGATTTGTTCAATCCGGCCCGTCTGGGGACTTTGGATCCAGTGGCGATTACGTCATACGGGTTTGCTGCCAGTTTCGGAATCCATTCAATCAATGTTGAATGTGCTGATGAAAAAGTTGGGACTGACACGTGCGGTTCGAGTGGCGGAGTCGGCTCTTGTGAAAGTGCCACTGGTCGTTGGTTATCTGCGTCCGATGATTCTGCTGCCTGCCAGTGTCATCACGGGCCTGTCGTTGTCTCAACTGGAAGCCGTGCTGGCGCATGAATTGGCTCATGTGCGCCGTCATGACTGGCTGGTCAATGCACTTCAGGTGATCGTTGAGACATTGCTGTTTTATCATCCGGCCTTTTGGTGGCTGTCGTCACGCATTCGTCAGGAACGAGAACTCTGCTGCGACGACATCGCTCTCGGACTGAACGTGGACAAAGCCGTTTATGCTCGCATGTTGCTGACATTGGAAGAACTCCAGCACAAAGCCGTTTCCCCTGCACTCGCAGCAACCGGCGGCGACCTTGCGGCGCGAGTTCGAAGACTGCTGCCGCCAGCCGCGAGCCCGAATCAAGCTCGATCATCAGCCGCAGGTTTTGCAATCATCGTCGCTTCGCTGGCACTTGTGCTTGTCGCGAGTTCCATGACTTCGGTCGTACGTTCGGAACCGCAAAGTGTTGATGCCGAACATCCCGTAAGCTCGAACAGTCCGGCTGCTGGTGCCGTCGGCAACACGAAAATCGAAACCGGCGCGGCCTTTGTGACTGGGCAAGTGATCCATACCAACGGAAAGCCGGCCGCTGGCGTCGAAGTGAACTTTGGCACTAATCGCCGATCGCTCAGCGAAGGTGCATTGCTGACGGGAGTGACCGACGCCAACGGGCGGTATCGCTTCAAGATTCCCGAAAGGCATCTCGCATCCCGCGCTCGAGTTTATGTGATCCCAATGGACGCTGCTGCCGTGTCACGCGCGGTTTCGAAGAACTTCGGTGAACAACCTGTTTTTCAGTTGCAACGGGGAACACGTTTGAGCGGAAAAGTGGTTGATGCTCAGGGGAAAAGTGTTGCCACAGTTGTTGTAAAGGTCAATGGCGGCGAACGCATTCCAATGCGATATGCGATTACGAACGATCAAGGTGAATACACAACTCCACCGTGTCAGTATGGAGATTACAAAATCCAGTTGGTCAATTCGGGAGCAATTCCGTCATCCGACGAACGAGGAGTGACACTTTCGTCTGCATACCTGCGGAAAGAGCATGTGATCTCGAAGTCTGCGCGATCTCAAAAACGGCTCGAGGACTTCCACCCCGTGGATTCAGTAAAGATTCAGGTTCATCTGCAGAGTTCGAACGGAAATCCCGTTTCAGACGACAGCCTGTATCTGTTCGGAACAATGAGCGGAGACTCCTGGAGTGAAAGACTTCACGAAGTCCGCGACCGGACGGGCTTGTATGAGATCATGGTCCCCAAAGGCTTGTACGGTCGATTTGGGCGAATGCATCCACATGGCTGGCCGAAAAATGACTACGTCTTAAGTGTGGCGAACGGCAATTTGGGACACTTCGTTCGCGACGAGAGTCTTGTGTTCACAATGAAAAAAATCTGCTGGCTGGAATTGACGATTGCCGTGGACGGCAACTTGATAAATCAAAGAACGCACGTTCACGACATTTCGAATGGAAACTCGGTTACCCCGTTCGATACGCATGAAAGCGGCATTTTTTACTCGCTGAAAGCTGCTGGTGATCCGCTCGAAAAACGCTTTGCAAATGCGAATGTCATAGGACCATTCTCCAGAGGCCATGCGTCACTACACATGACCCTTGCACCTGAGACGGAGTATGAACTTCGGGTTGAAACTTTGTCGGGGAAATCATGGAAGGAAACGTTTATTACCAAAGAGGGAGAATCCCGGAAGATCGAAGCGAACCTTGTGTCTGATGCACAGGCAGCGACGTCTGCAACTGAAGCAAACGAGTCTTCAGAGTTATCCGAAGCTGTAACCGAAGAGAAAAAATCCGTTGTACCGAATGAGCAGGACAACCTCGCTAAGAAAGACCTCCGAAAACGCACCGTGAAAGTTGTTGACGAAAATGAAAAACCGGTCGCTGGTGCCGAAGTTCGACTGCAGTTCATGCATGATGAAGACGGTGGATACTACGTCGGTGAATTGATTACCAAGTCAGCAAACGAAAAGGGGATTGTGGAAATCGCGGTTCCTGAAGATGCGGGATCTGTTTCAATTGCGGTCGTGGCTGACGGATTCAATGCGTTGAGGGAGCAACAGGCGGCAGCCGGAAGTTCGAGTATTCGACTTAAACGAGGCCGATCGATTCATGTGCGAGCGGTTGATGAAGCAGGAAAAGTGCTGACAAAGGCCGTTCCGCTGCTGGCGGGCCACCGAGTCGTTGGTCGAGAATTTGTTCCGCAGGAAGATGGAACTTTCAAATCTCCCTCTGTCGATCTGAATCGGCATTTGATGCGAGTTGTCACGGCCCAGGAAGATGGCCCTCTGCTCTTCAGTGAACTGGTGGACGTCGCGGAAGAACCACCGGGAGCGAACGGCGTTCTTGAGTTGGTACTAAAGGCTGGAACAAAATTAACAGGCCGGCTAGATGATTCCGTACCGCGGCCAATTTCGGAGGGCTATGCAGAATTGATGATTGTGGAAGGGCCAAATCATCAACTGACCGTGCCACTTCGAGATGCCTACGGTGAGATCAAGGATGCTGACAGGGTCATTCCATGGACTTGGGAAGATTCCGTAGCGGTTCAACCAGACGGCACTTTTGCCTTCGAATCGGTTCCTTCCGGCGGGATTGCTCAACTGCATGTTGTTGTGGATGGTTACATGTCCGCCAATCCGTCGTTGGAAACTCTTCTCGCAAGCATTGAGATACCCGGCGCAACGCCGGAAGAATCAGCGAAGGCATTAAAGGATCAAATCGGCCATCTCGACATGTGGCCGATTCTCGTGCCACTGGATGGGCCCAATATTGACGTCGCAATCAAATGCCAGCCGACGGCGTCGTGCGACTTTCGAATTCTCGACCCATCAGGAAATCCGCTCCCGAATGCTGCGGTGTTCTTTAGCCCAAACGGCGTGTTCATCAGCGGTAAACTGTTCCTGCTGGGCTCCTATGATCTGATGTCTTCAACGCTGGTTGACACTCTCTTTCGCAACGCCCCGATGTCATCGGATCTGAGTCCCGGACGAATTAATTTGCCGGAAGACAAGGTTCGCCAAAAGATGAAAGCCTGGGCAGACCGTTCATTCAGCGGATCGAAATCAGATGCAGACGGACGAGTGAATCGACGATCTATCTGGATCGCGATCAGCCGGTGATCGACCGAGAAGTCCTCGTGATGGATGAAAAAGGGAGCCCCGTGGCAGGAGTGACAATTTCTTTGTCGGAGATGCGAGTTGGCCCGAAGGACTGGCAACTCTGGAGCATACAGCGATTTGGAGCAGTGCAAACCGCGAAGAGCGATGAGAACGGCCGCGTAGTGTTGAGCGTTCCAAGTCGAATCAATAATATTACGGTCGACCGGCTTCGTCTGGCTGTCAATTATGAGTTTGACAATGAGTCTCGGACCGTTGTTGCAATTGATGAACGTATCAGGGTTAGCGGTGGCTTGGTCGAAGTTCCCCTGAACGCTGACGATGGAATTGTGGCCATCATTCGCAATCCCGATTCGAGCCGAAGCAGTAAGGCCGTCTACGGAACTTTGAAAGATATCCTTGCAACACAGACGTCTGAACAACTCATGGCAGTGATGATGAAGACTCCGAGTTTAGCGATTCTGCGGCAGCTTTTGGCGTCGACAAAATTAAAGCAACCTGAGCCCATTGAACTGCTGGACGAAGGACGATTTAGCCGCGAATCGAAAGGGATTCGCGTTCGTACTATCGGCGTTGGCGACAAATCCTATTTGCTGGTGCCTGCAAAAGTTCGGCCTGTCGATGCTACGAGACAGGAAGAATCGGACTTCAAGCCTTTGCCGGAATGCGTCTTTGCCTTTGACGCAGATGGACAGCATGTCGCGAGCCTTGGCGGTGAGATTGGAACGACGGGGGCGGGCAGTGCGGAGAATGTCGATATTCTGTGCCTTGGTCCGGAAGAAGACTGGTTCGTTCGAGTGACTCGGTTTCAGGAGAATGAGCCATTCGTTTATCAAAGCGTGTACTACCGCATCGGCGAATAAATGTACCGTCTCTGAAGTATTACCACTATGCGAATTCAAACGCATGGTCGAACGGCCCAGAGAAGATCACTCGCTATGGAGACCTGTATTTCGAATTCCCCGACAGCCGAAACGACCGCGCTGGCCAAACCGTGGGCGTGACGCTCGACGGTGTGGCGGTCAATGGCATGATCTACTGGGATGGAGACAAGAATCAGTTCCTTGGAGCACCGGCACAGTCGGTCAATGATCGTTCGCTCTACAAGGTTGACACAGAATGGTCACAGGAATTTTCAGCCCTGAATCCTAAAGCCGATCAAATAGTTCTCTCGGGAGGCATTCGCGAGTACGACCATTGGTACGGTTGGAATACTGTTGTGCCCGCAGGCTATGAAGCCATCATTCGCGTTACAATTCCGCAGTCGCCAGGCGAGCCCCAAATTATCGAGCAAAAGCTTGTTGCCGGACGTTACATGATTCAGCTTCAGGCCAAACCATCGGACGATGGCATCAGTACCAAACTGCAACTGCGATCCGGAGAAGGAGAAAATGAGCAGATTCAGAACGCAGATTTGCCGTTCAAAATACGCGATCAACAGCCAGCCCCGGCGATCGTAAATGTGCTGGATGTTAAAAAGAGCATTCGACTGGTGGAACGACCACTGGAAGGGTCAGAGAAAACGCTGACGCTGAAGGTGAGCTTGCAGCCGTTCGCTGACATCGACAAATGACCGTTTTCGTTTTGACAGCATGGATGCGTTCGCAATAGAATGTGTGACTCTCACAGGGAATTCACGATGACCAGAACGTTTCCGACAGATATTAATCAGTTCATTCAGGATGAACTTCAAACAGGCAGCTATGCCGATGAAGACGCAGTGCTCACAGCGGCGTTGGAGGTTTTCCGTGAAGTCAGGCAGCGGCATGCTGATTTGCGAGGACAGGTGCAAAAATCATTGGCACAGGCTCACGCTGGTGGAGCGACTCCGCTGGACATTAATGAAATCCGACAATCCTTGACCAATCGTGTCACTCAGCAAAAAGACTGAGCCAGATGTCACAGGTTCGGAAGACGCCAGTGGCGGAGGAAAGTCTCCTGGACATCGGTCTTTATATCTATCAGACCAGCGGCAGCCTTGAAACTGCTCTCAAAGAACTGGGTCGGATTGATGCAAAGGCTCGTCAGTATTCCAATCAGCCAATGATGGGCACGTCTCGACCCGATCTTGGGGAAAATGTACGCTGTTTCTCAGTCGATAGTTTCGTTGTCATCTACGAGCCCTTTGACGATGGGATTACCATCTTGCTAGCCCTTCATGGTGCTCAGGATGTGCCGCGTGCGTTTCAGAAACGGCTCTGAGTAAATTGGTCAATCCAATGAAAATGGCGATGCCAATTACGGATGTTTTGCTTCAAGCCCGTCGGCACGAACCGCGAAGGATACGTTTTCGAATTTCAGCTTCTGGCACAGGTCGTAAATCAGAATAAACTGCTGAACTTCGACATCATCGTTGACGTTCAAAATAATCCGCGTCGCCGCATCTGCCGCGCCAAGGAGCGTGAGGCGTTGCGACAAGCTTTCAATCCCTGTCAGAGGCTCGTCGTCGAGAAAAACCGAGACCGGATTGTCTCCTGCAGCCGATGGCTCAATCCGAATCTGCACGGGCGGATGTTCCCATTCTTCGGGTTCCGCTGGCGCAACAGGTTCAATTGACGTTGTGCTGTTTCCATTCAATTCTGCGGGCAGTAATTTGTCTGCTGTGCTGCCGACGGAAGCGCAGATAAAAAACACCAACAGCAAAAAGACGACGTCGATCATCGGCGTCATCGTGTCGCCGTCGAGAGTGTTCGCTCCAATTTTGCGTGTAGGAATTTTCATAAGTGCTCGCACGGTCGGAAATGAGATGTCTGGGGAATTGTCCCCTCTCCCCAGCAATCAGCTTTCCAACTTCATAACTTTGCCTCGGGGGGAGAGGGCTAGGGTGAGGGGGATTTTAACATTTGTTCTTCAACTTCGTTTGATAACAAACCAGCCAACCCTCATCCGGCCTCCGGCCACCTTCTCCCCCTTGCCAAGGGGGCTGTCGATTTAATGTGTATTCATAACCCGACACGTCAGTGAGGGATCGCGTTGTTGCATTTCCGTGGCCTGCCAACAAATCCCTCACTGACGCTTCGGGTTATGATGAAACAGACAGCCTGCACGCTGGGAAACGCCCCGCCGCGCATAAAAAATGCCGGGACGAATCCCGGCATGAGTTTTTCAATATGCGTCGCACCTTGACGGTGCTGAAGTTTGCGATCTTCAATTTAAAGGAATGGCGATATCCTGCATGGTCTGCTTGCGGCTGCTGAAATCGCACAACTCCTCACGAACGATGTTCATTGTCTTGGGAGCTTCAATTCCGATGCGAACGGAATTTGGACCGATCCGCACAATCGTGATCGCGACGTCATCACCAATCAAAATTCGCTCGCTTGTCTTTCGTGACAGTACCAACATGTTTCTCTCTCCCTGCGCCTTGTCTTGGGTCTTCCTTGATCCGTCTGGGCTGACCACATCGTGGTCCGATGGCCCCCGCCTTGCCGCCCCCCTGTTGCCGACCGGCAGGAGTTGCCTGACATCAAATTGACTGCGACGTCATAACGATAACACTCCACACGACCGTTGCCAACACTAAAATCCGCAAAATCACTGCTGCCTGAAAAACAGGCAGAGTCGCAGCCTAACGAATGTGCTTAAAAATCAGGCACCACAGGTTCTTGTGGTGATCTGCCAGTGTGGCAGTTGTGTTTTGGGGAGTGTTTTCCAACGTTTTTGGGCGTGAGACCGGGCCGGGGTGGATTTAGCACCGGCGAGCGGCAGGACGTGAGTCCTCCGATTAGGTCGTGGGAGGTATGGTGTGGCGAGTTCGTTGAGACACCGCGTGGCGGCGTTGGATCAGGCTCCGCTCGCCGGGGTTGTTTCTTTCGCTTGTGCGATTAAGCTAACCTGCATTGCGTCAGGCGCACGAAGCACAGGGGTTTCAGGCTAACGCCTTCCAACCCCGGCCACCCCCAAAAAATAACAAAATCAAAATTACGCCTCAACATTGCGGAGAAATAGACGTGGTCCGAATTGGAATTATCGGCATTGGGTTCATGGGATACACCCATTTCGAAGGCGCTCGAGATCTTGTCGGCGCGAAGGTGACGGCGATCTCGACTCGCGATCCCAAAAAACTTGCCGGCGATTGGACCTCGATCCAGGGAAACTTCGGGCCTCCTGGAGGCCAGGTCGATGTTTCTGAATTGAAGTGCTGCGCGGACTACCATGAACTTCTGGCGGACCCGGAGATTGATCTCATCGATGTTTGCCTTCCCACTGACAAACATTTCAATGTCGTGATGGATTCGCTGAAAGCCGGTAAGCCAACGCTGGTCGAAAAACCGATCTCCGTTGACTTGTCTCAGGCCGAACAAATGGTCAAGGCGGCTCTAGCGGCCAACGTGCCTCTGCTGGTCGGGCATGTGCTTCCCTTCTTCCCGGAATTTCGTTTTGCGGCCGAAGCTATTCAGGATGGCCGTTTCGGAAAAATCAAAGCCGCTCATTTTACACGTGTCATCAGTCCGCCGGATTGGTCAAACGGTATGTCTGACTTTCGGAAACTCGGCGGCTGGGGCATCGATCTGCACATCCACGACAATCATTTCATCGCCCATGCCTTTGGCCGACCGGACGGAGTTTTCTCACGCGGCCTGTTGCAGGACGGGTTTGTGAATCATGTTCACACATCTTATCTGTATAGTGACGGCCCGGCAGTCTCTTGTGTCAGTGGAGGAATTGCGGCGAAGGGATTGCAGTTTGCTCATGGGTTTGAGTTGTACTTCGAAAACGCCACGGTCCTGTTTGACGCCGGCACGCTGGCTGGCGAATGGACTGTCAGTCGTCCGTTGAGCGTGATCACAAACGATGGCAAGATGACTCATCCGGACCTCGGCGGCAGCGGCAAATGGTGCGGCGCATTCACGGACGAACTTCAGTTGGCTGTCAACGCGATCACGGGCAAGCAGTCGTCGGGGCCACTTTCCAGTGAAACGGCTCTTGCCGCACTGCAACTGTGCTGGGCCGAAGCCGCCAGCATTGAAGCTGGGGCTGTGGTGACTTTGTGATTGGATACGGCGAGCGGCATGCGTCAGCCTGCCGGTACGTTGCGATTGGCTACTGGTACATGAAAGTAATGAATTGCATTGTACCGGTGGGCTGACGCCCAATGGCAATCGTATTAACAACAAAGTAGCAGGCACACTCCGTGTGCCGTCCGCCGATGCGCGTGTTTTCAAAGGCTTCGGCACTTGGAAAGTGCCTGCTACTTTCTAAATCGAATACCGGTGGGCTGACGCCACACCGCTCGCCGACTGAAAAACTACTTCCACAAGTTTCTGACAAGATTGCCAACATGCGGTTTGATACCGCCGGTGGCTACAAGAAACGACACCATGGAACGGACGGTCGTTTTTGGCGTCACACAGATGTAGCGATGGACGTAACGCGGGCGAAAGCGACTTTTGAAAAAGTCCTGCCCCTTGGTGTTGAATAGAAAATTCAGCCGTTTGTACCACAGCGACATCGCAAAACTGGCCATTTTGCTGGAAGGCGGTTTGGCGTTGATCTGCAGGCCGCGACCTGGCACAAGGCACAGCGAGACATTTCTTACGCCCTCTGCCTGTAGGCGGTCAATCACATCACGAAACAGAAACGGTGTTGTGCCGCGTGGAGCGTCCTGGCGTTTGCGATACGTTTCAAACGCCCATGCTTTGCCATTGAGCATCGGGCTGCAGGCCAGGAAACCCTGGATGCGTCCGGTGGTTTGCGAGCGAGCGACAAATAATCGTCGTCGAAAGAGTAACAACGGATCGAACTGGCCTTCCAGCAGACGAAGTGGCTTCGGATACGTCCGTAGCTTCAGATCTTCGTGCATGATTTCGATCAGTTCATCACTCACAGCGCGGCGTTCGGCTTCGGCCGCGACCTCGACAACTTCCAATCCTGCGCGAAGGCAGAAATTTGTTTGTCGGCGAACCCATTCAAATTCTTTACCACGCCACGCAATCCCGCCAAGATCCAGAATTGGTTCTTCACCGAACTTCGACACTTCAAATCCCGCATCAACAAATAACGGCGCTTCATCAGCTCCGACGGAATAAACCGCCAGCGTTTTTTTCTGACTTTCGCAGACTCGCTTGAGCCATCGCACCATTTCTGGTTTGAATTCGTCTGGTGCCATCAATGAACCGGAAGCGTGCCAGAATCGTCCCTGCGGCAAAACGCTGATCACCCCGTTCTTACAGGGAGTTTCGAGGTATGAGCCGTTTGATATCACAATATCATACGACTCAGCGGCCGTTGCGTGTTCAAAGGCAAACCGTTCCAGGCGAACACGTTCCCCGGCGTTCAACTGGCTTCTGCAGCGCGGTTGAACATTGACGCAGGACCATGCATCAGCTTCCCTTGCGGCCTGAATCGCTGGCTTTTGCGAGGCATTTGCTTTGGACAGGTCTAACGCCATTCGAGCTGATTCTTTCGCCGTGCCATTGACCTTATCGCCAGAGTACATGAAGCCGTTGAACGGGTGGGAGCTGCCGCGCCTCGTTCGCCCACGTGATTAACACCTGAGAATCCGGTGGCTTACAAAACCAACCCCAGCGAAGAAAAGTTCCTCTCGGGTAATCACCGGTCCTGAGCTTCAATGCTACAACAGATCCCAGATCTCGCAACTGCCGAAGTGCCGTATTCAGCAATTCCTTGCGGGCCGCCGCTGATAATTCCGACATGAACATAAGATCGATCACGCCAACGTTTTCCAAAGTTTTCCCGCAGACAGGCAGGACGTGATAACCGATACAACCCCTGACTTCGCCACGTTCTTCCGCTACCAGGGCGTGACTAAATCCTTTCAGACCCAACTGCCGCGAAAGATGTGCTTCGTCCCAAATCAATCGCAAGTCGCAGTGTTGCATCGCAAGTTCAGCCAGCTCCACACAGCGTGGCACGTCGGCGACCTGAACGGGTCGGATGAGGATTCCAGGCGGTTGCTGGGGCTTGGGCAGTTTCAGGAAAGGGCTGGAAATTGCTGTGAGTCGTCCTTCCCATGTGTTCACATTCCAGGCCGCCGCTTTCGCTGGTTCCAGCACGCGAGCCCAGAAGCCGACTCGCTTCCCAAATGAAACCGATTTGCCCTGGGCCTTTTTCCAGAACTTCAGCCCGAGCGATTTGTGGGATCCAAAATAACCAAAGCCGAGTTTGAACTTTAATTTTTGCTCACGCAGGATTTCGCGAGTTCCTTCGCTGAGAATGTTTGCGATGCCTTTGCCGCGATAGGCAACGGGAACGCTGAGCCAACTGGCTTGAGCCGCATCAAAGACCTCGCCGCAGTATTGAAACTTCATCGGGAAATACAGCATTGTCCCGGCGAGTTGTTCGCCATCATAGACACAGACCATGCGACGTTCCGAGTCTGGTTCGTCGAGTCGCAATTGCCAGCGAAAATAGTCACCGCTCCAATGCGGAACTGACATTGTGCCGGCGTATGTCGATTTCCATGTGTCGATGACGAACGTGGAAAGTTCTTCAGGTGTGCCTTGGAATGGTTTGGCTTCGAACATTGGGGGAGAATTTTTGATTTGCGATTTTTGATTTGCGATTTGGAGTCTTTATTTGTCTGACTCTACCACTTTCTATGCTCTGTGGGCCTGACGAAGAACCCATCCGAAGATAAATTTGAAAGACAGAAAAACGGAGGCAGAAAAATAAAACAATCGCCTCTTATTTTTTTCCTCCGTTTTTTCGTCTCTACCCGGATCGCAGAAGGATACAGCGGTTTGGCGATGAGTGCCGTCATCAAGTCAGCTAAACGCAGTTGAAGGCAAGAAAATTCAGGGCAAGAAGATTAGTGAATTCAATATTTTCGCGACAGTGCATACAAAAGAAAAGAGCGAGCTTCCGGGGGAAAGCTCGCTCTTTTCAGGAGGAGGAGAGTACTGGTCGTTCTGCCGATCAAGCTGCTTTTCGTTGTTCGCCGATGGAACCGGCGATGATCCGTTTAATGTTCGAGCCTGGGCCGCCTCGTGGAGGGTAGCCATATTCTCTGAGTTTACCGGACAGCGTTCGCAATCCGATTTGCAGAATCTGAGCGGTCTTTTCGCGGTTGCCATTGCAACGAGCGAATGTTGATTCGATCAGTTTGCGTTCCATTTCGGACAGAGTCATGCCGACGCATTCGACTCCATCGCTGATCGCATCGTTCTGCAGCCATGGTCGCAGATCTTCAGGACCAATCATTTCTGTGACATCAACCGTACAGCAACGTTCAATCACGTTCTGAAGTTCACGCACATTGCCCGGCCAAGGATGGTTTTCAAGAACCTGCACAGCTTCGGCACTGACCTGTCGTGGCGGACGACCTTCCTTCAGCGAGATCTGACTGATGAAGTGTTCCACTAGCAGCGGGATGTCGTTTCCGCGTACTCGCAGCGGCGGCGACTGCAACGTGATCCCACTGATGTGTTGCAGCAGGTCGTCACGGAAGCGGCCTTCCATGGCCAGTCGATTCAAGTCACCGTGCGTTGCCGCGATGAATCGAATGTTCGGGCCGTCCTGATGTCCGTTGAGAACTGCGGTCGCTCGTTGTTCCAGCAACTGAGCGAGGCGTTTCTGAAACGGCAAAGCAACAGTGTCAACATTGTCCAGCAGGATGGATCCGCCGTCTGCCATTCGCAGATAGCCGGGGAAACCTTCTGGGGTATTGTCGCCGAACAACTGATGTTCCAGTGTTTCCACTGAGTGCAGACTGCAGTCAATTCGCAGGAACGGCTTGGTTGACCGACGACTGCAGCGATGCAGACCTTCAGCAATCAGTGTGGTTCCGCTGCCTGGTTCACCGCGAACAAGGACCGTGCGGTCGTCGTCGGCTGCGATGCGAATCGATTCTCGCAGCGACTGCATGGATGGTGTGCTTCCCACCAGATCCATGAGGTTACGATTGAGAAGCTGTCGTCGCAGCTTTTCATTTTCGCGGATCAGTTCGCCGCGTCGCAGTGCGTTAAGCAATGCAGCTCCGAAGCGTGACGCTGAATAAGGACGTTCCAGTACTTCGCATTCGAAGGTTGGTACTGTTTCGCGGCCCCATCGTGAGTCTTCTCCGACGATGCAGATGACTTGCGCGGCTTTCGAATGATTTCGAATCGCAGCGTTTACCTCCTGAATCCGTGATACTGTGTCTGCATCGTCAATGATGCAGCAGCAGAATTCCTGACGACTTAGGTGAAACAACATCGCATCCGGGCTGTCTGTTTCACAGACCTGCATACCACGCTTGCGGACATCGTCTGCAAGCAATTGGCGTGCACCGGGACGTGGCGAAAAGACTAACACTGTACGTGTTGTCGATTCCGTTTCCGGCGGGGCGGTTTTTGTTTCGGAAGGTGTAACTTGTACGGGCTGGGGGAACCGCAGAATCTGCGGCTCATGATGAGCACCGTCTGGGAACTCGTTCATGATTTCCTCGATCTGAGAGCTGAGGGGAGAGACAGAGGGGAGACAAGAGGAGGGACGAACATGCCGCGAAACTGACCAGGCTGACTTTTGATGAGAGTCAAAAGGCAATCAAGTCAATACCAGCGAACACGCTCGAACTTCCGGTTGAGAGCCGGAAGGGTGAAGAAGGGAGGAGGACAGAAAGGTGTTTTGGATTCAGGAAACGAATCCGGGTTGAGAGGCCGAGTGATATCGCGAGGCGGCAGTTAGTGTCAACATGTGTTCTAAAGGAATCCTCACAAAACTTTGCTGAGTTTCAAAGAAATGTGTTGATAGCCGCTTTTTGTGTAGTTTTAACAATCCCCGGACGGCACTTTCTGCCGAACGCATTGGCTTGTGGCAATCCTGGCTGTTGGCGGATTCTGGCTGTCTGCGGGATTCGCCGACCGGCGACTCGCGATTGGTTTGCGAGGGCGGTATTCTGTCGGAAGTTTATCGGTGAGCGGTGCGTCCTAGTCGTCGTTGGCCGGAGAACCGCGGAGCGGTGGCAGCTAAAATAAAACAGAAATCAGACGCGAAGGCGGCGACAGCAGTTGGGGGCCCAGTGGGGAGTTTTACTCAATTAACTTACCATATTGTGTTTGGAACAAAATATCGACGCCCTTTCAGGCGTTCGCGTGGCAGAAAGGCTATGGTGCATTCACGGTGAGTTATTCGCAGATTCCAACTGTTAAACGGTACATCCAGAACCAGCGAGAACACCACAGGAAACGATCGTTTCAAGACGGGTACATTGAGTTTCGCAAGCGTCACGGAATTGAGTTTCGCATGGAGCACCTGTTCAAGGATGAGCACCATGGTTAGCTGCTGTCGCCACTTCGCGGCTTGGTGCATGATGCAAAGCGTACTGCGGGCTGACGCCCGCAGCAAAGTGCTGCCGCCGCTCCGCGACTGATACTGACGCCAAACAAAATAGTAGTGCTGGCTGAGCAGTCAAAAATGCAACTGTTCACATCTGTCCCGTATTCATGTACTCCTTTGAAGATTTGAAATCGTGCCATTTCTGATTCGCGAACTTACCATTGAAGAGTCCTCTCCGTTCATCAGCGCGCGCATTGATCGCTGCGTGCAGGAAATTGCCGGAGGTTCGAGATCGCACGTGACGGGTTTGTTCGACCACGACTGCGTGAAACTTAACGGCCAGATGGAAACGAACGCCGGACAAAGCCTGAAAGTGGGCGATCAGATTCATGTGCGTTTCGAAGAGAACCGTCGCTATTCGCCTCGACGCCGTCCCGAACAACAAAAACATCGTGGCTTTTCGATCGTGTTCGAAGACCGGCATATCGTTGTCGTTGAAAAATCCGCTGACATGCTCACCGTCCCCACCGACGGTGGCGAACCGCATACTCTGCTGTATCGCGTAAATGAGCATGTGAAGCATGAAGGCCGTGGCCGTGGTGCTTTCATTATTCATCGCCTTGATCGCGGCGTGTCCGGACTGCTGATGTTCGGGAAGACCAAAGAAGATGCCAGGCTGATGCAGAATCAGTTTCGCCAGCGCAAACCCGATCGTCGATATGACGCAATTGTTGCCGGGGTGATGAAGCAGGACAGTGGCGAATTCCGCAGCTATCTCGCCACTGGAAAAAACCTCAATCGATATTCAACCGATGAAGAAGATGACGGCGAACTCGCGGTGACCCATTATCAAGTCATCGAACGCCTGCCTGATACGACTCACGTGGCCGTGCAGCTGGAGACTGGTCGCCGCAATCAGATTCGAGTTCACTTTGCGGAAGCATGGCATCCGGTGCTGGGTGACAATCGATACCGCACGGACTTGTGGGAGAAGATCCCCTGGGCTCCCAAGCGATTCGCGCTGCACGCTTCAACGCTGGGATTTGATCATCCAATTACCGGCGAACCGATGCGATTCAGTTCACCGCTGCCGGTTGAAATGACAAAGTTCATGAGCTTCAGCAAGCGACTGGACAAAGTGCTGGAGAACGAACCACGAACACCTCGGTCACCGGCTGGTAAAGCGGAGATCAAAGCCAAAGCGAAAGCCAAACCTGCTGGGCGGAAGAAGAAGCGCCGGTGAGAATATGTTGCGATTGTCCCCCCCGCAAATAGATTTCCAATTTCAAAACTTTACCCCGGGGGGAGGGCTAGGGTGAGGGGGAATTTGGCATTTGTTATTCAGCTTCGTCGCACAAAAAAAGTCACCCCCCCTCATCCGGCCTGTCGGCCACCTTCTCCGCCGATCTCGGGGGGAGAAGGGACATGCGCAGCGGTTAGCTCACAGTCATGTCATATCTGTGCCGACACGGGAGACAAATGAGATTGGCAGCAACACGACGTCTCCGCGTTGTACACTACTTCCTGTTTTCATCATAGTTGTCGCAGGCGTCCATGATTGGGTCATCCCAGCCAGCAGCAGCGGCGGCCTTCGCCAGCAGCGGATACATCTCGCGCGGATTAAACTCTGCGTCAGTCATCAGTGCTCTGACAGTTTCAAACATCTCTGCAGAAATGACGTAGTATATCAGACTCGTTTGTTCATCAACGAGCTTCACCGGCCGACCATGTTCGGCTTGTAGCGCTTGTCGCATTTGTTCTGTTACTGTCGGTGTCATGCCGTCAGTGTACTTTTGCAGCGAGCGACTGGCGAGCAAAAATCGGGCAAATTCACTGTTGTTATGGAATCCCTCGTACGATTTCCGGCCCGACGATTTTCGTCAGCCACACCGGTAGCTTCTGCCACACGGCAATGACCTTGTCGAACTTGCCGCTGTTCGGGCGAGCGTCACTGATATCGCCTTTGCGAGAATAGTATTGCCAGACAGCAGGATATTCTTCCGAGCCCCATTGTTGTTTAAATTTGAATGTGCCACTGTCGTGCGAACTGCGGCCAAAGTCGAACGCTTTCTGACCACGTTCGACACTGCGTTTCAGACAATGCCAGTACATCAGCATGTTGCACGCCGTGTGATTGAAGTCTCGCAGCGAACTCGCACTGGGAATCAAAGTTACTTCCGGTCCATGCAGAAGAAATCCTGATGCAATCGGCTGTCCGTTCTGCATCACTGAACAGATCTCCGCCGAATCACCAAACTGTACAAGTATTTCGCGAAACAGCTTTTTCGAAAACGGCGGCGTGCCTAGATCACGCATGTTTCGACAGAAGACGCTGTAGAAAGAATTGAGCTGATCCAGATGCCCAAACTGGACGCTTAACGATTCGTCGTTCAACGGCTTCTTCACTTGACTGCGAAGTTTCGATTTCAACCCTGTCCAAAGTTCATCGGCAGTTGCTGGAAGTTCTAGCCGCATGTGAACTTTTTCTGTGTTCACTGAATTCAATCGTTCATGCACCGCGCGGCGTTCGTGTCGCAGTTCAAGATGTTTCACATTGAGTGAATCAGCTAGGTCAACGGCGCGACCGATCAATTGAGTTGCGATGTGTTCGGAATCCGCGAGAACTCCACCGGTGTTGAGATACGGCTGACTGACAAGAAAGCTACCGAAGATCGGCCCGGAAATACGCATCAAGGGCAACACGCCGACGATGCGTTGATCCTGTTCGATCCACAGAAAATATGGCCGATGTCGAAATGCGGTCGCGAAAACGTTTGCCCATTCAGTGCGGCAATGAAATCCGTCATAGCCCCAGCGCATGAGGTAGCTGTTCCAGCCAGCAGGTGGCGTGTTTTCGCAGTGCAGAGTTATGGTTGATTGAGCAAGTGTGGTCGTCATGGTTTGTAGTATGTTTTGAATCGTGGTGCGTTTATGTCTATGTGCGTGTTTGTGTAGCGGTGACCAACTCGGAACAAGTTTTAATTTCTAATCGTTTCGAATTGTGTCAGGACGGGACTGGAGTCCCGTCCTATGATTGGTGTCTTTTTAATCTGCGCGGCAAGTTCCGGCGACAGACCTCGGTAAACATCAACGACTTTTTTCATCCGTCGATCGAAGCAGAAGTTCTGCGCAATCGTTTCTCGACCAGCGTACCCCAGGCGTGACCGAAGATCTTCGGACCTCACGCATTCAGAGATCGCATTATGCAACGCTGACTCATTGTCGATTGGTACAATCAGGCCGTTGACGTTGTGTTCAATCAGCTTCGGAATACCATTGCAGTTCGTCGCCACGACCGGCCGTGCAGTCGCCATCGCTTCCAGAACAACATTCGGTAGCCCTTCACGCAGGCTGCTCAGGACAAACAGATCGATCGCTCGATACAGTTCACGAGGATCCGCCAGAAATCCACAAAGTCGAATATGACGTTGCAGTTCCAGGGCATTGATCTGCTGCTGCAATTGGTCTCGCAAATGTCCTTCGCCAGCGATCACAAGGCCCACAGGATTTCCGGCCTGAATCAGCTTAGCAACGGCATTGATCAGGTGATGAAAACCTTTTTCTTCCGACAAACGGCCGGCCGCACCGATCAAAAATCGCTGCGATTCAAAGCCAAAGCGAGCTTTGTCTTCCAGCCGAGGAGCTGCCGTGCAATAGTCATCCAGCACGATCGCGTTGTCGATCTGATGCAGGCGACCGGCCGGAACAGCGTTCTCGATACAGCGGTCGTAAAGATCTGACGATACGCAAATAATTTCTTCGTAGCGCTTCATGCAGAAGCGATCGATTTTGTAGTACAGCGGCGTCCTGGCCGTAAATCGAACCCAGCCGTGAGCCGTCGTGACCAGATGCATTCTGTGAAACCGTCGAACCAGAAGTCCCAACGCGTTGCTCTTGTAATCATGCGCATGCCAAACAGTGACCTGGCGTTCGCGGCACACACGAATGCAATCGCGGACAACTCGCCAATCGGTCGCACCGCGATCGTCGATGCCGATAATCTCAGCGCCAGCGGCGGCCGCTTTGCGTTCAATCGACGTGAAACCAGGATCGCCTGGCGGACGCATGAACAGACACGCACAGTCGATGCCGTACTGATTCAGATAGCGTGGTGAGTTGAGAATCGTCTTCTCCGGCCCACCACCAGCGCCTGTGACCACGCGTGTGTGCAGCACGAATGGGCGATACTCGGCGATGCCGATGAGTGAGTCCGGATCTCGCTGATTTAAGTCCATGATTTGTCTCCCTTCAATACCAGTTCAAGTTGTGCGGCTTTACTGTTCCAGCTTTCCTGCTGTAGACGATTTCTTGCGGAGCCTTGTGACGCCGGTATGCCTGTTGATATTCGTTCGCGGACGAGACGGCTGAATTGTTCGGATGTCTTCGCAACGTCCAGACAATCCTCCCATGCATCAGTCGATGGCAATCGATTAACGACGACTGGCTTTCCAGTCGCCAGATATTCCTTGAGCTTCAACGGCTGCATGGCTCGCGTGACGGGCAAGTCTGCGTATGGCATCACAAGCACGTCAGCTTGTTGGGCAATGGCGGGAAGTGCAGTGAGCGGTTGTGCGGGAAGTGTTTTTACGTTGGGCAGCGCGAGGATCACGGGGTCTGGATCTTGCTGAGGGCCAATGAGTGTAATCGTGCCGCTGGTCATGTCTTTGGACAACTGCAGCAACGAAGGGGAATCCATGCGTCGGTCGATGACGCCCCAGAAGACAATGTTCGGAGCGCAGGCTGGGAAGCCCGTCCTACGTACATCGCAACCAGCATTCCAAAACTCTACATCCACGCCATGCGTTAGCAGCGACGATGATCGACCCTCATCGGCAATCATCTTCTGCAATGTCTCGCTCACGGCAACCAATGAGTCCGCTCGGCGAATCATCGCACGATCCATCGTCCGCAGCGTATCGCCATCCAGCCCGGGCCACTGCGAAAAATCATCGACGCAGTAATACACCCAACGATCCACCGCCAATGCATCGGGAAGATCGGCCGTGATTGGCAACGTCGTCAGCCCGACCACCGGTTGTGGCAGTTCTGAAATCAGTGCTGTCAATTGTTTCGATAGCAGCCAGCGATTCAGTTTTCGGTCTCGCCCGCTTCCAAACCACGGCCACATCTTGGGATTCAAAACCTGCAGATTGTCGTGCATTTGAACGCGAGATTCCGCTGCTTCGGTTTGTTTTTGATGCGATCCGTTCGATAGCCTGGAGCTGCCCCACTGTCGCAGTTTTTCCGTTACGCGATTTAATGTCTGCAGATCAAAACGCGGCGCGCGAGTTCCGATCGTGTTGACCCACAAAACCGGATAACGATCTAACAGGTTTCGCACCAGATGCTGGCACGACGAAGGATGTCGCCCCCAGTCGTCGGAAAATACCAGCAACGAACCAACGGCGGGTTCGCTTGCGGTCGATCGCTGTGGACATTCGCCAATCATGAGCCATCTCCACGATGTGCCACCAGCATCGATCTCATATCGATTTGCTTGCCAAAAATGCTGCGTCGCTCTCGTCGACCCAAAACGTCGCGGTAGACATCGCGATACGAGTCCAGCATGCCGTCGAGCGAAAACTTTTCCCAAGCGCGTTTTGCGGCGACATCGGCCATTTGGTTTCGAAGTTCCGGACTGCGGTAAAGTTCAATCAACGACTCTGCGAGCGAAGCGTCGTCACCGGATGGAGCCAGAAACCCCGTCACACCGTGTTCAACAAGTTCCGGAAGACCACCGACGGCTGTGGAAACCACCGGTCGTCGCGCGGCCATGGCTTCAATGACGGTGAGTGGAATGCCTTCGCTGATGCTGGACATCAGGAACACGTCTGCGGCCGCCAACAGATCAGCAATGTCTTTGCGTGTACCAGCCAGCGTGACGCATTCTTCGAGACCACGTTTGCGAATCGTCTCTTCAATCGCCGCACGTTCATCACCGTCGCCGGCCAGCAGAAGTCGCAGTCCCGGAATCTGTTTTCGAGCCGCATCAACGGCTCGCAACGCTGTCTGATGATCTTTCAGTGAATGCAGCCGCGCGACGAGCACCGCGACGAAATCCGTCGCCGCGAATTTGAATTCACTGCGAATGCGTGTACGAGCCCGGAGTTTCGGTTTTCCCAGCGATGCCAGATCGACACCGTTGTAGATAACTTCGACACGAGATTCCGGCAGACCTTCATTGTCAATCAACGCCTGTCTGACGGCATCGCCGCAGCCGAAAAGTCGATCACAACTACGCAGCATCAGTCGATTGACGACCGATCGTTTGCGACTTGGATGATCGGGAAAATGGCGTCCATGTTCAGTGAATACAACCGGCCGAGTTCCAAAAAGTCCACGGCTGAGCATGGCTTGAAAGAACGGCGTGTATTGATGAGCGTGCAGAATCTCCGCACCTTCTTCGTCAGCGAATTTCCTCAAACGCTTTGCACAGCCACGATCAATGCCCGGATGTCGATGCAGATGTTTGACCGTGAAACCGTCTTGCTGCAGGCGTTCGCCGATTTCGCCGATCTCATCCAACACAGCCACGACGCAGCGAAATTCATCGTTCAGTGAACGTAACATTTTATCGACCAGCAGTTCCGCTCCGCCAACACCCAGCGCGTGAATGACATGGCAGACCGTTGGACGATCGTCGATAGGAGTGATGCGAAGATGTGTGGGTGTAGCCTGGATCATGATGATTGTTCTTTGAATTTTTATTAGGGTGTGTGCAGCGATAGCGGAACACACCATTTTCTAGTGCTCTCCCATTGGTGCGTTGCGCTCCGCTTCACGCACCCTGCGAAAGCTACAACTGTCTCCGCAGCGCTGCTGCCGTTGCGACTATTCGCAAGGGATTCAACGCCTTCGCACCGGCGACCAAAAGTCGTCTCGGTGATTTGATCAACTTCTTTATCCGTTGTTTCTGTGGCACGAACATTGACCATGAGCCAAAGTCATACTTCGCCTGACATGCGGGAATCAACGTCGGTGTACACGTGCGATGAAACACCTCGCGATGACCTTCCGTCATCAGGATCGACAAACATCGAGCCGTCAGTCGCGCATCGCCGCACGCGGCCATGTCGTTCCACGCCGCTTCGTTGATTAGGTTCGCCTTGTCATGCATCGCAGCAGCGAACGTCGCGTCGTCTTCACACGATGCCGCGATTCGCAGCACATTCGCCTTGCGAAAATCCTGAGCCGCCCACGCTTCAGTCGGGTACTGCAATTCTTCTGGTTTATCCAGCGTGCGACGTTCATTCGCCGCCATCCAGCGACCGTAAGTCTGCATCACATCGCGCGAATAGGTGTACATCGCGTCAAACTGTTCCGCGTCGCGTTTGGCCAGCAGGTAACGTCCCAGCGAATTCAAAAACACGGTGTAGGACCAATGACCTTCCGCGTCGAGTAGATGTAACTCATCCGGATTCTGCGACGGATGCACGCAGCGGCGAATGAGTTCTTCCAGCTTGTTTAGATATTTCGATTCACCAGTCAGAATCCAACCGTCGAGCAATGCGTTGATGGAGTTCCCGGCACCGCGACCTGGTCCGTGAAAATCTTCGAACACAGTTGCCGATGCCGCTCCAGTGGGTCCGTTGTCGAACAAACCGAAGACCGTGTTTCGACCATCATCCATGCCGATGACCCAATCAGCCAGTGACAACACTGTTTCGCGAGCCTCAGGGTTTCCAGTCAGAAAATGGTAGTTCAGCAGACCGGTCGTGTAATTATGTTCGCAGCTTGGACCACCACCGTACGCCTGGCCAGCCTTTTGGTTGTGCCTCGAATAGGTACGATGCGAACATGAGCGTGCATCGACATAGTGATCAGTGTGCCAGAACAAACCGCCATTGAATGCAGCTCGATCTTCCGTCGTGTGATAAATGTCGATGTCCATCACATGGCGAGCCAGCGGGTCGAACAGATCGAACCACTTGAGATCGCCAGTTGCGGCCAATTGCAGAATGCCACCAAAGATCATGTCGAACTGATTGTTGTAGTGCGAGACAATCGTGTTCGTGCCGACGAAGTGAGTTTGTTCGTGATCGGCTGGCACGTCGCCAAAATTTCGCCAGCCGTATTCGTCGATCGCATCACGGCGCGCGGCGAGGCTGAACTTGCCGGACGTTGCATCGTTGAGGTACTCGGCGAATCGTGATGCACTGCCGTAGGACGGAACTCCGGTCCCGTCCTGATCTGCTTGTGTCTGGACGGGTCTGGAGACCCGTCCTACAGCTGAAAACCATGGCAGCACATCGGCGTCAGCAAAAGAAGCAACAGATTGCACTAATCGCGGAACGTCATGAACCCAGTCGAAGTCGTCAATAGCTCCTTTGCCGGAGCCTGTCTTCAGCCAGAAGGACTGAGTCTTTTGTTCGCCGCCCTGGAGTTCGTACGACAAGTTCGGCAATGCCGGGAAATGTCCAACTTCGAGAGTCCCCTTAGCCGCTGCAATGCTGCCAGGAAACTGCTGCCAGAATTCAGGCACACAGACGGCGAGGAACGATGAATCCCCTTCGACAAGAAACGTTGGTTCAGCACGATTGCCCGTTGCCCCCTCAATACCCGTTGGCTGCTCAATATCGGTCGTCACTTCATAGCCGCGAGCTTTCACGCCAACTTGTCCCGACGCCGTAACATGATTCGATGAATTCCACGCGGGGCCGCCGCTTCCGAACTGTCGAAGAAAGACTTCATGCGACGTTGATTTCGTGGCATGATGTCGTTCTGCCCTCCAATGTGTCGTCGCGCTGGCTGGAATGTCGTCGATGCCAACGGCAATTTCGAAACTGCTGAAAACGAAAGATCCAGGATCGCCCAGATCCCAAAGACCACCCGTATGTTTCGCTCGGCGCGTATTGCGGATTCGCGTTTCAACCTGCAGCAATCCAACCCCAGCCCAATTCGTCAAACGCAATTGAAGCGTGACGTAAGGCTTCGACTGAACGTGAGCGTTGACAAGATAAACTTGGCGAACTGCGCCACTGAGTTCTTCTCGAATGTTCCCGATCACCAGCGGCAATTCCGTGCCATCAACGTCGCAAAGGCACGGCATCAAACGAAGAATGTTTTCCGTAGGAGGATCAGATGTCAAATCGCGAGTGACAATACAGATCTCGCCGCAAATCCCTTTCACCGTAGTGACGTTGTATTCTGGCAGAGCGGCTCTTGAACTGAGTTTGCCAGACGTGCAAACATTCAATTCACAACCGCTCTCGCTGACTTCAGGGGCGACAAAACTGGCGAGCATCCAGCGCACGCTACCGTCGTTCCAACGGTTCAGCACATCGAACTGAGCTGTGACGCGCGGTTGAGCTGCGACGCGCAATTGAAATCCGTCAATGTGTCCGTTGGAAGCGTCGTGCAATCGTCCTTTGGGAACGCACAGACCGGCGATCACCGGCACGTTGCGCGCAGCGGTCGATCGAGACCGCAGCACGGCGGGAATTGTGACCGCGAGTTGAGGATCGGACGATGTCTTTGTTGTCGGTTGTAGTGTCATATCAGAAAGTTGTGTTCTCAATTCGTAGAGTGTGTGCAGCGCTAGCGGAACACACCATTTTCAAACGCTTTCCCACTGCCGCGTTCCGCTGCGTTTCACGCACCCTACATTGGTTTTTGGTTTGCTCCAGGTATCCAGCCAGCGAGCGAGAATCAGCAGACTCCAAATCAACTGACCGTGTCTTCCCACGCCCTTGCAATGCGCTTCAAAGATCTGACGAGCCCGCGCGACGTTGATGAAACTCGCAATCGCGCTGTTGGGATTCAAAACATGTGTTCGCACCTGGTCGCTCAATGGCCCCCGCAACCATTGATCGATCGGCATTTCGAAACCCTGTTTGCGGCGGTTGACGAGATCTTTCGGCAATCGCGATTCAAACAATTGTTTGAGCATCCATTTCTTCGATCCGTTGTGAATCTTAAATTCCGACGGCATTGATGCGGCCAGTTCCATGACCTTCCAGTCAATAAACGGCGGGCGAACTTCCAGACCAAAACCCATGCTGGCTCGATCAACTTTCGTCAGAAAGTCATCCGGCAGTAAGATATTCGTATCGGCCGACAACATGCCGCTCAATGCGTCACGATGACCGAAGTTGAACGGCTCAATAATCGAAGTTTCCGGATGGTGGCCGTGAAGCGACGATGCAAAATCGCGGCTAAGCAGGCTGCGACGCATTTCCCGCCGACACGTTGAAACTGTATTCGCGTAAGCTTCTGCTGGATTGCGTGAAAGATTCTGCAGCAATAGTTTCATACGTAATGGACGCGGCAACCAATCGACCTTCGGCCAGATCGCCGCCATTGGCTTCAACACCAGTGATCGGACAATCGACGGGATGTAGTTACGGATCTGAGCCTCTTTAAGATCATGTGCGTAGCGGGAATATCCACCGAACAATTCGTCACCGCCATCACCCGAGAGCACAACTTTCACGTGTTGAGCCGCGAGACGTGACACGGCCATCGTCGGCAAAGCCGAGGCATCCGCGAAAGGTTCGTCATACAGAAAAACAAGATCATCCAGATCGCGCGCGGCTTCAGGAGTTACGATTTCTTCCGTGTGAAGGCAACCAAAATGGGCGGCAACTTCGCGAGCAAACGGCAACTCGCTGTATTCGGCTTCGTTGAAACCAATCGAAAATGTTCTGACGGGATCCGACTGCAGTCCAGCCATCATGGCCACGATCGCACTGCTATCCAATCCGCCGCTAAGGAACGCGCCGACCGGGACATCGGCGATCAGATGAGCCTTGACGCTTTCGTGCAGAGCGGCATCGATTCGCTGTTTCCAGTCATCGACGGTTGATCGATCCTCATGATCGAACGACAATCGCCAGTAACGTTTCGGTGACGTCTGGAATTCGGAGAGTGAAATTCGCAGCCGGTGCGCGGCGGGAAGTTTGGTGACGCGACCAAAGATGCTGCGTTGCCCCGGAATGAAGCCGAACGTCAGATAGTCTTCAATCGCAGCCGGATCTATCGAACGATCAATGCCCGGATGAGCCAGAACGGCTTTCAGTTCAGACCCGAAGACCAATTTTTCGTTGTCGCGATAGATGAATAGTGGCTTCTGTCCCAGATGGTCGCGAGCCAGCAGTAGTTCGTGGCGTCGAGCATCCCAGATGGCAAACGCGAACATGCCTCGCAAATGCGTGCAAAGATCCGCCCCGTGTTCTTCGTAGAGATGAACAAGAACTTCCGTGTCGGAATTTGTTCGAAAGATATGCCCGCGTGCAACGAGCTTCTGGCGCAGTTCCTGATAGTTATAGATTTCGCCGTTGAACACGACGTGAATCGATTCATCTTCGTTGGACAGCGGCTGTCGTCCGCCTTCAAGGTCGATAATTGCCAATCGGCGATGGACAAGCCCGACGGAACCGGATCGAAACGTGCCTTCCCCATCCGGACCTCGATGCGCAATCGCGTTCCCCATGTCCGTCAGCAGTTGAGCGCTGACCGATCGACCGGATTCTGCGTAAAGAACACCTGCAATTCCGCACATAAAATCTTGCTGCCTTTATTCCTGCTGGATGGAGTGAGATCTCGATCCTTTGGAAAGCTAGGTCACAATCAGCAGTTACGCGGCCGGAAAATTGAAATCCGTGTGGCAAAAACGGAACATATGAACGGGGAACGCAGCGCTGTTGCGGTTGTGCGACGTTGACGTAGCGAAAGTCGTCAAGACTTTCGGCGATTTAAGACGTATCCGAAAGTCTTGACGACTTTCGCTACGAGTAAACTCAACCAGGACAGACCACTAATTCATAATCAGCGGACACTCGGCGCCATCGACTCGCTGCGGAAGCCGATCGATCGAGTCGCGCCAATCAGACGATTGAGATGCTGCGTACACCGACGATGCAGACTTCTCATACACGGACGATTCGTAGATGACTTCTGATGGATCGGCGTCGAAGGAATTGGTTGATTCCATTAAAGGCGGTTCTGCGTAGTCGAAATTCGCGTTAGCAACTGTAGTCGCGTTTAAAAATGTCGCAGTTCCAACTGTCGCAGTTGATGTCTGCCCAGCGGCATCCGTGAGTCGATAGTGAACTGTCATCGAACCAGCTCCCAGCAACACCACATAATAAGGAATTTCCAATGCTTCCAGACTCACGAATTGCGCAGCAACCATATAGGCACACAGCGACGCGATTGTCATACGAGCAGCGTCCGCGAACCATGCGTCTTCATCGTTCCTGGTACGTTGCAACAGGATCCAGCAACGCCAGATCGCGGTCAGGAAGAAGCCCATGTACATGATGATACCAGGAATACCCAGCTCGACCGCTGTCTGAACCCACAAGCTGTGTGCTTCCTTGCCTGCAGGCCAACCGAATTCGTGCGCATGGAGTGGCCAGTGGTCAGGACCGCAACCCATGATGGGATCTCGGGCCAGCAGGATTGCACAGTCACGCCAGAGGTCGAGTCGACTTTGGGCAGATGCTTCGCGAACGCCGTCTTTCTTGGCAAATGTGTCCATGAAACGTTCGCGAACCTGTGGCCCGGCCAGAACGACAGCCATCAGCAAGCCGATGCCAAAGACCGCATAATGCAGAGTTGTCTTCCGAATGATGAAGAACGACACAACAGCGAACAGCACTGTCGCCAACATAGCTCCGCGTGAAAACGAAAACAGAATCGCATGGCCGATAAACGCCGCACAGCCGGTGATGACCAATCGACGCAGATAACTGGTTTCGTAGAAGAACAGGAAGAAGGCGACTCCCAACGCCGTCACAAGTCCGATCGCCATTGAGTTATTGTCAAGACTGCCGAAGCCGATCTCCCACAGATAGTTGAAGCCGCTGAAGTAGTAGGTATTCAATTCGAACGAGACATATCCCTGGCAAACAACGATAACCCAGGCAAGTTTTCGCAGGTCAGCGGAGGTTTTGATTGTGGTAATGCCAACCAGAAACGGCAAAAGAATTTTGGCCTGCTGTTCGACGAAGTACCATGCGTGAGGCGGGCTGTCTGCACGGAACGCCAGAAAAACGCTCCACAGCCAATAGCCTACAAACAACATCGTAATGCGGCGCGACGGACCAAGATTCCAGTTGCCGCAAGCACGGACAAACCAGTTCAACAACATCGCGCTCGCGACGAAGAAGCTAAACCGCCAGCCGGTAATATGGCTGCTCCAGAGGCTATTTGGGCGAAGAATCGCAAATGCGACGTAAACAAGAAACCCGTTATAGGGATTCAGAAACGACGACGAAACACCCAACGCTGTCAACAGCCATGTAAAGATAAATCCCTTCACGCTGAACGCCTCCTGCAGATCGCTGTCGCGATATGAACCTGACTGCGGAAGATTCGCTGGGCACAACGACATTCGGCAAGACAGCATCCGCACGTCGTGGCAAGTGCATGAGCGCAGTCGTCCACGGCTATGTGTGGCACGGCCGTGTTTCCATGTTGCATTTGGAATTTTCGTGCTGTGAGATTCATCGAACGCCACGCTGAACCGGATGGGACGACCTACTGACGGAGTATCAGCATGTCCGGGAACTTATCCGTTGTCGCAAAGATGCAACATTTGCGGCGTTCAGGGAGCATTGATGTGTTCGGAGCATTGCTGAAAGGTTGCATTCGATGACGCAGAAATCAATTGGTTGACTTCGATGGGTCACACGGAATCTCCGGCTTTTGCGGATTTTGCAGTATTTGTCGCAGCCATGATTCATCTGCAAAGCGTGCGAGAACCCAGATGAATGCGTCCCGCGGCTGCTTTACTTCATCGTCATTGAGTGAGCTCCTGATAGTGCCGTCAGTAAGTTCAAAGCCCGAGGATGTGAGATGGACACTCCATTTTTCACGGGGAGCAAATTGGTTGATCCGATCCTGAACGCGACGCATCCACGCGAAGCCATGCTGACTGCTGAACAAATGCCACACAGCCTGAATTCTCTGAGTCGTCGTATCACTGGTCAGAATGCAATGCAGTTGATGTCGCAGATTGCGGCAAAAGACCCGGATTGAAATTAAAATCAAAACAGCCGCAGTCGGTGTGACAAAGGTTCTGGCCCATGTAAAGCTGGTCACCGAAATCAGCAGAATCGCAATCCCTGAAGAATACAGCAGCGCGAAGACTGTAGAACTTGTGCCCATTAAAGTTCCGGCACTCATGATCAACACAACGACGATCCCCATCATCGACGGCCCGCTGAGTTCAATCGGAGCCCGCCAGTGATTTCCCAAGAGTTGACTGATGGCAGGCCACTGCAGAACCAGGACCATCGGCAAAACGACAAACCAGTGCCATGCCGAAATTCCCGGACGTCGGGCACCAAGGATTGTGACGAGCGGCGTCAGCAGCATTGTCGCGGCGAAGTAGGCAGCGGCTGAGATCACTGCGTCACTGCAATTGAGCTGCGGGATGCTCACAACGGAATGCATCAGCAGTGAAAACAACGCAGCTAACATCCAGTTCCATGCCTGTCGAACATTCCATGCGGTCAGCAGTGATCGAACCTGCGCGGCCGAATAGATGGCGGCAAGTGATGCTGCAACTGCGAGGAATGTGGCGGTGCTGGCGATGGAGATCATGAATTAGTTCGAAGTCGGATGCAGGCGATCGGCGGATTTTGTTTTACCGTAGGACGGGTCTCCAGACCCGTCCGGACCTAATCTTGGTCTGATCAGGACGGGTCTGGAGACCCGTCCTACATCGAGCGGCTGGTAAATCCTTTTCTGTTGTCGAATTTGCATCTTCTCCGGGAAGGCATCAAAAATCGACCGGCTGCGGACTTGAATCAATTTTTTCCTGTTTCGCAACATTTTGGCACCTGCCCGATCCGATGGCGACGGTCAAGAGAATTCTCCGAAAAAGACCAATGTTGCCTGGGGAAACGATCCGATGAATAAGTGGGGTGGAAACCATTGCAACGCGATTGGCGATGGTAGGTGTCAGGGGATCGACTGATCGATTTCTAATCGGACTGCAGCCTGCAGTCCGGACTGGCAGGTTAGGGGTAATTGGCGGCATATTCCGGGGGCGTACTTCGATTCTTCACAGCGTCGAAAGCGATGCAGTGTCGGTCGAAAGGGGGGATTTGAGATGAGATTCAGTCAGCCATTGGTGCTGCTGCTTGGGAGCGTCCTATCGGCCTCCGGCGTTGGTTGTTCAGCCATCAGCGCCGTGGTTACGGATTCACGCCCAGCGCATCGGGAGAACCGCAGCGATACTGATCGCATTGCCGCGATCGGTCGCGTCTTTGAAAACCAGGGTCGTTACGACAAAGCAGAAGTCATGTATCGCAGAGCACTAAAGAATCGCCCGCAGGATTCTGAGTTGCGAAGTCAACTTCAGCAATTGGCTGAACGCCGCAAAGAACAGTCGTTTGGTCCGAGCGGAACGGCAAGTGCGATTGCCGCAGCTGATATTGTCAGCCCTCCAAAATCAAACGTCAGACCTGCCAGTGTTACAACTCAGACCGAGAGCGAACCGACAGTACACTTGTCGTCGCCGGTCGACACTAACACCGCTGCCGCCGACGACTTCGAAATGTTGCCGCAGCTCCCGATTGCGGGCACAGCGACGTTAGCGGAGACGAGTTCAATCATCTCAAACGCTGCCCATAGTTCTGCACCTGTTCAGCAAATCCAACGTGCCTCTGGCAAATCAGACGGTTGGCGAAAGAGCAGCGGTCGCGTGGTGACAAACGATCAGGTGATGGCTGCTCTTGAGTCTCCTGATCAACATCTGGAACTGCTGCTGGATGCGTTGATCCTCGGAGATTCGATGGAAACAAAAGCATTGGCTGCAACGTTGCTGGGTGACTGCGATCCCGGCAACCTGGAGGCGCGGGAAGCGTTGGCAGAGCAGTTGAAGTCTCAATCAACTCCGGATGTGGTGCTTGCCCTCTGTGATTCGCAAATCGAACGTGGAGAGGCAGATGGTCAGACCGTATCGCGGCTGATTGGTCTCTGTTCAGGAAGCGATCAAGAGACTCAAATTCAGGCGACTTCTCAACTGAGAAATTTCGCAGGTACCGAATTTGGGCCCCAGTGCACAGCTGTTTTAAGTGGCTTGCTGGCAGATGCAGAACCCTCTGTCCGGGCCACTGCGGCCCTGACTTTGGGTGACTTCACAGCATTGAACACCACAGCCACTGCACGTCTAGAGGAACTGGCTGCCAATGACAGCAGTTCGAATGTTCGGGAGGCCGCTGAATCCACGTTAAGTCGTCAGCAGCTCGACAAATTGCAGGTCATTCCGACACTGAACATTGCACCACAATAGCTTTTGACGTTGATACATTACCTTGAATTCGATTCTGCAGAGTGTTGCAGACACGCCTTCCGATCAGATGAAGCCAGTACGGAGACTGACGAACATGATCAAGAAACTTACACTTGCCGGCTTTGCGATGCTGCTGTTTTCAGCGGCAGGCTGCAATTCAATTTCGGACATGTGTCTTGAAAAGGAAATGACCTGCCGTAACTATGTTTTGGCTTGCAAAGCGTGGGGCGAATGGTCGTGGTGCTACGACGACCTGGATCATCCTAGCCATTTCGCCAAAGGCTTTCGAGCCGGATACGAAAACATTCTGGCTGGTGGCAAAGGCTGTCAGCCAACGCTGCCACCGCGACTGTACTGGAAACCATGTTTCCAGACGCCGCTCGGTCAGAGTCAGATCCAGTCATGGTTCGACGGCTACTCGCACGGAGCCCTTGCGGCTCAGCAAGACGGCTACGGCAACATCAACACATTGCCAATGTCGTCATCAGCACGCCAGAACCTGATGAACTCGAAGATCCCTGCATCTGACGCGTGCTTCGCAGAACTAGGCCATACGACCGAAGGTGGAGTCGATGGGCTGATAGAGATGCCTGGACCACTGACGGAAGGTGATCAAATACCACCAGTTCCTGAAGGCAAATACATCGAAGGCCAACACATCGAAGGCCAACACATCGAAGGCGGAAATACTCAGCCTCGTGAATTAGCTCCGCCTCCATACGAACAGCAATAGTTTGATCGATGCCGCATTTACGCTGTGCGAATTGCCAGTGACTCTGTTTTCCATCGTCTTTCCATCGTCCTCATTTCTTACCAACATTCGTTTGCACCTGAAATAAACTGGCTGTCGATGCAGCCGATTCGGGCTCACGGAGGATGCTCAAATGTCCAAAAATTCTTTGGTCGCCACTCGTCACCACGGCAATCTGAATGACAACATGCGTCGTATCGGAATGCCGATGATTGCGATGGCTGTGGTCAGTACACTGATTGCAGGTTGCTCGACGATCAGTTCGATTCCCGTGTCTCGAGTGCCCGGTGAAATTCTGGCAGGGGAACGCAAAGACGACTTCATTGATATCTCGATGTTGCGTCTGCGTCAGGATCCACCAAAGGTCTATCTGCTGGGACCTGGCGACGTGCTGGGTGTTTACATCAAGGGTGTCCTTGGCAACGACCAGGAACTGCCGCCGGTTCACTTTCCGGAAGATTCCAACCGACCACCGGCGATCGGTTATCCAGTTCCGATTCGTGAAGACGGAACACTGGCACTGCCAATCGTAGATCCAATCAAGGTTGAAGGTATGTCACTTGTGGAAGCGACGAAAGCCGTTCGGAATGCCTATACCTATCCTCGCCAGATCATCAAAGAAGGTGAAGAGCAGATTATCGTGACGTTGATCCGGCAGAGGAAAATTCGTGTTCAGGTGATTCGTGAAGAAGGCGGTGGAACAAATGGTGTCACCAAACGCGGCACTGGTCATGTTGTGGACCTGCCAATCTACGAGAACGACCTGCTGCACGCTCTGAGTGAAACTGGTGGTATGCCCGGCACGGATGCTAAGAATGAGGTGTTGATCTATCGCGGGATGTACAACGATGCCATGAGTGCGGACGCCATTCTGGATGACCTCTGCAGTTCACAGTGTCATGGTGAATGCGAAGACCCATGCTTCTGTGATGAACGACCAATTCCTGATCCACCGTACGTGACGCGTATTCCACTGCGATACAATCCTGCAACGCCGCCAACATTCACAAAAGAAGACATCATTCTGCACGAAGGTGATATCGTGATCATTCGAAGTCGTGATGCTGAAACGTTCTACACTGCCGGACTGCTGGGTGGTGGAGAGCATCCTCTGCCACGCGACAAAGACCTTGATATCATCGGTGCAATTGCCATCGCCGGTGGATCTTTGGGAAGTACTGGAACTGGCGTTGGTTCAATTGGAATGGGTGGTATGGGCGGAGGCGGTGGTGGTGGTGGTCGTGGTGGTGGTGCCTGCCAGCCTTCAGAAGCAATCGTGATTCGGGAATTGCCATGCGGAAGTTCAATTTCAATGCGAATTGACCTGAACAAAGCTCTGCAAGACCCATCGCAACGAATTATGATCAAGCCAGGCGATGTGATTATGCTGCGACATACGCTGCTGGAAGAAATCGGCAACGCAGCACTCAGTATCTTCCAGGTGAACTACTTCCTGAATAGTATGGGACGCTAAATGTTGCTTGTTCACTAGAGCTATCACATCAAACACGCATCAACCGACCGGTGAGCTACCCACAGCTTGCCGGTCGGTTTTCGTTTTCCTGCGATCGACATTGTTGGAAAATCCCGCTGACGGAGCGGCAGGTACACAGTAAGCCCGTCGCTCCGCCAACGGCACTTTGAGTGGATCTGCCACTCGGTCGCAATTAAACTCAAAGTCAGCCGAAAACATCGCCTTCAGAATGATTCAGCGAAGACAACTTCGCGACGCGATCGCGAGCATGATCGGCCCATGGACCGCGCGAATCGTATTGCAGATACTGTTTCCAGACAGCGACAGCCTCGTCATTCCGATCGATCTGGTCCAGCAACTGAGCATAATGCAGCAACGCATCCGGGTTTTCCGGGTGAATCGAAATTGCAGTCACCAACGACTGCTCAGCAGCCTCGGGCTGATCGAGTTCTGACTGCAGACAACCCAACTGAGTCCACGCCTCTATGAAATCCGGTGCCGATTCTATCGCACAGTAATACCGTTCGACTGCAGCCTCCACGCGACCCGTTCGATAAAGTGCGTCAGCCAAATGGAAATTCACTTCCGCCGGGTCTGGAAACAGTGACAGTTGTCCGTCCTCGAGACCATGATTGCTCAGCCGCGCGGCCGCGAACTCCGATGACAACAAACTCATCGCATTGCGTAACGCATTGATTGCGGATTCAAATTCCGATTCTTCCGTTAAACGACAGCCTTCGTGAAACCATTCTTCTGCGTTCCAGTCGGCCATCCGTCTGTCCTGAACTTCGGGACGCACGGACGCAAATGGGATGGAGACAGTTTCGTTGTCGGCTGAGTCGTGATCGGCGGGATCATTTGATGATTCCGTATCGTCCGAAGGATCGAAGACGGCAAATTCATCCGGCAACTCAAAATCAAGCAGTCGCTGTCCGGTGCGCGGGTTGAGCACACCGCGTTCATCACGCATCAAAATTTTGTCGTCCTGAACCAGCAGATTCAGTTGAGCGAGCGAACGATCCGTGCCCGCCATTGTCTTGCTGAGTTCAGTGAGACTGCGCTCAAGTACGTCGGCGGCGACACCCTGATCCAGTAACATCGCCAAACGCCGCGCACTGGAGACTTCGCGATAGTCAAAATACGGCAGGCGACAGACGCGCCGCACCGGACGAATCAGTCCCAATCGCGCCCAGCGACGAATCATACGCACTGGCACGTCAAGCAGTTGACTCAACATCGCCGGCGTGTGAGAACGGCGGATCTCTTCGCGCTGTTCGTCCAGATTCAACAACTGTAACCAATCGGACTCAGCGAGAATCCGGGCATCCGTTCCAGCGGCAACCAGTTGCATGGTTTGCTGTAGCTTCTGTGACGTACCGCCGTCAGGCTCCAGCGGCCAGCCCTCTTCGCCGATAATCAACATTGTGGTGGTGCCACTTACGGTCTGTGTAGCTCGGCCGCCAAATTGTTCCACGAGCCGAATAGCTTCGCGGTGCGTCATGGACGCTAGCGTTCCTGTAAACGCCACCGTTTCGCCAGCCAACGCTAAAGAACTTACGACTCCGTCGCCCGTCTGAACAGAAGCGATAGAGTTGTCAGTATGTGGAAACCCTGCCGAAAGAATTTCCGGAAGTTCAATTGTAGAAGTTCGGTCAGTCACCGATTTTCCTTCGCTAGAATTAAAAACGGTCATTCCGCAGATCGGAAACGCAGACTGTTTTTGTCGAAGATACCGTCGAAAAAAGACGAAGGGTAGCAATTGGACGATCTACTGCTATAAGAGTGGAAAGTTGTCGAAGGTGGCGTGTTTTGCCAGAAGAATAGGCAAATTTTAACGAAAAAACCGTCGTTAACTGTATGAAAAACACAGGCGACGGTAACCGCCAGGGGGTGTCGATTTAACCGTAACCCGAAGCGTCAGCGAGGGATTGAAGGCGAAGAATGCAGGCCATTCCATCCCTCACTGACGTTTCGGGTTGTGAAAATACACTAAATCGACAGCCTGCCAGAGCAGTGTGTTCCGATACTAGAGCCTCAGATCAAGGATCTGATGAATTTTGTGACGTCCCTTTTTTATTTCGTGCCTCCTTAATTTCGTGCCATTGAAAGAAGCCGACATGTCCGCATTGCAGTCATCCGATCCCGCTATTTGGCATGCCCTTGTCAACGAACGACGACGACAGGTCGATGGTCTCGAACTGATTGCGTCTGAAAATTACACCAGCGCCGCCGTGATGGAAGCTGCAGGCACAGTGCTGACGAATAAATATGCTGAAGGTTATCCGGGCAAACGATACTACGGCGGATGCGAAAATGTGGATGTGATCGAAGATATCGCTCGTGATCGAGCGAAGGAACTCTTCGGTGCCGAACACGCCAACGTGCAGCCTCATGCGGGTTCGCAAGCCAACATGGCGGTCTACATGAGCGTGTTGAATACTGGCGACACCATTCTCGCGATGAACCTGGCGCATGGTGGGCATTTGACTCACGGCATGCACCTGAACTTCAGCGGCAAGTTGTACAACGCAATTCACTATGGCGTGCGTGAAAACGACCATCGAATTGATTTCGATCAGGTGGCGTCTCTGGCGAAGGAACATAAGCCAAAGATGATCGTCGCCGGTGCCAGCGCGTATCCTCGCGAAATTGATCATGCAAAGTTCGCAGAGATTGCAAAATCTGTCGGTGCGTTGTTTCTGGTGGATATGGCGCACTACGCGGGATTGGTGGCAGGCGGAATTCACAACAGTCCGGTGCCTAATGCGGACTTCGTGACATCGACGTCACATAAAACTCTGCGTGGACCGCGATCTGGTTTTATACTTTGTCGTAAAGAACATGCAGCCAATGTGGATCGCAGTGTATTCCCCGGAATTCAGGGAGGCCCGTTGATGCACATCGTAGCGGCCAAAGCGGTGTGCTTTGGTGAAGCGATGAAGCCGGATTTCAAAGTGTACGCTCAGCAAATTGTGGACAACGCAAAGACACTCGCAGAAACGCTGATGTCCGGTGGGTTGCGACTGGTTTCCGGAGGAACCGACAACCACTTAATGATGTGTGACGTTACGACAATCGGGCTGTCCGGCAAAGTCGCTGAGCACGCTCTTGATGCAGCGGGGATGACTGTCAACAAAAACATGATTCCATACGATCAACGTAAGCCGATGGACCCGAGTGGCATCCGTATCGGAACCGCAGCTCTCACGACTCGCGGTATGAAGACCGACGAAATGAAACGCGTCGGCGCCTGGATTCTGGCGGCGTTGAAATCTCACGAAGACGCGATCGCAATTGAACGCATCCGTGGTGAGATCGCTGATTTTGCAAAAGCATACTTAGTGCCGGGGATCGCGTAGCGTTCGAGACAGTTTGCTGCCGCTCCAACTCTTAATGGCAATCCTAATCACAGTCCTAATCACAGTCGCAGCAACCGATTAAGATTCTGAGTAAGATTAGGATTAAGTCATGCGATGAATCATCAGAAGCATCCGGGATTTGATTGTCTCGTACGAGTCCCAAGACGTTCCCTACGACATTAACGCCAGTTGCCACTGTTTGATCGCATCAATCGGCCATACGAGCATCAGGACGTTGAGCGTCAGACAGTCGCGAATCCAGAACACCAAAATCAGTTCCGTTGCAACTAAAATGACCACGGACTTGACTGCTCGCAATTCATAGGCGATCAGATATCCTGCTGCGCTGGCCAGCAGATCGCAGGCGGAGTTGGCCAGCGAATCACCGAAGTAATCCTGTGCCATCGTGGATTCGCGGTAGCGTTCAATAATCAACGGCGAGTTTTCAAGAATCTCCCAGCCGCCCTCCAGGGCGATTGCCGCGAGAAATCGCGCGGAACCAGACACGGAACGCGGTAGCCAATAGAGCAATCCGCAGAAGATGACGCCATGCAGCACGTGTGATGCTGTATACGGATCCAACAGGTGCTGCGAATTGTGCGACGACCAGATATCCCACGACCACGGAATCCACGATCCGCATTTGCACCACCACGGCTGTCCCATCAACCACAGAATCACGACAGTGGCCGCGACGATCAAACCCGCGCAGCCCCAGATTTTCCGGTTGCGGAATTCTTTGGGCATCATGCCGATAAGGCTTTGTTTAATCATGTGTAAAGACTTGCTCCGGGGGCGTTCTTGAATACGCGTTCTTCAGTCAGCAAGGTCACGCATGTAGATGTTTGCAAACTCTGCTGCACCGACAGGTTGAAGCATGAATCGACCAGCAGAATCAACCGCGAGACTGAGATCCTTTGCGACGGATTTCCCGTCTACCGCCGCATTCAGCTTTTTACCCTGCACGGTAACTTCGATTCGATGCCATTCACCTGGTTTCAAATTCTCCCTCAGAACTAATCCACAAACAGTGAGATTTTCAAACGTATCGCCCGGTCGAACATCAAATAGAAAACCAGCATTCGCAATCGATTTGTCACTCGTCAAAATTGCTTCGACAGGCGTTGTTTTACCGTCGTATGACAACACCCAGTCCTGAACATGCCAGTGTTCTTTGCCGACGCTGCTGGCTTCCCAGCCGAAAAGATCCAGACCTGTGTACAGCGATCGATAGCCTCGATTCGCGATCGCCACATGAGCGTCATCGACCGGTGTGTCTGGCAATTCCTTAATCTTCATGTTTCGATAATTCACAACTCCGCCTTCGGATTCGATGCAAATATAACCCTTGCTCGGATTTGCCTCAGCGCCTTGAGTCACCACTTTTCCGTTGACCGCCAGGCTGATCTTTCCATCGTTACATTCAATGCGGTAGTGATTCCATTCGGGCGACGGCTTTGAACGCTCTTCCGTTGGAAACGCACGACCACCGCCCCGACCATTCACAGGCGTCATCGTCGCGCCGTGGATCGGAAAGATATCGCCATGAGTCGTATGGTGCTGACTCTGCCCGTATGCGTTTTCCAGCACTTGAACTTCGATGCCACGATGAAACGGCACGCCCTTTGACGTGATGTCATCGGCCCAGACAAAGATGCCCGCATTTCCCTTAGGCACCATGTGCCGCCATTCAACTTCCATCACGAAATTCTGATACATTCGCTCCGTGCGGATTTCACCGATGGGCTTGCCTGTACAGACCAGCATATTGTCTGCAACGCTCCATGTTTCCGGTGGCGTATTGACCAGCACCCATCCAGTTAGATCTTTGCCATTGAATAGCGGCCGAAAACCATCGTCGGCACTGGCAACAGCCCAGACTGATAGTTGTCCCACGATAAGAAAGATGAGCAACATTGCAAATCGTCGTGATTGATTCATTTGACGAGAGTCCTTTTGGTAAGTTCACTACACTAAATTAAATTAGCATTCATCGGGAACAACAATCCGACCAGCTTCCAATGAATCGTTCCGAAATTAAGTACGTCAGCCTTTCCAGGTTGACTCCTTCTACTTCATGTCAGGCTAGAAAGCCTGACGTACTTTTCGAGATGCCATTTCGATCAGTTCACAAAGGAACCATAGCGTGTCCGATCAACTTTTTTCAGTCACAAATCAAAATGTCCTTGTCACTGGCGGCAGTCGCGGCATCGGACGTGCAATTGCACAAGGCTTTGCATCACGTGGAGCCAACGTTTTAATCTGCAGCAGAAGTCAGGAATCGGTCGACAACGCAATTCATGAAATGCTGGAAGCGGGACTCAAAGTCTCCGGCCTGGCCTGCGACGTCAGCGATCCGGAACAAATCAAGACGACCGTCGCAGCCGCGATCACGCAATTGGGGCATCTCGACACGCTGGTCAATGTCGCGGGCGTTAACCGCCGTAAGCGAGCGGAAACTGTCACGGAAGATGACTACGATTTTATCATGAACACCAATCTGAAAGGCGCGTTTCTCATGTCACAGGAAGTGGGGCGTCACATGATTGAGAGAAAATCGGGCTCACAGATTAACGTCGAGTCCCTCAACACCTGGATGCCGCTCAAAGGTGTCCTGCCGTATGCCATGAGCAAATTTGGCATGCAGGGCATGACACGCGGCCTGGCGTTGGAATGGGGATGCCATGGCGTTCGAGTCAACAGTCTGGCACCTGGCTTTATTCTGACGGATCTCACGTCGAAGCTGTGGTCCGATCCCACAATGTTGGCATGGAACGAAGCCAACGCCCCTCTTGGACGACTTGGTCAGCCTGAAGACATGGTAGGCACAGCAGTCTTCCTCGCTTCGAAGGCATCTGCGTTTATGACCGGGCAAACTCTGTACGTCGATGGTGGATTTTCAGCCGGATGCAATTGGCCGATCCCACTTTGACAAGGATCAGCAATTTGAATATCGAAGCCGAGACGACAAGTCGTTGATGGCCGCGCGAATCGAGGTCAGCGCGAATGAATTGCAGCCCATTCGCGCTGACCTTGATTCGCACGGGACTAGCCGTTTCCATCGCGGGTGTTCCTTCATTTCCCAATCTCCCGGCGCCTTGCATATTCCGCACACTCCGATCGTGAAAATCGGGGATTCAAGCGGTCGCTGTTCTCCACGGTTGTGTTTCGAGCCCACAGACCTTCAAATACGCATCCGCCTTGAATACTCCATTCAAAGAATCTCATCTCTTCCTCATTGAATTCCCGCCACACTGCTTAAAAATAGCGACTTCTGACTGACATTGTTCAGGACAAACCCCATGACATCCAATGTACCCGAAACCTCCGCGCCGGCTGGCTGGGAATTGCCGCCCGCTACCGAAACGCCTCGACGAAGCATGCTGGTGCATGGCATCACGGTGATTCTTAGTTTTGTGATTGTGGCCGTGCCATCGACACTGGGCGGTCTCTTTTTTCTGGACCCGATTCTACGGAAGAAGAAAGCGACAACAGGCAATGGTGCCAACGACGGCGAAATCGCTAAAAAAGATGAAGCCGGTTTCATTCGGCTGGATGTGACAAAGGATTCTGTGCCGCAGGATGGAACGCCATTGGCCGTCACCGTGAAGGATGACATCATCGATGCCTGGAATAAATTTCGCGACGTCCCTGTTGGCAGCATCTGGCTGCGAAAAGTGGGTGATGGTCCAATTTTGGCATTCAATTCGGTCTGCCCGCATTTGGGTTGTTCAGTCGATTACGTTCGAGCAGACAATCACTTCTACTGTCCGTGTCACACCAGCGCGTTTGACCTGGACGGCAAGAAGAAGAACGAAATACCGCCACGCGATATGGATGTGCTTGAAGTAGCGATGCGAACCAATGGCCAGGACGATGCGAACGGGGTTGAGATCTGGGTAAAGTTCCAGAATTTCCAGCGTGCGACCTCTGAAAAGATTGCGATCTGAAAGTACACAGATGATGAACGATTTAGTCAACTGGCTGGAAACACGCACGGGCTTCAAAGCTCTGATGCACGAAGCTCTTTACGAACGAGTTCCCGGCGGTGCGCGATGGCGATATGTGTGGGGCAGCACGCTGGTTTTCACGTTTACGCTGCAGGTGATCACAGGCTTTATGCTATGGTCAGCTTACAGCCCCAGCACGCGCACGGCGTGGGAAAGTGTGTACTACATTCAGCACGAAATGTTTCTTGGCCATATCATTCGCGGCCTGCATCACTATGCGGCTCAGGCAATGGTCGTTTTGATGGCCATTCATCTTGTTCAGGTCATTATAGACGGAGCGTATAAAGCGCCGCGCGAGATGAATTTCTGGCTCGGCATCGTACTGATGATGATCGTGTTGGGATTGTCGCTGACTGGCTATCTGCTGCCGTGGGATCAAAAGGGATATTATGCGACTCAAGTGACCACCAACATCATGAGCGCGACGCCGGTTGTTGGCCGCGAAGTGCAGGTGTTGGCTCAGGGCGGTTCCGATTACGGGCATTTGACGCTAACTCGTTTTTTCGCAATGCATGCGGGAATTCTGCCGACGCTGCTGGTTGGATTTTTGGCGCTGCACATCTACGTATTCCGCCGCCACGGGCTGACGGTACACGATCCGAAGCGCGCACCGGAAACAACCTTCTGGCCGGATCAGGTTTTGAAAGACTCGGTGGCTTGCCTGGCGGTTCTTGCTGTCGTATTGCTGCTGGTGTTGTTTCGTGGTGCCGAAATGAGCGCGCCGGCGGACCCGGCAGTGAATTTTAGTGCAGCTCGACCAGAATGGTACTTTCTGTTCCTGTTTCGTTTCCTGAAATTTCACGCCGTCGAGTCCCTTGGTGTGACGTTCGGCGCGATCGTCGTGCCGGGCATCATCATGGGGATTATCTCCTTGATGCCGATTACTGCAAAATTGTTTGGTAACTTTGGTCACACACTCAATAAGGTCTTCATCTGGGCTTTGGCTGCTGGCATTGTCGTGCTGACTATGATGGCGTTTTACGAAGACGCAAATGATATTGGACATCAGGCGGCATTGACGGAAGCTCATCGCGACGGACAACGAGCGATTGAATTGGCGTCTGGTCCGGACAAAATTCCTGTCGAAGGTGCTGTGTCGCTGCTTCGCCAGGATCCGTTCACGCAAGGACCGCGCTTGTTTGCTCAACACTGTTCCGGCTGTCATCGCTATAACGGCCATGATGGTCGCGGTTCCATGGTGACGGATGCAAGTCCTGAAAAAAATGCCCCACCTGTCATCGCGAAGCCAACAGCGGCTGACCTTGGATCATTTGGAAGTCGCGAGTGGATGACGGCAATCGTCGTCGATTATTCAAATCACTTTGCATGGATGAAGAACTCACAGTGGTTTATTGACGCTCAGGCCAAATCTGCGGCGGGTGAGAGCGTTGACTTCATCAACCCGGACAGTTCAGAAATGGCCGACTGGACAAGTGGCTATGTCGAATCATTAAAGTCCGCAGAGAACGCTGACAACGTGAAAGCGTTAGTGGAATTCCTCGCCGCCGAAGCTGGTCACACAGGCACAACGTATGATGCGGCTCTGGTCGAAAAAGGACGCGACATCGCGATCAACGGCACATGGGCCGGCGCTTTGAAGGACACGTCGTGCGCTGGTTGTCACGATACGATTGGCCAGGATTTCCCGGTGACACCAGATGACTCTTTAGCCGGAAGTTATCCAACGCTGGCGAAGTACGGTTCCGCTGCCTGGCTGAAGGATTTCATCCGTCATCCCGATGCAGCTCGCCACTACGGCGCAAAGAATCGCATGGTGGCGTATTCGCCGGAGAAGCTGACAGATCAGGATTTAGATTTGCTGGTGCGATGGTTGACACGCGATTATCCACCTTCGTCGGTGCAGGACTATGATTCCCAGATGGATGTATTGAAATCGGCGTTGTCGGCAGCGAAGAATCCGGTCGCCGCGAAAGATTCTGACGCTCCGGCAGGCAAGTAGGTCCTTTCTGCCGGAAAGGACTTTGCAGGAACGCAAAAGGGTGGCAAGAACAGAATGAGGCGAATTGAAAACATCGGTTCCTAACATCTAATTTTATCCTCCCGATCCAAGTGATCTCATCCATTCTCCTTTGGAAAAATTCAATGAGTCATTCCGGGATTAAGGCCATTCTGCTGGCCTCAGTGTGTTTCATGGCCAACCACGACCGCGCGATCGCCGCTGAGTTGGTGCCCCACCAATGGAAAATCGATGGTGGAACGCGCGAAGCATTGCTCGCCGCGCCAGCTACGGCCACAACACAACCCAGTCCCGTCGTGTTTGGATTTCACGGACATGGTGGTTCGATGAAAAACGCAGCTCGCTCGTTTCGCATGCACGAACAGTGGCCGGATGCGATTTCCGTTTACATGCAGGGTTTGCCAACGCCTGGGCAGATCACTGATGCTGATGGTAAAAAGCCAGGCTGGCAAAAAGAAAAAGGAGATCAGCAGGACCGTGACCTCAAGTTTTTTAAGCAACATCAGCAGCGGTAAGGAATAGTTTCGATTGACAATAGTCGCCTTTCGCTCCGCGAAAGTAGCGTTCTTTCGCGGAGCGAAAAGCGACGATAGGACACCTATTGATCGAGCAGCAAAGCCCCGGCAGGTGCGACAGCAGCCTTAGAAATAACATGCTGCCGCCCCTTTCGGGGCTTTGATTCCTCGTCAATTCATAGCCGTGGGCTTACGCCCACGGCTATCTGCTATCGCCTCTCCGAGGCTGTATTGCACAAGGGTTTCTTCGAAAAGTGGCGCTGTCCTTCCAACTAATTGGCGACAGTTGCTCGAAGACAGTCGCCACTGTTTTGCCATCATCGACGAATGATCACTTTGGACCCAGTATTCAGCAAAGCGAAAACTTCGTCGATGTCTCCATCGTTCAGATGTACGCAACCGCGTGAAACGGCTTTGCCAATGGAATCCGGATCAATGGTTCCGTGAATGCCGATGTGATTGCCAAGTCCAAGCCAGAATTCCCCCAGCGGATTTTCAGGATCGTCTGCTTCAACGACACCCCCGTCCGGATTGTACCATGTTGGATTTTCCAGTTTCTCTTCGACTTTAAATTGACCCGTAGGCGTGCCATCGTGCGCTCCCGTGCCAATTGGATAACAATGGACGTACCAGCCGTGTGCGTGAACGGTCAGACAGAATTCATCCAGATCGACAACTGCACTGAACGGCCCTTGCACGACTTTCAACTGTTGTCCGGCCTGCAGATCTTCCGGATCAACACGATTCAGGCGAGCCAGATACTGCCACGGGACGTTGTATTTCTTTGCGATCGAACCCAGCGTTTCGCCGTAATCCACGAAATGCGGCTCCGCAAACTGACGTTCCGGTGTTGTAAAGATAATGCTTGCTGTTTCGTCAATTTGTTTTTGAATCAAATGGCGATGTTCAGGGTTTTTCCAATAGATTTCCGACAGCTCCTGATGAGCTTCCAGAATCTGATCTGATTCAAGAAAGTCTTCAATTTTTCGCAACCGCGCGGCCACGTCTGCAGTCAATACGGCGACTTGCTTCGCTGCTGTCTTCTTTCGTTGAGCTGCTGGCTTTGCATCGGGTTTCCATGAGGCTTGTTCAATTTCCGAATCCTCATGAACCTGCGCTGCGCGACGTCGTTGCGCGGTTGATCGCGAATCGACTCTTTCCGGCTGCTGCTTTCGGGCCTGCTTGCTTTGAGCGATGGCATGAGCCAGTGGATCAAGACTGTCGTCGGCGGTGTCCGCAAAGTCATCGAGACTGTGTTCGTCATCGAGACGAAGTTCGTCAACGGATGAAACGTCACGAATGTCAGACCAGTCGCTTTCGAGAAACGTATCATCCATCTTAGACGGTTGTTCGTCTGATTTTGACTTAGCGACAGCACCTGTGGCCGCCGAACGTAATCGCGGGATTAAATCGAATTGCCAGATCAAAAACGCCGCTGCGACGCCGCTGACAATCCACCAATGGAGCTTTGACTGTCGGGCTGGTTGTGTTGCGAACGGTTCCATGTTCGGCGGTACCTCAAATCCTTTTGAAGCGTGACTTCAGATGCAGTCTGGATTCTCGCAGACACCCAAAATTGCGGCTACCCCGGTTTGGAGAATGTAAGCCGCAATGGGCGAGTGGCGGGTAATTTTCTCGTTCCAGGGCTCCAGCCCTGGAACGCCGTGTACTGGAGGCTCCTGCCTCCTGAGGCAACACCGCGAGGCAGGAGCCTCCGGGGCAGTGTGTACCGAGGCTGGAGCCTCGGTACAAGGAAGTGGCTGAAAATAAAATCTGCCAACGTGTTTCGAGGCACGTTCGTGTCAGGACGAGACTGGAGTCCCGTCCTACGGTGTGGCAGTGTGCAATTGTGTCACTGCATTCCGGTGAATGCGGACTGGTCCGGTTCGGCAAACTTCGATCTTGACGGAATTTCGAAAAAAGTACAAAGTCTAAAAGGACGATCCTGCGTTGCTGAAAGTTTAACGCAGTTCTCGTTTGAGATTTTCCTCAATTCACCTGCCATGGAAGGATGGTGAAATATGCGATTGAAACGTTGGGCTTCAGTCCTCTTCGTGATCAGTTATCTCTGTGTGTTAGCATGGGGAACCGGCGCACACGCTCTGAAATTCGGACTTGTCGGTAACACATTGAGCTATTTTGTCGTCTGGGATATGTTCTGCGGATGGAATGCCTATGACAACCGTACGCACATTATTGCGGAAGACGCCAACGGCACGTTCTACGAAGTACGCGAACCCTGGGGCGCATTCACACCGTTCGGAAACGTGGACCGCATCAACTACGATGTGTCCAACCACCTGGTCGCGCGACACATCAACAACGTGATTTCACACACATCACATCCTGATTTTGATCGTGTCTACATTGTGCAGGAAATCTGGCCAAAACAATTCAATGTGCCATCGAATTTGTGGTCATACAATTTCAGTGAGCCCATGGAGAAAGTTTCGTACTTCCATCTGCGCTCAATCTGTGCGGCCAATGGAAATTCGATCGAAACATACCCCGACTGGTTCAATCGTCAGACGCTGATGACCATCGCCGACAATCCTCGCCTGCAACAAGCAGCCCGCGAAGCGACACCCTACTACAACACCTACTTCAATCCTGTCGCCAATAATCTGCAAAACAGATTTCAGGTAACATCGGATTCAAACGGATTGAATACGAACTAGTGCTGCGACAAAGCACTCGGCAGACCTTAGCCGAAAGTCTTGACGACTTTCGCTACAAACCTCCGCGAAATCCAAGTGTGAATGGAATCATCACCATGAAATCATCGAAAACAAAACGCCAGTCGATTTTCAGCGGACTTCGCGAGTTCTTCTTTGCTGAAGAAGCTCCGTACGGACTGGCGTTGGTTCGCATGTTTCTGCCAGCCATGGCACTCATCCCGATGGTTCGCCGCTTCGGGCGAGTTCGTGAATTGTTTTCCACTGACGGCGCACCGCAACAGTTATTTGAAGTCTATGGTGAAGGAAACGTATTGCCGGTTTTGCCACCTTCATTTGCCATTGCATTGTACGGCATCATGATTTTCGCGCTGATTTGCGGGATCTTTGGATTTAGAACACGACTCGCATTCCTCATTGGTGCTCCGCTCTACATCTACTTCAATCTGCTGGATTGTGTGAGTACCTTTACGAAGTATTCGGTGATCGCTTCACACGTTCTGTTGATTCTGGCGGTCTCTGAATCGCATGCAGTGTGGTCTGTCGATGCAATCCTGAAACGCTGGAAGGATGGTCGAGCGGCGTCGGCAATTCCACCGCTTGTGCCTGTCTGGCCTGCACGATTGATTCAAATTCTGTTTTGCTTCGTCTATTTCGGTGCCGCCGTTACCAAGATTCAAACGCAGGCATTCTTTAGCGGCGAACAGCTTCGCTACTGGATGTTGAGCAATTGGAATTACAGCAATCCGATTGGCGAGTTCATGGCCACATCGACTCCGCTGCTGTTGATCAGCGGGTACATTACCGTCGTCTGGGAAATTACATTTCCGTTTCTCGCATGGAGACCCGTCGGGCGTTTCTTTGCTTTGGGCATCGGCGTCATGTTTCATATCATGACGTGGATTTCCCTGGGCTTGTGGGTCTTTCCTTTAGTTTGCATCAGTTGCTATTTAGCATTCCTGATGGAACGAGACATCGTTGCTATTCGACGATTTGTGCATCGCCTGCGTTTGCCAACTTCGCTCCTTGGACTGCCGAGATTCGCGATGGCTCGTACCATCGCGATGCGACCGGCAAACGTGCCTTTGTCGATGATCTGGCTGGCCATGGCCACACTTGTCGCCATCGGGGCTGCTGAGGCCGACTATCGCATGGATCTCTACGGCACCCGAACTGAAGGCGGTGCCTTGCCTCTGAAAACACTGGACCGCGAAGTCGCACTGGCCATGATCAAAAATCCGCGACCACTGCGCGAAAAGGACAAATTCTTTTCGTTTGACATCGGCAGCATGCTCATGGGCGGGCAGCTCGCCAATCGTTCGACCGAATACACATACGGCGATTCGATCATTGCGCAATGCAACATCAATCCACCTCACGAAGACCTGTGGGTGGAAGTCGCCATCGAAGATTCAGAAGAACGAATCATCGACAGCGCTGGTCAGTATGTGACTCGCGATTCCTTGTGGGCGAATTTCAAATATGAGGCCGGAAGTCGAATGTCGCCGGGCGACTACTCGCTGGTCTTGAAAAGTGGCGGCAAAGAGATTGCACGCCGCCATTTCAAACTCACCGGCGATCCAAATACGCTGCCACGGCCGATTCCAATGCTGACGAATTAATGTGTGGAATGAGGTTGACAAGTTTCAGCCCCGCAGCGGCACATCACGTGACTGATCTCACCCAAATACACATTACTCGAAACCAGCAGACGCGGGATCAGCCAAGTTTCGCTTCGCACCGCGCACATGTCATGCGATTGATCGCCGCCGCCGCGTCGGACGTGCTGTCTCGCCGATCGGATAGCACTTCTCACGGCCACCAACTTACAATTTCCATCGCAGGCGCTGGAAACTGCCAGGACATCGACATCGCCGTGTTGGCGGAGTTGTTTATTGAGATTCGCCTGATTGACATCGACGCCGCAGCGGTGAATCTTGTCGTCTCAAAATGCCCGCCTGGCATCGCTTCACGAATTCGCGTCTTCGCACCGATCGACATCGCCGCGCCGCTGCTAAGCGATGCGGCTTCGATGAATTCGCATTCCGAATCTCGCACCGCTTTTCTGACTGCGCTGCAATCGCCATCGACGAGCGGCAAAATTCCGGTCTCCGACGTTGTGGTCTCGGCGTGTATTCTGAGTCAACTGATCGATACCGCATCGCGGATCGTGTTGCCCGAAGCTCCGGAGTTTCTGTCGCTCATTCAGGCCGTCCGTCGAGGACATCTGGCGCGACTGCTGGAACTTACCGTCGCCGGTGGCCGTACGTTATTGATTACGGATCTGGTTTCTTCCGAGACTGTGCCGACATTGAATCAAACACCACCAGCGGAACTTCCAAAGTTAATGTTTCAGTGTCTGCAAACTGGAAATTTCTTTTCCGGACTCAGCCCCGCAGTCATCCAGAACGATCTGCAAACCATTCCGGACTTCGTGCAACGATGTGCATCGTTTCAGATTCTGCCACCATGGCAATGGCAACTCGGCCCTCGCAGCTTTGCGGTTTATGCAGTCGATATGTTGCGAAGTCCATAAGCACACACTCGATTGTTTGTTCAATATCGTGCGGTCACTATCGTGCGGAAAGCGGGCCGATGCGAAGCTGGCGGGCGATGTCGTCGAACATGGCTTCCATCACCAATCGTACGGGTGAATTCCCTTCAATCTGATGCGCGGCGACGATGATGCGGTCGAGCAACGGAGCGAGCAGATCGACACCCGATCGGACTCCAAAACGCTTCAACAGCGGGTCAGAAAAATCTCCCGACGTCAGTCGCTTCAGGCGGTCATTCAGAAATCCAGCGATAAAACGCAGCAGCCATTTCGCATTGCGGCGCTGTTCTTCGGTGCCTGTAGAGATCTTTTCAAGCTGCTCACAAACGTGCTTGGAAACTTCCAGCGGGTGCATCTGTTCAAGCTGTTCCAACTGGCTGCTGACCATTTCTCGCAGGGCTCGCAGATCAGGATTGATCAACTGCTGAGCGAGTGTAATGCTGCCTTCGGCCATCGCCGCAATCTGAATGGCTTCTTCCGGCGATTCCACCATTCCTTCCTTGAGCAGAATGTCGCTGACGTCAGCTTCGGTCAGCGGGAAGAAACGAATCACCTGGCACCGCGATCGAATGGTCGGCAACAGAGAATCCGGGTTGTCGCAGACCAGTAGAATCAAAGCTTTGGCGGGTGGTTCTTCAAGCGTTTTTAGCAGTGCGTTCGCGCCTTCCTGGTTCAGGCGGTGCGAATCGTTGATGAGGGCCACGCGACGTTCAGATGCCTGAGGTGCCATTGACAATTCAAAGCACAATCCTTCGCGGCCGCGTTTGTCGGCGTCACCAAGAATCAATGAAATTGGTATTTCCGTTTTGCCAGACGGTAGACCAATCTCCATAAAGTCCGGCCAGTTCCCCGCCACGAAACCACGGCACGCGCGACATTCGCCGCACGCTTCGATTTCGTCGGCGGCATGTTCGCGACAGAACATTGATTGAGCCAGCAGTCGAGCGAACTTGCGTTTGCCGATGCCATCCGGCCCGGTCAGCACGTACGCATGAGACAACCTGCCACGCGCCAGAGATCGCGCAAAGAGGTCTCGCTGTTCCTGATGTCCTTTAAGTGTATTCCATGCCGATGTCACTATTCGGGGGTCTCCATCAGTTGCGTTTCCGCGATATGAATGGCCTTCAGCATCCCGCGCGCTTTGCTCAGCGTTTCGCGGTACTCCATTTCCGGCACGCTGTCAGCGACGATTCCGGCACCGGCCTGAATATAAATCGTACCATCTTTGATCACCAGCGTTCTCAGTGCGATACAGGTATCCATGTTGCCAGTGAAATCGATGTAGCCAACAGCACCGCCGTACGGTCCGCGTTTGAGTGGCTCAACGTCATCGATAATTTCCATCGCTCGCACTTTGGGAGCCCCGGAAACAGTTCCCGCAGGCAAGCCAGCACGCAAGGCTTCGATTGCCGATAAGCCTTCGCGAAGTTGCCCGCAAACGTTGGAAGTAATGTGCATCACGTGACTGTATTTTTCAACAACCATGACGTCGGTCAGCGACACTGTGCCATATTCCGCGACGCGGCCTACATCGTTGCGAGCCAGGTCGATCAGCATGACGTGTTCCGCACGCTCTTTGGGATCGGCAAGCAACTCTTCCGCAAGTTCGCGATCTTCCTGTGGCGTTTTTCCGCGAGGTCGAGTGCCAGCTAATGGTCGGATGGTCGCTTCGCCGTCTTCGACTCGAACCATGATTTCCGGCGAACTGCCGACGAGATCCACTTCCGGCGTCTTCAGTACAAACATGAACGGACTTGGGTTCACCATCCTCAGCGATCGGTACACGTCCAGTGGCTGAGCCGGGCTTTTGTATTCCAGTCGCTGACTGATGACGACTTGAAAGATGTCGCCGGCTTTGATGTATTCGCGGCATTTTTCGACCGCTGCATGGAATTCCGGTTGAGTGAAATTCGATTTCACATTCGGCGTTGGTTCAACGGTCAGATCGATGTCTGTTAGCGTCACATCACCGCCGCTGAATGTCAGTTGGCGGCACAGGACTTCCAATCGTTCTTCCGCTTGAGCGCGTGCTTCGTCGAGATTGCCAGATTTCGTGTCGGCCAATGCAACGGCGATCACGACTTTTCGAATGTGATCAAAGACGACCATCGTGTCGTAAAACGCAAAACTCAGATCCGGCAAATGTCGATCGTCAGTGGGAACGTTGGGCAGGTGTTCGGTGTAGCGAATCACATCGTAGCCCGCGTACCCCACAGCTCCGCCGCAGAACCGAGGCAGTCCGGGAATTGAAGCGGATTGATACTGCGAAACCAGATAATCCAGGTCCTTCAGCGGGTCGGCACTTTCAAATTCACGGTGTTCGTGGTTGATCTGATGGATCACGACTTTAGTACCAGTCGCCGTAATCGTAAGAAACGGATTGCTGCCGACAAAGCTGAATCGTCCGACCTTTTCTCCGCCAATCACGCTTTCAAACAGAAACGCCCACGAGCCTGATGCGATTCGTTGATACGCGGTTACGGGCGTCAGAGTGTCAGCGGTTAACTGGCGATAGACCGGCACAAATCTTGACTGCTGTGCGAGCGCCTGGAATTCGGCTGACGTCGGATGTGTAATAGCGTGCTTCATTGCAGATCAAGAATACGAACAGATTGGTTGATGCGTTCCAGAATCGGGCGTGTAAATTCGAGTTCGTGATCGGTGCCCTGCCACCACGCCAGCAGCGTCATTTGGGATGAACGGACACTGCAGAAGGCGGCTGAGTTCAGTAGCTCAAAGCAAGTAAATTCGACTTCGCGGCAAAAAGCCGGCATATCGGCCAGCACACCACCGGATTCTGTAATTTCAGGATCGTCGTATTCTTCTTTGAAGGCTTCCACACAGGAATTGACAACCTCATCGGGCCGGGGACAATTTCGCAGAATTCGCAATGCCCAGAAGCACGAGTTGTCGGCCGCAACTGTGATCAGAACATCGGCATCATCGAGTTCTTCAGTAAGCTCCCATGATCCAGGATACTCAAACGTAACGCCGTGCCCTTCATACGGGACAAGGCACGCCGCAACATCAAACGACATGACCGATATACTTATTTTAGATTTTTGAATTTTGAATTGAGATTGTTGATTTCAAATCTGAAATCTGAAATCGGAAATCTCAAATCGTCAATGTGACAACGGCATTCGACTAACCACGAAATGTTGTCGCTCGCGACATCTGCATCTCGTACACAAGCTGCATGATGTTGAATGCTGTCAACTCACACATCAGTTTTGTGACCTTCGCATGCGTCTTGTCGTCCAGATCTGGTTCAACATCCCGCATCAGATCGACAAGCCGAGCTTCCTGGTCACTGATCTCGCTTTCAGAAATCACTCCGTCCGAAAATGCCTGCATGAAGTTCGCCATTTTTTTTGCATAGTCATCAATCAGCGGCTCATTCGTGTTTGGATCAACCCAGCTCTTACGTGTCATCTGTAAGTCTTTCTTTCAGAAAGTGTCTATTGTAAGTCTCGATGTGAACAGCGTCTCCGCCGTCCGGCGTCCGCGTTCGGTCGCGTATGGTAGCCTGGTTTTACCAGCTTCGCGCGGCTACAGGCACGCTTTTCCTGCCTTGTCGGCCAGATTTGCCTGCTGTGGATTCTGCTTGATTTGGGCAGAGCGGTTTCTCACGATGTGGACAGATTCCTCTGGGTTTTGGCAATACCCCGGCGCACTGGCGGAAGATATTCGCGTTACGTTAACCTTCCGGTAGTTCGGCGTGCTCCTGCGCGAGGGGCAACGCCGTCAAGGATTTTGATCAGTGAAAAATAGGGGAAGTTTGAACGATCAACTTTGCGATTCAGGCCTGGAAGGCCGACAGATCCTCTGCCGGTGGTGTTAGCCACCGGTCACAAACGCCATGATGAACCAAAGGCCTGAAAGGCCGACAGATGTTCGGTAGCATTCGCACATCTTATTACGCCCGGCCCTCCGGGCCTTTGGTTCTCCTCGCTCGAGTTCCGGGGCCGTCACGGCCCCGGCAGAGGTTGTGTCGGCCCATCCGGGCCTGGACGCCAAGTGCCTGCCTCTGGGAAATTTTTGTTCACAATGTGACTTGAACAAAAACGACCACACAAAAAACAACCGCTCGCCTTGTCCTCAACGCTCGTTTTCGGTGAGTCCAGTATCCTGCGACTAAGGGCCTTCAATTGTCAAAATTTGCTGTCATTCTACCTGCCGCCGGGCAAAGCAGCCGGTTTCGCGGCTTTAAGAGAAAGAAGCCCTTCGTAGAACTGAAGGGCCGGCCGATTTGGGTGCGGACTGCAGAACATTTCCTGAACCGCCCGGATGTTTGCCAGACGATTCTGGTTGTGGCTCCTGAAGACATGGATTGGTTTAAAGAAACGTTTAGGGCCAACATGGCGTTTATGGAGATCACTCTGGTTGCAGGCGGTGCCTCGCGAGCCGAAAGCGTCCGGAACGGTATTAATGCCATCACAAAGCCTGCAGATTTTATCGCCGTCCATGATGCCGCAAGACCACTGCTGGCGGCGCGGTGGGTTGATCAGATCTTCGCGGCGGCGGAGATGCATCAGGCTGCGATCCCTGGCTTAAAAATCAGCAGCACCGTTAAGCGGGTTGGTGACGACGCTGTTATTTCCGGAACCGTTGATCGCACTGGTCTTGTGCAGGCTCAGACTCCTCAAGTCTTCGCAACATCATTGCTGCAGAAGGCGTTTGCGAGTTGCCGAAACCTGGCGGCTGCGACCGATGAAGCATCTCTTCTTGAAGCCATTTCACAGCCAGTGCATGTTATTGATGGTTGGCCGATGAATATCAAAATCACCACGAACGAAGACTTCCGTCTGGCGGAACTGTTCCTGGATGCCATCCCAAAATCCGGCGGACTTGGCGGCTTGCATCTCTTCGCTGATGAAATGATCAATGACTGACAAATCAAATCCCGCAATGAAACAACATCTGGAATCAGCCATCGAAGAGCCCGCTCGACCACGCTTTGTCATCGGTATTGATCTGGGAACAACAAACTCCGCCGTGAGTTACGTTGACACACACATCGAGCATTGGAAGATCGAAACATTCGCGATCGCTCAGGTTGTCGCTGCGGGTCAGGTCGAGAAACTGGAAACGCTTCCATCCTTTTATTACGAAGCAATGCCGAATGAACGAGCCTCCGGTGCGACTCGACTGCCATGGTTGAAAGAAGCACCCGCAGGAGCCGTCGGCGTTTTTGCGCGCGACCACGGACGCACGTTGCCCGGACGCATGATCGAATCGGCGAAATCATGGATGTGTCATAACGGTGTTGATCGCAAAGCCGCGTTGCTTCCATGGCACGGAGCGGCGGATGTAACGCGATCATCACCAGTTGAAGCGACCGCGCGTTATCTGCGACACATGAAAGAAGCGTGGGACGCAGGGCACTCTGATCATGCGGGGCACACTGATCATCCAATGGCAGACCAGGATATCGTATTGACGATTCCCGCGTCATTCGATGAAGTCGCACGTGAACTCACCGTCGCCGCCGCGCGAATGGCAGGGTTGCCACGCATTGTCTTACTGGAAGAACCGCAGGCCGCGTTCTATTCGTGGGTCGATGCGCATCGTGATGAATGGGATCAGATCGTTTCACCGGGGCAGACGATTCTGGTCTGCGATATCGGTGGCGGCACGTCCGACTTCAGCCTGATCCACGTGCGATCCGGAGAAGGCGGGCGTTTACAGTTTCACCGCGTGGCAGTGGGAGATCATCTTCTGCTTGGCGGCGACAATCTGGACCTGGCACTGGCTCATTTTGTCGAACAGAAACTAACGAACGGCGGCAAGCTGGATCCTCGACAGTGGAGCATGCTCATTCCGGCCTGCCGTCACGCCAAAGAGGTTCTGCTCGGCCCCAACGCGCCGGAAACATACACGGTTGTGGTGTCGGGTACCGGCTCACGGCTGATCGGCGGCGCGAGGCAGACGGAACTGTCGCGCGATGACGTCATGTCATTGTTCGTCGATGGTTTTCTGCCGATGGTCGAGCTGCATGAACGGCCACAAAAGCGGCAGTCTGGATTTCAGGAATTTGGTCTGCCATATGCCGCCGATGCTGCGATTACAAAGTATCTGGCGATGTTTCTGCAGACGCATTCGCAGGCGAAAGATCAGTCAGATCAGTCAGATCAGTCCAATCCGACTGATCCGACCGATCTTCCGGGCTTTAACGCAGCACGACCCGACATCGTGCTGTTCAACGGCGGATTTTTCGCGTCGCCGGTACTGCGTTCGCGCTTGATCGAATCGCTGGAAAATTGGTTTCGCGCTGGCGACTCGAAATGGTCGCCTGTTGTACTTCGGAACGATCGCCTGGATCTGGCCGTCGCTCGCGGAGCAGCGTATTTTGGCATGGTGCGGCGCGGTGTTGGCATCAGAATTGTGGCTGGCTTAGCTCGCACGTTTTACATCGGCATCGAACAGGCTGATGGTCAGCGAGCGGCGTTGTGTCTTGTCGCGGCCGGGACAGAAGCTTCTTCGACGCCGGTCGTCATCGATCGCACGTTTCAGGTACGAACTTCGGAACCGGTGGAATTCCCGATCCTTGTTTCCGGCACGCGATTGACAGATAAGCCCGGACAGATCATTCCATTCGACCCGGAACAAATGACCGCGCTCCCGCCAATCCGCACCGTGCTGACGACTCGCAAACGTGGTGACGCCGCAACTGTGGACGCTCGGCTGTCGGCGACTCTGACGGAAATCGGAACGCTGGATCTGTGGTGCGAGCAAGTGGAAGGTTCACGTCGCTGGCAACTGCAATTTGACGTGCGTTCGGCAACGGAAACAGATCGCGTCGCTCATACGGGTGCTGCCGAACAATCTGGCATCGTCGATCAGGAATTGGTGACCGCTGCGATCACAGTGCTGCGAAATGTGTTCGGGCCGGACAGTACGATTCGCCCTGAAGATGCGATGAAGCAATTGACGGAAGTCATTGGCCTGGCGCGATTGGAATGGCCCTCGTCGTTGCTGCGCGCGATGTGGGCGGAATTGCTGGAACTCAGCAACGGTCGTGGGCCGAGTCCTCAGCATGAAGCGCGCTGGCTGAACCTGACTGGATTTTGCCTGCGTCCAGGTTTTGGCATGGCGGCTGACGATTGGCGAGTCGAAGAAACATGGCGCGCGACAAATGGCCGTCTGATGCATTCCACGGCCGCGTGCCTGGCGGAGCTGCGTACGTTGTGTCGCCGCATTTCGGGTGGGCTGGCGGCTGGTCGGCAGACGCAAATCTCCTCAACGGTGCTGCCCGCGATTCGTCAACGTTTTCGGCAAGTTCAAACGGGTCGTGGAAAAGCGGCTCCTTATGCATCGGGCAATCATGAAGCCGCTGAAATCTGGCGTATGTTGGGTTCGATGGAGCTGCTGCAACAATCGGTACGTATTGAACTTGGCGACATGATTATCGATCTCATCAATCGGCCGGCGTTTGAATCCGTACGGAATGCGTTGATCTGGAGCCTTGGTCGCATTGGTGGCCGAGTGCCCGTGTATGGCCCGCTAAATCTTGTTGTCCCCGTGCAGCAGGTTTCGACATGGATTGATGTCCTGCTTCGCGTCGGCGATCTGGATGATTCCACGACGCAGTTGACGCTGATGCAACTGGCCCGCAGGACTCACGACCGCTTCCGCGATATCGATGATGCTTTACGTACACGACTTGCGGATCGCATGACATCTGCCGGCGTGAAGAGTCATCTCATCACGCTCATCACCGAAGGCGGCTCGCTGGAAAGTGAAGAAGCCAGCTTAATCCTCGGCGAAGCATTGCCGGTTGGCCTTCGTCTGGGATAAGTGCTGGACGTCGATCGCACCCTGTAAGAATGCGATTTCGAATCAAAAATTAAAAATCTCAAATCAAAAATCCTTTGGTTCCTGTGGCTGTGGGCGGATCTGCAATACGACAATGATTGACACCGCTGCTATCAGCGCAAACGCGCCGAAGATGAGGTTGAGCGGCACGTGGCGATCTCGCAAAAATCCAAATCCCCAGTCGCCGAAACCGCCACAACTGATGCTGACGAGATTCATGAGTCCGTAACCCGTCGCACGCAGTTGAGGCCGCGTGATTTGGCACAAAATCGGCATGTTATTGCAATCGAAAAATCCCCAACCCAGTCCGAATACAACCAAACCAGCGATGGCCACTGAAAATGAAGAGGCATTGCCCACGCTGAATAACGCCGGAAGAAACATCGCCATTCCGATAGCGCTCACAAAGATGCGCCCGCGAGTTGCCTTCTTCATCCAGTAGTCCGCCAGCAAACCACCGATGACAGCACCGGCGATCGACGCCGGATGTACGAACATCGAAATTAATCCGGCCTTTCCTTGCTTCAGATCAAATTTCTCCTGAAGAATATCGGGCATCCAGTCTTTGACGACCCAGCCCGCGATTGCTGGCAATGTGAAGTAAACCACCAGCAACAGAAAATTGCGATTAGTCAGCAGTTCCGTCAATGACTGAATGGGATTAAGTGAAACCCGTTCCGTCTTGCGTTCCGGATTTCGCAGAATCATCATCAGTGGCAGCGAGTAAAGAACTCCCAGAACTCCGCAAAAATAAAACGCCATACGCCAGCCAAGCATTGGGCTATCGGCCACGTAGCCAGCGAACCCGCCGAGAATCAAGCCGCAATAAATGCCTGTCTGATGCACACTCACCGCCGTGGATCTCATGCGTCCGACATGAAAGTCCGTGATCAGCGCCAATGCTGCCGGGATGTAGAAAGCTTCGCTGATGCCCATCAGTGCTCGAGTCCACACCAGTTGGTCGTATGTGTACACGAAGCCTGTTGCGAATGTCACCACCGACCAAACGAACAGACTTATCACGATAACGTGACGGCGGCTGTAGCGATCTGCCACATAGCCACCAAAGGGACTTAAGATTGCGTAGACCCATTTGAAACTGCCAAGGACGAACCCCCAATGTTCCCTGTCGCTGATCGATGGGATATCAGTGATCATTGAAGTCTTCATCGTCGCCAGCATCTGCCGGTCGAGATAGTTCAGCAACGCCACCGGAAACAGCAATGCCACAACGATCCATGCGTAGCTGATGTACCCAGGGCTTTTAGTTTCTGATTCAGATATCATGGTGATTCCTGGCTAAGCACTAGAAAGACGATTCATGCTACTACAAAACTAAACACACAGCGACTGATCGCCGCACTCCAGTCTCGCACTTGGTTGATGGACGCGAGTTGTTAGAATTCAGGCATCTTCGCATCCATTCATTCCAAAACGAACGCAAACGATGTCGCGCCAAATACAAAATTCATTTATTGCCACATGTCTCATTTCAGCATCGCTCGTCAGCGAATTGCAAGCGCAAGATGCCGTGCGTTTTGGACGCGATGTGTTGCCCATTCTTTCCACGAACTGTTATGCGTGCCATGGGCCCGATGAACATGAACGCAAAGCGAATCTGCGTTTTGATATCGAGGCCGACGCCAAGGCGGAACATGAAGGCGGTATGACGATCGTGCCCGGCAATCCGGATGCGAGCACTTTGATGCAGCGGATCATGAGCACTGATCCGGATGTCTTGATGCCGCCCGCAGATTCGCACAAAGAGCTGAAACCAGAACAAATCGAAACGCTGCGTCGATGGATCGCTGAAGGTGCAAAGTGGGGACGGCACTGGTCGTTTGAACCTGTCGAACGACCTCCGATTTCTGCGCAGAATGGTGAGTCGCCGATCGATACAATTGTGTCGTCAACGCTGGCAGCAAAAGGCATTACGTTGCGGGCAGCGGCGGAACCACATCAGTTGGTTCGGCGTGTATGGCTGGACCTCACGGGTTTGCCGCCAACCGTCGAAGTCGCCGATAAATTCGCTGCGAATCCGAGCGATGCAGCCTATGAACAAATGATCGACGAGTTGCTCGCCAGTCCGCGATTTGGAGAACACTGGGCTCGCATGTGGATGGATCTTGCCCGTTACGCCGACACCAAGGGCTACGAAAAAGATCTTGGACGCACCGTCTGGCCTTATCGCGACTGGCTGATCAACGCCATCAACGCCGACATGCCGCTGGATCAGATGACAAAAGAACAACTCGCTGGCGATCTTTTGCCAGATCCGACAAACGATCAGCTTATCGCCACAGCGTTTCATCGCAATACGATGAGTAACGACGAAGGCGGCACGGACGACGAAGAGTTTCGCACCATCGCCGTTAAAGATCGAGTCGACACAACGCTGCAGGTCTGGATGGGTTTGACCGCTGGTTGTGCCAAATGCCACACTCACAAATACGATCCGATTTCGCAGGCGGAATATTACAGTCTGTATTCGATTCTGAATCAGACCGAGGATGCGGATCGCTACGACGATTCGCCGACTCTGGAATTTCTCGACGCCGCTTCTGCTGAAAATCGAAATCGACTGTCTGCAAAGATCGATGATTTGAAAGCTCAATTGGACAATTCAGCGACGGGACAGGACGCTGCAGCTGTGAAGATGCCAGAAGCATCACCGGATCAACGTCGTCTGATTGATGAAATCGCTGCAGCCAATGCCGAACTGGCCAACTTCAACAAAGGCCTTGCAAAGGTTCCCGTATTGCGAGCCGTAGCTGACGACAAACTGCGAGCGACTCATATCCACCGTCGTGGCAATTTTCTGGATCCGGGTGAAGTAGTCTCAGCAGGAATTCCTGCAGCGTTTCATAAACTGCCGGAGGCAACTCCGATCAATCGCGTTGCCCTTGCTGAGTGGTTGATGAGTCCCGACAATACTCTGACGCCACGCGTGTGGGCGAACCGTATTTGGGCGAGGCTGTTTGGTATCGGCATTGTCGAAACCGAAGAAGACTTCGGCGCCCTGGGAGCATCGCCGACTCATCCGGAACTGCTCGATTGGCTGGCGGCTGAATATCGCGACAACGGCTGGTCGCTGAAGAAGCTGCTAAAGGCGATTGTGATGAGTCGCACTTATCGGCAGTCGTCTGAGATCACGCCAGAGCTTCACGAGATTGATCCTCGCAATCAGTTGCTGTCACGCGGTCCCAGGTTTCGGTTGTCGGCTGAAACTGTGCGAGACGAATCGCTGGCGGTGGCCGGATTGTTGTCGGATAAAATGGGCGGACCACCCGTCATGCCACCTCAACCAGACGGAATGTGGCGTTCCACCTACAACGGTCAAAAATGGATCAATGCCGAAGGTGAAGATCGTTTCCGCCGCGCGCTTTACACGTACTTAAAACGTACAACGCCGTATCCATCAATGACCACGTTTGACAGCGGCAGCGGTGAAGTTTGCCAGATCCGCCGCATTCGTACAAACACGCCGTTGCAGGCGTTGGTCACGCTCAATGATCCGGTGTATCTGGAATCTGCCGGTGCGTTGGCCAAACGGATGGCTATGGTTGACGGCGGTGTTGCTGAAAAAGCTTCTTCCGGCCTGCGACTGGCGTTGATTCGCCCGTTACGAGATAACGAAACTCGACCGCTGATTGCATTGCAGCAGGACGTACAGGCAAAGTTTGGTGTTGATGCCAAATCGGCTGCTGAGTTGATTTTGGCAACTCGTACGACGAAGCCTGACGGCATGACAGACGCCGAATTCGCCAGCTGGATTGTCGTGGCGAATACGATTCTGAATCTTGATGAGTTCTTGACGAAGAATTGACGTGTAGCGTGCGGTAAGCGGAGCGCATGCTCACCACAATGTTCGACAGAATCAAACAGTTGGATAACTTTCAGTTTGGCCGGTCAGTTTTCGTAGTTCGCGGAATACCTCGTCGCGTTCGGCCTCACTGATCGTTCCAGGCATCTCTCTAACGCGGCTGCGATCAATCGCTCGGAACTGGAACACCAATGCAACAGAGTCCTGACGCAATCTGCTTTCCTTCGTTGCAGCAACCAAAGCTGTTCCTGCAAAACGTATTGCCCGCATCGCGGTGCTTAATGGAACGACCATGGTCGTCGGCAGGCTTCCCGCGTAGCCGTCATCTTGCATCACGATAGCCGGTCGTCGTCCTTACTGCTCGCGCCCAGTCGCCACAGGAAAATCGACCCAATGGATGTCTCCAACATTCATCGTTCTTCGGCCTCCCACTTTTCGATCATGGCCCAGGCTTCGTCACACTCACCACACACTTCATGGGAGTGTTTTTGGCCGAGTCAGCAACGGTGTGCTTGTTTACCGGCAGATTTCCGGCCGACTTTTCAGACGCACGCGTTGTTTTTTTGCCGCACTCAGAATTTTGATGACAATCGAATCCCATACCAATAGAATGATGCAACGGTTGATCTGAATTCCCAAGCAGTTGGATCTTCGCAATGGTTTCTCAGCGTCGGTCATAAAAATGAGTCGCAAAAGTAACATCGAACTCGCAACTGCAGTTACGGTCAAGTCCGCACCTGCCGAAACAGCTTCGCCGTGGAATCAGAAATCTCGACAAGGCATTTGGTGGACCGCACATCGAATCTCAGCAGTAACCAGTATTCTGACACATTCGGTAATCATCGCCGTCCTGGCCGGTATTGTCATTGCGTCACTTCCTGCTGAAATTTCGTCGCCAATCGACGCGACGTTTACCGAAGAAGATGCCGATGACGGCGGCATGGATTTTGGCAACGCCGATATCGACATCGACTTGCCAAACGAAAACGCAAATCCCGTTCGCGACATGGTGGCGTCGGCGACTCTGCCAGTGACTGTGATTCCGGAATCCACGGTTGCAAGTCCAGCGCTACCAAGGGTTCAATCCTCTGCAGCCGAAAGCAGTGGAGGTGCCAAGCGGGGAAGTGGAAAGACAGCAGGAAAGAGTGGAACGGGAATCGGAGATGATGAAGGTGATCAGAAAGCGAAAGGCAAAGTCAGTTTCTTCGGAAAGGAAGTTCAGGCGAATACCGTTGCGTTTGTCATCGACGCTTCCAAAAGCATGTCAGGCATGCGATTCCAACGCGCAAAGCTGGAACTCGTCAATGCACTTGGCAAGCTTGAACCGGAACAACGGTTCTTCGTGGTCTTCTACACCAACGAGACGTATCCGATGTTCTTTCCGGACAACACAATCGAACTGATCGAAGCGAGTTCTCGAAATCTTGGTCGAGTCTTTAACTGGATTGAACAGTCCCAAGTGCAGGGCGGAACTGAACCACAGCTCGCAATCGCGATGACTTTGAAGCTGAAGCCGGACGTTGTGTTCTTTCTGTCAGACGGTGATATCCCGTTTGAGACTCAAGGCATTGTGAAGTACAACAATGGTGGCTCAGCGGTTCACACGATCACGTTCGGTTCTGACGTCGGAGCCAAAATCATGCGCCAAATCGCCTTGAGAAACCACGGCGAGTACCGCTTTATTCCCGATGGGTTTTGATCGAGTCAGACTACGTACGCAGATCTGTCCTCAGATCTGCATCCTTCAGCATGGTCGATGTCAATCGGTTGTGTGGCCCAGAGGCATACATCAATTCGTTTGACCACGTACGATCCCCGATTCATTTACTTTTCAATTCGTAAAGCTTAATGCCGATCGGATCCTCAAACACCAATTGAAGATAGTGTCCGGAACTGGCCGCTAATGGCAACGGAATGGGGGACTGGTAGGTGTTGTGAATCACCACGAAATGAGTCTTCATGGTCGTAAGCTGCTTGAGAATGTCTTCGCTCAGACCGTCCTTGTTAATTTGAGCCTGGAACTTCAGATAGCTGGGTGGAAAGAATCCGGAATAGCCGTTGATCATAGGAACACCATGCAACGATCCCAGATACATCCAGCGCGTTGTTGAATCGAAATCCATTGCCGTTGTGCCAGTAGGAAGCGGCAGGCAGGCAATTGCTTTTCTGTGTGGTGTATTTTGCTTCAGGAATGTTGCCCACGCGACATGTCGGCTGAGATCCGGCACACCGGCGAGCAGTGGCTTCGGAGCCGGCACTTCTATCAATGCTGCCAATGCAACGATTGTCACCAAAGCGGTTGAGGTCAGAGGTCGCCACGCTCGGGCTCGCAGTCGCAGCCAGACTTCAGTCAACGCAATCATGCTCAGCAGGATCATGGCCATTTGAGTCAGATAGACGAATCGAAATACATTGCGCACCTGGCTGATGCCTGGCACGTATTTCGCGAGAATCCACCACAATTGAACATCGCCGATTTTCAGATTTGATCCAATCGCCAACACTGCTGTCACGATTGTCGTCAGCAGCAGAAATAACACCCATCGTCGCCGCTTTCGGTGACATAACCCCAGCAAGACACCAAGCGAAGCCAGCGCGACTTTGATCCAACCGGGAGAAAATCCAAATCGTGATGGCGTGCCAGGGAACAGCAATGAATCGTAAGGTGTGATCCACAAATCCGCTGGTTGCGCGGAGAGTTGTTCGACAATGTCCTGCGACCTTTCGAACGAGTTTTCACGCAGAGCTTTTCGCATCGGCACGAAGACCACGCTGACCATGCCAGCGGCCACGATCAATGCGACTGCGGACTTTATAAAGAAAGCCTTGAGCGTCCTGCTGCCAGATTGTTTTCGCAATCCCAAACACAAAATCCACGCCGTTGCGGCCAGAGCAATCGTCATGAACAGCGTGTGATGAATGCAAATGTAGAAGCTCAGCGCATAGGCAAACGCACATTCCAACGCCGTGCGCCACGTCTGAGTTGCTGCGAATCTTCGTACGGCATCCCATGTCCAGAGCATCGCCCAGACGGGAATCAACTGCAGCACTTCCAGTTGTCTGACGCTCACCGGCAGCCAGATCATCATTCCGCCGCCAATTACCGCCAGAATCCGCGGGCTCCCCGTGCGACGCAGAATTCGATACGTAAACACGCCGTTCAGAAACAACGATAGCAACATGTAGACGTTGTACGCCAGCGCTGGAGATCCTGTCATCCAGATCACCGGGGCGACAACGATCGTTGCGGGTTGAGGTTCTGAAAATGCGAATGTTCGTTCGGTGGGAAAGAAGATGGGTGATTCCCAGTATCCTGCGAAGCCGTGAGTCAACCGGTCGGAGTTCCACCAAATTGTCCACGCATTGAACAGCGGAACTGTGGTGAGCATGTTCGGCCGCACCGGAAGGAAATCTGACGGCTGCCGCAACGCTGGAGCCATTGTCCAGACCGACATCGCCAGCAACACCAGCGCGGGCCACCATCGACGGATGGCGTGTTTCACAATCTCGAACGTATTCGTCACCGGAGCCTATTCTTTAGAGGTTGTGTGCGCCGTACTTACAGCGCATTTGCGGTCATCGAACAGGTTGATATAAAAGACTGTCGCGTCGGCCGGTACTCTTGCTCGGACTTGTGAAGTCGCCAGATCAAGTTCCGCAGGCAGCGTTTCCCATTCGCGATCCTGCCATTTTCCTGTTGCTCGGGTAAAGCACAATTCCGCACTGACGATCGGCACTTCAGCTTTGAACGTTGCCGAAGTTTCGTCACCGTTGGTCTGCTGTTCAACAATCTTTGCCAGTGGTTTGGCGGCGTTCAAAAACGAATCTGCATAAGTAAAGATCTCCTCCGGATTTTCTCCAGCGGGACCGTGACCATGCGGCATTCGGACTCGCAGGCACAACGTTTGAGGAGTTTTGGGCAGCATCCACGACTTCTTCCATGAATCCATCGGATAAGCGAAATCGTTGGTGCCATTCACCCACAACATCGGCATTGTGACCTGGCCCAGGTACTGCGACGGATCCCATTTCTTCAGCCACAACGCAGACTTCTCCGCCCCCATCTTTTCGAAGCTCGGCAGCCATACGGAATTATCGCCAAGGTAGCCGCAACCGTAGACAGGCACGGCGAATTTGAATCGTGAATCCACGCCCGCCACGATGCTGGTGAGATAGCCGCCCCATGAGATTCCCGTGACTCCAATGCGATCAGCATCCACTTCCGGATACGAACGAAGCAAAGAATGAGCCAGCGCAACGGCACTAACGGCGTGATATTGCCACTGATCTTCAATGGCATCATCAATCTGACTGAAGCTGGCATCCCAGCCAGGCGGGCCACCATTTTCATGTCGCTGCCATTTGCCATATTCCCCAACGGGCACGCAACCGCAAAGATCCATGGCGATGGCTGCGTAACCGCGAGCATTCCAGACTTTGACCCAGCGATCAAACGCGGTTCCTCCGCCACCGTGAATCAATACCATCGCCGGAAGTTTTTTGTTGTCTGCAACGGCGGCTGGCGGAGCGGGAATTCCGTAGTAGGCAAACACTCTCGTCGGCTTGCCTTTGTACGCTGGCCCTGCGTAGAAGAACGTCTTCACGCCTTCGACCTGCATATCGTCCGCCGCGAATACTTCCGGGGGTTTCGACCATGCATCCAGATCAAACTTGATGCCACCCGACTCGCGGGGTTTGCCTACGGCATCGTCAGCAAATGACGCGGACCAATGAGTCGCGCAGAGCACGGCCAGCAGGGGCAAAAACTTTCTATTGAATCTCGCAAACATCGACATAGCGAACTCTCGGATTGAGGGAGCAGATATCATCATCCGAGTGCAGCGTATCGCGCAAGCCGATGTTTGGCGAGTGCCCCTTACATCATCTGCTTTTCTGCAATCAAATCTTTCACAAAGCCAACGGCATCTGCGAGTGGAACCTTCTTAGCATCGGTTTCGGTACGCAGTTTGACTTCGGCGATGCCTTCAGCCAGACCTTTGCCACCGATGGTGATGCGTACCGGAAGGCCAATCAGGTCAGCGTCCTTGAACTTAAAGCCCGGTCGCTGATCGCGGTCGTCCATCAGGACATCGATACCGGCATCCATCAGATCACCGTAGATTTGATTCGTGATCCTCATGACTTCGGCATCAGTGACGTTCAACGGAATAATCTGCACGGTATACGGAGCAACATTGATTGGCCAAATAATGCCGTTTTCGTCGTGGCAGGTTTCCACGATCGAAGCGACGACGCGAGTCACACCGATGCCGTAGCAGCCCATGATGATCGGATGCGATTGTTCCTGCGCGTCCACGAATTTGGCATCCATCGAAACGCTGTACTTGGTGCCGAGTTTGAACACATGCCCAACTTCGATACCATGCACCATCTGCAGCTTGCCATCGCACTTTGGGCAACAATCATCGGTTTCGGCGTTTCGCAGATCGAAGGTTTCGGTGAGATCGAAATGAGTGCCTGGAATGACGCCAGTCAGATGTGCGTCTTTGCTGTTCGCGCCCACGATCGCCGACTTAATCAAGGCCACGTCGTGATCAGCAATGTAAGGGCACTGAATGCCAATCGGACCGGCGAAACCCACTGGTGCTCCAGTGACTTTCAGAATCGTCGCTTCGTCGGCAAGTTCCACAGTCGTCGCCTTGGTGGCTCGACGAATCTTCCCTTCGTTCGCAGTGTGGTCGCCACGCAGCAACACGGCGACAGGTTTGCCGTCGGCGGTGTAGATCAGCGTCTTGATGAATGACTTTGCATCGGCCTTCAGCATCTTGCTGACTTGATCAATGCTGCCTGCGTCCGGAGTATCCACTTTCACCGGTGCTGCCGCGCCATCGACTTTTGCGGGCAGAACTGATGTGCGGCCCGTTTCCGCGCGTTCCTGGTTGGCAGCGTAACTGCATTTTGGGCAGTACACGACGAAGTCTTCGCCATTGTCCGCTGGCACCATAAATTCATGTGATGCGTCGCCACCGATCGGACCGCTTTCCGCTTCCACAGGCAGATATTTCAATCCACAGCGTTCAAAGATGCGGCAATAGGCATTGTACATCGCGTCGTACGCAGTGTTGAGTTGTTCAATCGTCGCACCGAAACTGTAGGCATCCTTCATCAGGAATTCGCTCGTTCGCAGCACGCCGAATCGTGGACGTTCTTCGTTACGGAATTTTGTTTGAATCTGATACAGCGTGATCGGCAATTGACGGTAGCTGCTGATGTGTCGAGCCATCAAATCGGTGATCACTTCTTCATGCGTTGGGCCGAGAGCCAGATGCAGTTTGCGATCGCCTTTCTTGACTTCCCAGTTGAACAGTACGTTGCCAAAAGCTTCGCGACGTCCGGTGCGTTCAAAGATTTCCATCGGCTGCAGCGCGGGCATAAATAGCTCAACCGCACCGGCTTTGTCCATTTCCTGTCGGACGATTTCTGACACCTTGCGGACAGATCGATAGCCCAGCGGCAGGTACGTGTAGGCTCCAGCCATGAGCTGACGAATGAGCCCGGCTCGCAGCATCAACTGATGACTTGGAACTTCAGCTTCTGCTGGAACTTCCTTCATCGTCGGAATAAATGATTGTGACCAGCGCATGGAATACCTTGAGTGTAATGTGAGCCGCACGGCGCTAGCCGCGGGTGTCGGTGTGTGATTGGTGTGATCTTGAGCCGTGGCCGGTGCCTATCACTATTCCAATTGCAGTTTCGATTACAGAAACGAACAAATGTAATCCGCAACTTGTGTGACTTTGAGTTCAAAGTACGAGTTACCAGGCACGTTAAATGACTGGCCGCCTTTGACTTCGTGCCATTGCGTTTCGCCCGCGAGGCAATAAGTCAATTGCCCGGCCTGGATTTCCATCAACTCAGGTTTGCCGGTGTTGAATTTGTAGTCGCCGGGAAGCATGATCCCCAGCGTCTTGATGCTGCCATCAGCGAACTCAACGGTTCTGCTGGTGACTTTGCCATCGAAATAAATGTTGGCGGCTTTGACAACTTTGACTGCTTCAAATTTGCTCATTGTGGACTCTGACAGTGCGAAAATGCGGACAGGAAGCCACAGATGCTACTCTGGTGAGTCGAACGAGGAAAGGGAACTCGGAATTCCTCGATTTTCCGGGAACGGCGGGGGAGGATTTGAAATCTCAAATCTCCTGACTCTACGGCTTTCTATGTGCTGCGGGCCAGACGAAGGATTTGTTTTGAAACAATTTCCGTAATTCGCCGTAGGATGGACTTCCAGTCCGTACGAAAAATGACGGACTGGAAGTCCATCATACATTTTGCAAACCCAAATATTCGGGAAGTTGCGATTCAGCCACGGCAGTGGCGGCATTACGTAGCCGTGGGTGCAACCCACGGTTACAAGAGTTCGTATTCACCAAAGCCCCGGCAGGGGCGACAGCAACCTTAAAAATACAATGCTGCCGCCCCTATCGGGGCTTTGATTCATTGTCAATTCATTTCCGTGGGCTGACGCCCACGGCTATGTGTGCTATCGCCTCTCCGAGGCTGTCATGCAAAAGCGCTTGTTCAAAAAGTGCCAATGTCTAATGAAGCGTCCATGCGTTCGTTCTTACACCACATCAACCGAGCCTCACCGGCGGAGTCTCTCGCAATGTAGATGAACTGCAACAGTTGGTTCGTTGACCCCCGTTCAAGTGCTTTCACAATGTTATTTGAGACCGACAACGGCTTCCGCTGCAGCTGATTCGACAGGTCGCCCTTTCCACGAAACCACGCATGACTCGACCAAGCAAAAATCTGCACCGCCAATTCCGCTGCGGCCTTCCACACGGGTAGATCTTCAGAGGATTCGCATGCAAGAGCCGCCCGAAGCGTGTTTACCAGTGGAACATTTGATCATGCCCTGCGTTTGCAGCGACTAGCGATAAGAGCACAGTGCGATGTGGTATATATACCACATCGGACTGGCTAAGCTTGCCCCAGACACCGGGGTAAATCAGGTTGTTTTTGAACCCTCTAGCCATTTTCGTAGTCTTATGCAGTATATATACCGCATAAGATACATGGAAAATGGCGTTGATTTCTGGGAATTTCCCAGAGTTCAAATAGCAAAGACGGCTTTGGGGATCCCCTTTAAATCGCCGTCCATTGTGGTATACCACAATGGACTGTTAAAGGAGCGGCGGAGGTGGCAAGATCTAGACTGAGCATTGCGAAGGCGGATATCGTTCGTTCGCTGGAAGAATCCCGAAAATCCGTGCTCAAGAAGGCAGACATTGAAAGAATGTTGGCCGAAAATCGAGCCTTTTGGAGATTGGCGCAGTCAACAACCGCAAACGCCTTCATTGAGTTTCTGCTGGAAAAGACTGACCTTCAAAAACATCGTTTTGGATTTCCAAAACGCCCCACGATTCGATACTCGTGGCGGACTGCCAGCACATTTGCGCTGGTTCAATCGCTGAACGAGGATGGCTATTTCAGTCATCTGACAGCACTTCAACTCCATGGCCTGACTGATCAGATTCCGAAGACTGTCTATCTGAATGTCGAGCAAAAACTCAGAAGCGGTGGAGGTACCCTGACTCAGGCCGGGATCAATAGAGCCTTCGCCTCGCGTTGCCGAGTGTCCGCAAATGAGGCAATGTTTGCCGACCAGACGGTTTGCCTGCTCAACGGAGGCAACACGGATGCACTCGGGGTCATCGATCTGGCACTTTCGGATGGGACTTCGGTACGCGTTACAAACATTGAACGAACCTTGATAGATATTGTGGTACGACCGATCTATTCAGGAGGTGTCGAAGAATTGCTGCGAGCATTCCACGAAGCAAGTGGAAAGGTCTCCGTCAACAAAATGGCCGCATACCTTCGCCAATTGAACTATACCTATCCGTATCACCAGTCAATCGGCTTTCTACTCGAACGAACAGGCAAGTACAGTGCTACGGAGATCTCAATCTTCGAGCAGTTGCCACGCGATTTTGACTTCTCTCTAATACACCAGATGAAGTCCCCTGACTTCAATCAGAAGTGGCGACTATTCGTTCCAAAAGGAATGTAGGTGAGAACAGAAGTCCAACACGTAGTTGAAATAGAAGTCGAAGTCATGTATGTGTTGATCTGGCTTGACCATTTGGAGTACCGAAACAAAATCTCCTGAGTGGAACGCGTAGGTCTCAGAGATCTGTGAGATCAGCTGTAAGGGTACCCGTTTCGCCTCGAAAGTAGACGAAAGCAACGACCGGAATTCTGTTGATCCAGGCACGATCCTGAAAGCATCTGTCACAAGAAAGATATCAAAAAAGTCACGAGAACGAGCAGACGGGTGACTTCCGACAAACTGAACGTAACCTGGCATTTGTTGACAAATTGCTCGGATTTTTTCGCAAACAAACATCGCCGGCGTGTATGCGAAGATTGTGTACCCGTTCACTTCATTTCGCTGTTTTCGATACAGTATTCATGCTTGCTGATGTCGATCTTGAACCTCGTCGACCCCCTTTCTCCGACACTCAGGCAGTTGCGACGCAGATTTTCAACGTCGCCCTTGAGGTCTTGGAAGCGAGTGGATTCGATGATTTTGAAATCCACTTTGTATCCGCCCCAGAAAGGCTTCATGTCATCCGTGATGTTCGGTGGCACTTCTCTCAAGTTGACGTCAAAGACTTGCAGCCCTGCATCGCCAAACGAATTTGCCAGTGCTCGCGCATTAGGCTGGCGTAGGAGCTCTGGTGATTCTTCGAAGTCCGTATCGACAGAGACATCAATGTCTACTGATGAACGCGACGAGATACAATAAACCAGATCCAGCAGATTGCCTCCTTTGAGGACGAGCTTGTCCAGAAGAACGCTGTCCGAGAACAATCCTGCGATTGCCAAACGTTTAACTTTTTCAAGAAACAACGCAGAGTCGTTCCTAGGGTTTTTCTGAGCCATATGCAGTAACCTTCTCGTGCATCTTATTCTGAAAATCTCATTACCAATCCCCTCAATGCACATGCTCCTCAAAAAACGGGTTTTCCTTATCCCCGCCGCCCAGCACATACGCGAGCAAGTCAAAGATTTCTTCTCGGGTCAGTTTGTTCAGTACGCCCTTGGGCATGATGCTGACTTCGCTCGGCGTGCGGTCTTCGATGTCGGATTTGTTGATGATGGTGACCTTGTCGGGAGCGGAGGGGTTGTCGATGACTTTTAGCACTTCGCCGGTTTCTTCAAGGATCAGGCCGGTGATGACTTTGCCGGAGGTCAGAGCGATCACGTTGGACTGGTACTTCTTGTCGATCTTCTTGGATGGGTTCAGGATATGTTCCAGAACATCGACTTTCGAATACTCGGGCGGCAGTTTTGTCAGGTCCGGGCCGACGTTGTTGCCCTGGCCGTTCAGCTTGTGACAGCCAATACACGCGGCGGCTTTGAAGAGGGATTCGCCAACCGCGAAGTTGTTGGATCGATGTGAAAGGTGCATCACGTCGCCCTTCAAATCGTCGAGCTGCCAGTCGGTGTTGCGGCCTAGATATTTCAGCAGGTCGTCTTTCATCTCAAGTTTGTTGGCGGCGAGGTATGCAGCAGAATCGGCTTCATAGGCTGATAAGTCTGCGACGACGTACAAAGCTCCGTACATGCGACGCCAGTGGCCGGGGTAGGTGCAGACGTACGGATAGATGCCCGGCTCCTTCGGAACTTCAAAGAAGATCGAATCCGTTTGTTCCGGTTGGACCAGTTTGCTGGCGACCAAAATTTTGTCGCTCTTTGGGATGAAGTTGCGGGCCGCTGCGTCGGCATCACGTCCGGTGGCTTCGGCAAGTTCTCCGACTTCGGCCATAAAGCCAGGCAGCACGACGGCAAAGTTGTGCGGCATGTTGTCGGTGTTGGTGAGTCGAAATTCGACGGGTCGACCGGCCTGAACCGCCACCGTTTCGCGATCGTAGATCATACGTTCTCGGACGGTGCCCAGGGTAATCAACGGCACGACGACTTCTGCGAGGCGTTTTTCGAAGCGAGCCTTTCCAGCAGCGTCGAGACGCGTCGTTACGCCATCAGCAATCTGCAGCGCCAAACGGGCTTGTTCGGAATTGCGATCTCGTGGTTCACGACTGGCGATATACGACACGGCTGCTTCGGCAAGATTGCCAAGTTGCTCTTTGGGCCACGTCTCAACTGGAATGGTGACCAGTGATTGCAACGATGAATTCACCGATTCACGTTTCTTCAACAGACTGGCGAGGATTTCTGTCTTCGCAGCCTCGTGACCGGGGATATTCATCATCGCATGGATGCCAACATCCTGAACGGTTCGCTCCGCAGCGGAGACGAGCACATTGGCCGGAATCTGTTCTTTCTGAATACCAGGACCGCTCCACGACACCGTCAGCCCATCGCCGCCGCCGTTATCAAAGTACGTAGCGATGATTGGATGCAGTCCGGCAGTTAGCCTGACGGTGCCGCTCTTTTCGACTATACCATGCAGACCGTCATTGTCGATCAGCAGTTCTCCATTGATATAGAATCGTGAACCGTCGTCAGAGGCGAGGTCGAACGTGTACTCGCCTGGTTTTTCAATGACTATGTGCCCGGTAAACATCAGAGCGAACGCATCGCGAGTTTTCAGCACCGGCTGATCCATCACAATTGTCGTGGCGACACCCGTGTTCGACGGCGTCATTGCCTGCAGTGTCTCGCGAGCCACATTCGATGGATTCGGCGCGTAGAAATCGACCTTCAAGCCCGGCTGCGTGAGCGGCGTCGATCCTTTGGACCCTTCAAGTTTTGGCATGATCGCCGCGATAGATTCCATGAGTGAACTCTTCGCATCGTTAGAAGACACAAGTGCCACCGATCGCAAGACGTCTTCAAGTTTCAGCTGACCATTTTCAGCAGCGGTGAAGACAGCGTCGCCATTTCCATCGGCACTGATCCATGCGGCAATGGCGACTCGGCGAGTTTCACCGGACTTTGCAGTCGTGGCGAGTTTCGCGATTCGGTCTCGTACCTTTGCCAGCTGATCCGTTGGTTGACTGGCCAGCAACTGGCTGAGGCTATTGAGCACATTCACGCTGGCTTTAGCGTTCAGCTCTTCGATGAGCGTGAAGAGCTCTTCGATCTCGGCGACGTTGCGAAGTTTCGCCAGTCCGGAAAGCGACGTCTGCAGAGTTTCGACGGGAACACTTTCGCGAGTCAGGATGGCTCGATAAACGCCTTCGGATTTCTCCATCTTCAGCAGGTCTTCCACGCTGGAGTTCGAGAGCGCGTAGGCTTCGGCATCCTTCGAGAGCGGAATTGGTACAGGGGCGGTCAGGTAACTTCGTATGACCGAATCGAGGTCAATAATCTTTCGAGCTTCACCAATAACAAAAGAAAGCTGAGGATCCTGTTCTGTATTCAAAGCGGCAAATACCGTTTCCGCATTCCACTCAAGCAATTCTGGCTGAAAGAATGTGGCAGCAACCACTGCCTCTGCTCGAACCTGCGGATCTGCGTCCTTTCCAAGTGACTTGACGGCCATGACGCATTCGCCGAATTCCTCGGGGATATTCAACTCCTTGCCGGAGGCTGGCTGTAGCTTCGTTTCTCTGACGACATCGCGCAGGTATCTGAGTGACGCTGACCGAGCCTTTGGTTCTGGGCTACCTAACAGCGTCCGGCATAACGCGCCGTTCGGTACTCGAACCTGCTGATGGACCCATAACGCCTCAACAAAATTCCTCGCCTGCACTGGATTCTTCGCATCGAACTGCTTAATCCAATCATTCACTGCGGCAACAACCTCCTCTGGATTGCGGCCAGTCAGTTCGAGCCGGGCGCGATAGCGTTCCGCCAGTGTCGGAGAACCAAGCGTTGCGACAACATCCGCAGTGCTGGCTTTGTCAAGCTTCACGACCTTTTGGATATCGCGACCTTCCGCAGTCACGCGGTAGATGCGGCCGTGCTGATGATCGCGGCTGGGGTCACGCAGGTTGTGCTGCATGTGGCCGATGATCGGGTTCTGCCAGTCGAGCACATACAGAGCACCGTCGCCGCCGATTTCCATGTCGCTCGGACGGAAGTTCTGGTCGGACGAATACAGGATCGGCTCAACCTCCTTCGCGAAGAATCCGGCTCCTCGCTTTTCAAACTTGTACTGAGTCACTCCCTGGAAACCGATCACGTTGGCAATCAGCAAGTTACCTCGGTTCTCTTCCGGGAAATGCTGGCTGTCCAGAATCGCGATCGCTGGCACCGGGCGAACTCGCTTTTCGTAAAGCTGCGTCGGAGCCCCATGGCCCGGCATGCCGATGTAATTGCCCGTGCCGCCGGTGCCGTCAGTTGCAAACTGATTGCCCCACTGATCGAAAACATCGCCGTGAGGATTCGGGCCGATCGGGAAATGAAAGTTGATATCAAACGTCACCGGATCCCATTCGTAAACTCCCGTGCCGCCGGTTCCAAATCGCTTGGTTGGTCCCCAAGGCGTTTCGAAATTCTCCGCGTGGAAAATGCCACGTGAGAAATAGAACTTCCCGCCGGGACTCATTGTGAACGCATTCGCCGTGTGATGAGTATCCGCAGAATCGAGACCGTGGAAGATGCGTTCCTTCACGTCGGCTCGATCATCGCCGTCCGTGTCTTTCAGAAAGAAGATATCAGGAGCCATCGCCACCAGAACGCCACCGTTCCAGAATTCAAAGCCGGTTGGATTGTGCAGGCCATCGGCGAAAGTGATGCAACGATCGGCCACACCGTCACCGTCGTCATCGGGCAGAATCAGCAGCTTGTCGTTCATCGCGCCGAGCGGATTCCAGTGCGGATACGTCGGCCATGCTGCGACCCACAGACGACCGTCAGTATCAACCGCGCTCTGCACGGGGTTGACCATATCGCTGAACATCTCTTCGGACGCGAAGACGTTGACTTTCATGCCCTGATGAATGGTCATCTTCTCAATGGCCTCTGCGGCACCCAGAAACTTGTGGCGGCCTTCTTCCAGTTGCCCGGGCTTATTGGTTCGTACGTCAAGAGGCTTTGGAAGATCGCTGTCATCGGGCTCGATTTGTTTTCCTTGAGCCGCTTGCCAGATGACGCGATCACGGTTTGCCGTCATGACTTCAAGAATTTCAAGCTCACGCTGCATAACGTCGAAATTCGTCTGCCCTTCAACAAACCTCAGTCCCGATCGACCGCCGAAGACGCTGTAGCCGTCGGTGGCGCGATAGACGTTGTGCCAGATATGGTTTTTGGCGAGAACTGCTTTGCGGAGGGCTTCCCACTTGTCGCCTTCCGGCCGTGGATTTGTTTTGCCGAATAGAGCGCCGTCGAACACGATAGCCAGCGTACGACTGCCGTTTTCCGTGATGTGCATTCCATTGATCGTCAGCGGAACGAACGCAGTTTTCCCGTCCGGCGTTCCATAAAGAGATTCTGATCCGAAACGGTCGCGCTTTTGTCCTCCCAGATTTCTCAGAGGGCTGTCGTCCCAGTCGACGAGTTTCATGATCCTCTGCGATATGTGAAACAGATCCACAAAAAGGACCTTCCGTTCAGCGGCGATCTGTTCCATTTGCGCCGTGTAGAGTTCCAGATTCTGATTCTGCGCTTTGCCATCGGGCAGGTGCGGCCACTTCAGGTCTTCAAACGCGATCGGTGAACACAACACCAGACGCGGAGCCGATTCTCCGTTGTACTTCTGAGCCAGCGAGTGATCGATGAATGCTTCAAGGTCCCTCCGAAACTTCGGCAAGCCAGCTTCACCCGGATAGGATTCGTTATATCCAAAGAACGCAATGATGACGTCTGCTTCGACCTTTGTCAGCCATTCGTCCGGCGTTCCAAAATTGTCCGATCGAGGCCGCTCGGTCAGCGTATCGCCGCTGAAGCCCAGATCTCGCACGACCAATTCGTGTTCCGGGAAGCGATAGTGCAACGTCGCTTCAAGATGGCCATAATGCTGCAGCCGATCCGCCAGCGTATTGCCGATGATGCCGATGTGGTCGCCTTTTTTGAGTTCCAGCTTTGGCTCCTGCGCCATGACATTGGAACGTGACACCAAAATTAGCGCGCAGAAAATCACAAATCGGCGAACGAAACTCAGCATGATCCATACTCCTGAGGATGGAGATTCCGGAGGGGAAGTCAGATATCCCGCAGCTTCGCATGTTCAGCGATATGATCAAGTGAGAGCCAACGTTGCCTTCACGCTTGGATGCGGTCCCGGATTCCGGTAGGTCCTCCTTGCCGAGGAGGATTTTTCAATTTGCCGCAAGGCGAACCCAAGGGCGAGTGTCCGCTCAACGGCGTCGCGTTGTCCCGTGATCAACGCGGTTCTGGTCGCAGGTTGCAGCAAGCTGCAAAGTCCTTTCCGGCAGAAAAGACCTACGTAGGTCCAGCCTGCCGGGCTGGACTTTCGCCGCAAGGCGAACCCAAGGGCGGACGTCCGCTCAACGGCGTCGCGTTGTCCCGTGTTCAATGTGAGGCTGGTCGCGGGTCGCAACAAGTTGCGAAGTCCTTTCCGGCAGAAAGGACCTACGTAGGTCCAGCCTGCCGGGCTGGACTTTCGCCGCAAGGCGAACCCAAGGGCGGACGTCCGCTCAACGGCGTCGCGTTGTCCCGTGTTCAATGTGGGGCTGGTCGCGGGTCGCAACAAGTTGCGAAGTCCTTTCCGGCAGAAAGGACCTACGTAGGTCCAGCCTGCCGGGCTGGACTTTCGCCGCAAGGCGAACCCAAGGGCGGACGTCCGCTCAACGGCGTCGCGTTGTCCCGTGTTCAACGCGGTTCTAGTCGCAGGTTGCAGCAAGCTGCAAAGTCCTTTCCGGCAGAAAGGACCTGGGGTGCGCGACAAATAGCAATCAGTCGAAAATCTTTTTAGGTGACTTTTGTTCCGCCGAGAACGATCCTGCGGATAGCGGCCATGGTGAGTCCGACGGTGTTGCGAGCCCAGGTGCGAAGGTCCTGCTCCCGGACAGTTTCCAGGGCCTCGACGAC
>Ga0209284_10000342_pt1 | contig 76217 bp, 79 predicted proteins | sample FRY03_FD_187211 | JGI IMG/M metagenome (GOLD analysis project Ga0209284, IMG submission 187211) | Freshwater microbial communities from Lake Fryxell liftoff mats and glacier meltwater in Antarctica - FRY-03 (SPAdes) (version 2) | ecosystem: Environmental > Aquatic > Freshwater > Ice > Glacier... | reverse complement strand
CGAGGTCAAACTGACCGTCGAAGATTTTAGGGAGTCGGTGTTCTCTCTTGTGTTCGAATCAAGCCGGGCCGGCATCATTGAAATCCTGACAGACATGACCGTTGTCCAATCCGTGGACCTCTACAGCTACGACCCTGCCGCGGGGACTGTCACCCTCGATGTGACGCCTGAATTCGATTTCGACAAAGGGGTTAGAGACGATGCCTGGGAATTCTTCCGAATTTTTGCGGGAGCGTTTTACAAGGCCGGTTCAGATAATGACGCTTGGACATTGGAAGATCCCCGCTTCGCGCCAAACTTTCGTGTCACAGTTTCCTCAGCCACATATGAGTGTGACGGAGAAACAATGCGCGATCTTGCTGATTCGATGTTGAGCCGCACTGATTGGGAGACAACCTGCAGAGTCCGCTAATAGAGGCTAAATTCTCAGCCTGCTCGTCGTGCTCTGCACTTTCGAACCAAACTCCCATCGTGTTCGGAGGCACCAGAGCAGTGCGCTCTTAGAGCGAGCAGAGAAGTTATCCACAGATCCTCCAGTGCCAGCTACCGCCCAAGTATGGACTCACTCTCTAGCGCTGCGAAACCTAACTGCCCCAAGTGCCTCACTCGCTGCTATTTCTCCCACGGTACTTTTTACTGTGATGACTGCGGTGCTCAGGTAGACCACCCCAGCTGGTGGGGCAGCCACCCCCTTCCCCAATCGATTCGCCTTCCGCGCTGTGCTTACCGAAGGCTGGGAGATTAGCTCAGACGGCGTAAGGTTGGGTTTACTTAAGCAAAGGTGTTGACGCATCAGAGGGCCAACCGCCTTGACTCATATTTTTTGAAGGGAGATCGATTGCCAACTCTCAAGGCATACATCGTCCATGAAGTGGGGAGGCTCCGCCTAAAGGGTCTTGCTCGAAACGTCAGGCTTCTCATTCGCAGGGGTTCGAGGTCCGCGGGCTATGAAGAAGCCACCACGATGGTGCTGGACGGTAGTTTCGAAATTGCTGGTTTACCGGCTTTCCTCCGCCGGGCTTTTACTGTGGCGAACAGAAGATTCAATAATTTACCAAGATGGATTCTGCGGATGAACGGCATGTCTGGCAGGAGGTATCGAATTTTTATCAATGCCTTGATTGCAGAAATTCCGTCGCCAATTTATCTCGAGATTGGGTCTTGGGCAGGGTCGACTGTATGCGCGGCGGTTGCCCGTAATCCCGACGCACAGGCAATCTGCATCGATGACTGGTCTCAATTTGGTGGACCGAAAGACGCTTTTCTTTCAAACACTAAAAGAGTATCGGGAGAGAACGGTGGTTCTGTCAGCTTGCTAGAGAGTGACTTTAGACTCGTTGATTTTGAGAGCCTCAATCCGAAAGCAAACGTCTTCCTTTTCGACGGACCACACAGCGAGCAAGACCAAGCGGACGGTATTTCCTTATCTCTGCCTGCTTTACAGAATCACTTCGTTCTGATTGTCGATGACTTCAATTGGATCAACGTTCGGGAAGGAACGTTCCGTGCGCTTCGGGAGGAGGATCTCGAGGTAGTTTGCAGCATCACAATTCGCACTGATTCTCATGGCCAGAGTCCGAAGTTTTCTTTTCAAAAATCCGACTGGCATAACGGGTATTTTTTTGCCGTAGTGTCGAAGCCGGTCGAGTAACGGAGACGCGGAGTCTCATTATCGTGAAAACCAGGTTTAGGTGAAGACCCGCCGCCTGAACGTGCACCAGTGCCGGGTCTTCACCCTCCAGCATCACCCGCTGGAGCTGCTCCGACTGTTCTTTTTATTGTGAGGACTGCAGGGACCAGGTAGACCACCCATCCGCGCATAGGCTCCCCGTCCGGAGAGGTGCTGTAGCTCTCTGTGTGCGCGAAATGCGAGGGTTTGCCCTCTCTGGCCTCACAACTACTGCCCTGAAGCCCGGTAGGGGCACCCCGGCATAAAAAGGGGGTGGCGTCAAACCTTGAGCGGCCCAGGCCCAACACCCCTTAGTTTAGGCCCTAGTGCATACCGCCACAAAAAGGGCCGCAATTTTGGTCCTGCGCCGTTATCACTTTGACTCCCGAGGGTGCGGGAGTGAGTGGCAGGTTGCTGTCTCGGTCAGATTTTTTAGACGGTAAGTCAACTCAGAAGTAAACGGACGAATTCAGACTCTTCAATCACTTCAATCTCGACACCTAAATCCAGTAATTCCTTGGCCCGTTTTTCTTTCCGCGAACCACCGGCATCAATCTCTTCCAGTTTTTGTTCCCCAAGAACTACAAAATCAGTCTTCACGGATACTGAGTCTGTCGGAATCGCTCCGATACTCTCTAAAACAGCCTTTGACTGTGGCCTCGTCATCGACTGCAACGCTCCTGTCATTACAACTCTCTTCCCATAAAAATCACGTGAAGGGTCTAGGTCTTGAACACCCCAGGCTTTACGTTGGAGGTCCGCGAGCCGCTCCTTCTCTCCCGCACTTAGCTTTTTATAGGCAGGGCTAACCTGAATTGATTGACACCGAATGTCGATATCGCCATCGACGCTCCCCGGGCGCACATCCCATGCCTCAGCCAGTTGGTTCAGCGACTCAACATTGGATCGGTTCATCAGACTGACCGCTACATCGCCAGCGGCTCGCGCATCGCTTTCGGCTCGGTGAACCTGATCAAAATCTACGCCTAGGTAATCTGCGACGTTCTGCAGACGAAAACTAACCAGCTCCCCTTTTAGCGCTTTCCTGGAGAGCACAAGTGTGCAGAAGTAGGTCATCGGCGGGTAGGGAATCCCATACAGCGTGAAAACTCGCCTAATTGCGGCCATATCGAAACCCGTGTTGTGGGCCACTACAGGTGCCCCGTCCAGAAAGTTCATAATGGAACCAGTGACCTCTGGAAACTCAGGAGAGTCAATGCAGTCCTCCTCAGTAATCCCGTGGATCCAAGTGTTTTCAAAATCAAAGAGCTCAGCCGCGGGAGATATCAATTGTGACCATGATTCGGCTGGGACTCCTTTTCGATATCGAACTAGCCCAATTTCGCAGATGGAAGCAAAATCCCGGTTGGCGGTTTCAAGGTCCAAGGCGACGAAATCATCCATGTCCCGAAACTACTTCCCTCCGCCGACAACGTCAACGAGTTGGGGGGAGCATCGCTTCGGCCCACCGCTGTCATGGGCGACGCGCTTAGGGGTAACCGTTAAGGTCTTTTTAGGTGAATGCTCATCCACTCTTGGTTTCGGGTGCCTAGGGTGGGCGACCCGAAGGCCGATGATCTGTCCGGCAGCGATCTGACCAGCGTGTTCTGACCGGTGCAACAGATTCCCCCGGTGCTCCAGCAACCGGAGGCCGGCCCGCTAAACCTAGCAACTAACCCATTAGCGCTTCAATCCGGTCTATGCCTTTGTCACTGAGTTCACGCAACCGCACCAAATCTCTCTCATCCCTCTGCGCCAACATTAAATCCAGAGCTGTGGGCTCCTTCGGTACCGGCGGTGTGAGTTCTATCCCCGCCCTTCTTCTCGCGTTAGGCGTCATCAACAGCTGATCCAACCCAGACTCGATAGACCTATCCAACTCCTTTAAAGCCCTCTGGACCCGAAAATCTGCGGGATCCGCTGTAAAAAGTTGAGACAACTGCGCTTGCCGACTGCACTGCTGCGCAACATTGACGACCTGCACTTCATCCGCAGGTCCAATCCAAGGTTGCCGGTAAGCCAACTCCCAGAACCGCAGACCTATAGCGTCCAGGGAGTCTGGTGGTTTCGGGGTTTCCCGCTCACTGCTGATACTCACAGTGCGGTCCCTGTCCGGACGGAGAGTCCCCCGCTTCTCCTTCTCACTCTTAGGTTGCGGTTGTCTTCCCATGATTAGTTCTCCTTGTCGTGTTCTTGATCGGAATTTGGTATTTCTACTACGGGCCAAGAGAGCTCTTCAGTCCTTGCCTCGCCTTGCCTAGCCTTTAGCCTTGCCTCGCCTACGTCACCCGATATGTCACCGGTAACGTCGCTGGTAACGGGTTCAGATCTGAGAGCTTTGGATCTCTCCCTGTAGGTTTTCTGCTTAGCTCTGTTTCTCTGGTGGTAGGCGTCCACCTCGGCGGCAGTGGACTGTCCCTTAGCACCCCAGTCGGGAACTACGTAACCCGTCTCTGTTTTCTTCAACCACCCGATAGCAACAATCTCCTCCAGAAGCGGTGAGGGGTCGCTCCACGGATACACGCTGTACAAATACAGGGTGTCTATTTCTCCATCAGTACCTTGCTGGTTACAGAACATAAGAGCCCGAGTAAAAGCCCTCCAAGCACCGTCAGAAAGCTTGTCTAAATCGCGATGCAGTAACCAGTGACCAGGGAGGCGAGTGTCGGTCATGATTGGTCGCCAGCGAGTTTTGAAACAAAGCGCTCCAACTCGCGTTGGACAAAAAAAGTTCGGCGACCGATGTGCACAGGGGAGATGTGGCCGGAATTCACAAGCTCGTAAAGCTTGGTCGTACCGATGCCACCGAGGAACTTGCGCGACTGTTCAATATCTAGCAACCTGAGAGATATCTCTAGCGTTGAATCTCCGGGGGTGTTCGTTTGACTTCTCATGTATTCGAGAGTAGCTTATTGTGATAGAGCTAAACGGCTCACACCTCTATCAATAACCTGGAATTGTGAGAGAAGTAAAATGCACCCTCCTGAATACACACTCTCAGTGACTGGCAATCTTGGAAAAGGTTTCGTTACAACGGAAAATATGCTGATGCCGAAAGAGGCGACAGTGTTTCTCCGGGACCACAAGGGCGCTAAAGGAGCAAGGAAACCTGACACGACGATCGTGCTTGAGGTGATTTCTGGGGGGCTAGTGACCCTATCCGTGACATTTTCCGCCACATCCTTGACCCGCCAGGTCAAAAAGGGCGATTTAGATGCACTCGACTTAGAGCTGATTAAGAGAGAAGCCTTTAGTTCCCTTGTCCTCGAACACGATAAAGCGACCGACCTAGTCACATACCCCACGGAAAGGAAGCGAGGTCGAAAGACTGTGAACGAACTCGCGGCCAGTGCTAACGCAACCGGGGTGTCCGAGTTCGTCGCAGTTGGAACTGTATTTTGCGACCCCAAGAATCGAGCAAATCGTTCTCAGGCCGTCAGGAGCCAATTAGGTTATGGCTCTATAGCGACCGCAAATAGAAGGATCAAAGAAGCCAGAGACAAGGGTTGGATACCCCCTGTTGGGAGCACGGAAGAGGAGTACACAGAAAGGTTTGGGTCCCTTGCACCGGAATTCGAGCAACTCCAGGGGCGCGATTCTGATGCCAAGTAAAAAGTTGCCGAAGGGGATTAGAAAACACACGACGCGGGGTGGATATGAGTACCGCTTTACTCTGGTTGACCCGTCCACAGGGGGTGCTAAGCGGCACAGCGTTTACCGCCCGACGCTGGCGGACAGTGTCCGAGCGAAAAGGGAGATTGAGAACCGGCTTGATAAGGGCTTCCACTATCAAGATTCCCGCGCAAACTTGGGGGAATGGGCTAAATATTGGATTTCCGGCCCTATGCGGGCCAGAGGCCTCAAGACGACAACCCTAGACCTCTATGCAATTTTGGCTAGGAAACACCTTCTCCAGTCACCCCTGGCGGGGACAGCGTTGCGCGATATTCGGCCGACACACATCGAGGCATTTTTTTTTGAGCTGACCGACCGGGGCCTCAGTAATTCAACGCGGAGGTCGATATACAGCCTGCTCTCTCACGTTATTCTCGCCGCAGTGAATGACGGCTTGATTGCAACTGATCCGATGAAGGGCAAAGTCAAGCGAGCCAAATCCGTTAGGTCACTCGTGCGATTCCTCAGCAACGCTGAGGTAAGAGCTCTATACAAAGAGCTTCGCAACTCGCGCCATTTCGAATACTTCAAGGTCCTTTTACTTACTGGCCTCCGCCGAGGGGAGGGGCTTGCGCTCGACTGGGGATCAATTGACTTCCAACGCAAAGAGATTCACGTCAAATGGACACTCACACTGGGAGGAGAACGAACCTCTCCAAAGTCCGACCGGTCCCGGCGCACTCTTGATATGACCAAGGAGCTCGAAACATTGTTTCTGACCCAAAAACTGCGCCAGCAGAGTGACATGCAGCTAGCGGGGAATCGCTGGGCAGGTAATCCGATGGACCTAGTTTTTACATCTCAGTTCGGCACCGCCCTGTCAGGGAGAAATATTCTGCGGGTTATCCAGGTCGCCAGCGTCAGAGCTGGAATCGATTCAAAGGATAGCTCGGAGAAAGTTGGAGCCCACACGATTAGACACGTCGTCGCTACGCGCCTGCTGGACGCGGGTGTGCCGATGCACGTCGTTAGCCGTGTTCTTGGACACGACAGCATCGACACCACAGTGAATGTCTACGGCCACTTGGCAGAAGCCGGAAGAAAATCCGCAATGGAGCAACTTTCGAGGCTCGCTGCTGAATCCGATCATTCGGTGTTGTAGAACCTCACCGAGAGATCTATTCTCATGTCGGTCGACGGCGTAGAGAAGTTGACTAGCCGCAATTTGCTCTAAGACAGCCGAGCAGAGGGTCCTCGGGGTGATCGTTGTCGCGAGGGCTCATTGCGGCTAAGCCACACAGGGCCCCCTAATTGTGGGTGGGGTCTCCATCCCGTGGGGGGTCGTTTCCTTTGTCTTAGATGGTGGAAGTACGCGCTTGACACTGTTGCCTTATTCGACCCTGTTTCCTAGACACGAACGAAAGGGCGTAGCCTAAGGAAATATCATTTAATTTGAAGGGGATAAAAATGGATTACGTCGTCCTGCAAGTAACTCTAAAAGAAAAATTCATGGGCACGGGTTCCGGCAACTTGACTGAACTTGAGGGTGTCCTCAATGGGCAGGCAGCCAAGGGTTACAGGCTTCACACCATCACAACCGCCAGTGCGGCGAGTAAGGGTTTTGGCGGCGGAGACAGGATTCAAGCGACTCTGGTTTTCGAAAAAATCAAATAGGGGCTGCGAGGGAAAATTCAAAAGCTGTTCACCGAAGAGGATTAGAGGTGATGCCGCCAGCAATCTGCGCACATCTTTTCTCTCTCTCTCTCAGCTCGGGAGCAAAGCGGCCCATCTCGCCCGACCGTTCCGCAAATTCGACAACGACCCATCTGCATTGCAAAAGATCGAGAATAAGTAGAAATACGTTTGGGCACAAGCGCTGACACGACTTGCTCATGATCCGGAAGATTTTTGGGGCTCTGGAAGTTTTCTCTGGCGCAGCGCCTGTTTCGACGCAGGGATCATCTGGCCGTCGGATAAGAGCCGCCGACGTATAGCGGAGGAGTAGTCGCCCGCAGGACTGCGGATGTTCCCCATTGTGTTCCCCGCAGAACCCCTTTGCGGCACTTTTCGCGGCTATTCGTTGCCGTTCGCGCAGACGAGAAACCCTGATTCCTGAAGGCTGAGGAATGTCGGCGAAGGTCGCGCGTTTAACTGGGGGTCAAGGGGTCACGAGGGATTGGGCGCCCGCTACCAGTTCCGAACATATTCCGTATAAAAGACGGAATTGGACGGAAATAGGCGGAAGTAGAAGGAAATCACGCCCAGCACCGAGGACCGCCACAGCCAGCAGAACCCCAGTAGTTCCCTATACTTGCAGGGGTATGCCGCCTTAGCTCAGTTGGTAGAGCGTCTCACTCGTAATGAGAAGGTCCCGGGTTCGATTCCCGGAGGCGGCCCCAGTAAATCAGCGTAGAAGCCCTGTAAAACCAGGCATAACCTGCCTAACGGCAAGAACTACTAAAGCCACCGGATTTCCTTACAAGACTTCAGACGCTCGATAGTGGCGAGGTTCTTCGCCACTATCGATCTGTCTACGGTGTTGACGAAGGCCTGCTAGCTCGTGATCAATGTCGGCCTAAGCGGCAACCCGGCAGCTGTATAGCAGGCGTCGATGAGCTCTGCTTGGGTCACTGCGTCCTCGGCGTCAGTGAGGTTGACCCCTCCGGAGCGAACATGCTGGGCAAACGCCATCAGTTGATAGGTGTAGCTGGAGTGAGCTCCGTGGTGTTCCACGGTGTTTTCACCGCTCCTCGTCACCGTAACGCGATCGTCAAGACTTGCTTTACAGAAGTTGTGTGCAAAGGCTTCACCACTGGAACCGTGGAGCTTCATCGTGAAGGTCATCTCGGGGACCGTGAAGCTTGAGTCGAAGTGCGCGGTCACGCCCCCGGCTAGCGTCAGGTCAGCGGAGAGGGCTGCATCCACTCGATCATCTGCCTCGTGGATGGTGGCAGAGGCTGACTCCAAGGCTGGTTCACCACCGAGAGCGAGAGAGAGTGAGCGAATGCCATGCACGGCGTAGCACCCGACATCCATGAGCGCTCCACCCGCCAAGTCAAAGCTCCAGCGAGGGTCTGCGTAGTCCGGCAGCGGGAATTCCATCACCACTGAGACGTGCTCAAGAGTTCCTAGTTCCCCCGACGTGGCGAGCTCGATCATGCGCTCCATCACGGGATGGTAGCGGTAATGGAAAGCCTCCATGAAGGACACCCCGGTTGCCTTCTGGGTGGCCCGAACGCTCCGAGCCTCCGCGGCGTTGCTGGCGGAAGGCTTTTCGCTGAGAACATGCTTACCGGCGTTCATGGCCACGGTGTTCCAGGGTCCGTGCAAGCCATTGGGCAGCGGGTTATAGAGGACCTCAACCTCGGGATCCTCGATGACAGCGCGGTAGTCGCTAAGCACGCGCTCAATAGTGTGCTCGGCAGCGAAAGCTTCGGCCCTGCCGGCGTCGCGAGCGGCGATCGCCACCAGCCGGTCTCCGGTCACGGAGGCGGGCTGGATTATTCCTTCGGGGGCAATACGTGAGGCGCCAAGAATTCCGATGCGTAAGGGGTCCATGCTGTGAGCCTAACGGGGGTGACCAACACGTCGCTCAGTGGTAATCTGCCGTCCCAATTTTGCCCCAGATTGGGACGGATCTTTCGCTACTGCTGCCCGGTTTCGATAGGACTGGTCTTCTTCCTTGCTCCAGACGCCTCTGGCCGAGAGGGCGAACCACCCAGTCGAAGCGAGGACAAGAAACCGAGGACTAAGAATCCCGCTGCAAAATAGGAGGCGAGTTGTGCACCATCGGTGAATGCTTCACCGCTGGCTGCCTGAATATCCTCAGCAAGGTCGGTCGGGAACTGTTGGGCACCGAGGGTCTCGGCGAGGTTGGGAATGGTTGCCCCAGCAGAATCAACCACGACGTCGACGATGAGGGCTTGGCTAGTTTCGTCAACCCCCAGGTCATCCAGTCTGGTCTCCAGCGAGCTTTCGGTGCCGGCGAACAACATGGTGCCGATCACAGCGATACCCAGTGCCGAGCCGATCTGGCGGACTGTTGATTGTGAACCAGACCCCTGACCTGTCTTTTCCATGGGGACGTCCACCATGATCACTCCGGTGAGCTGAGCAGTGGCGAGACCGACCCCGATGCCATAGAAGAAGAGGAAGGGGGCAATCGCAACCCATCCAGTGCTGGTGGAAGCCACCAAACCAAAGCCCACGATGCCGATAATTTCCAGCCCGACACCAATTTGAACGGCACGAGCGGGCGGCAACTTGCCCGAGAGCGCGCCACCGACGCCGGACGCGACGAAGGCGCCACCGGCGAGGAACAAGAGCACAAGCCCGGCACCAATAGGTGTCATCCCCATGACGTTTTGAAGCCACAGTGGAATTGCAAAGATAAGCCCGAACTCACCCATCGAGATAATCAGTGCCGCAACAGAGCCGTTCCTGAAGGATGCGACTCGGAACAAATTGAGATCAAGGAGCACTCCACGGTTTTGTTTCTCCCTGGATCGCTCCCAGAGGACGAAAGCCACTCCAGCGACGAGAGCCAAGCCCAGTGACCAGGGGATCACCGACACTCCTGTTTCTGGCCAGATGAAGGAACCAATTTGGAAGCTGTTTTGGGCGTTGATGCTCCACCAGCCATAGACCCGGCCTTCGATGAGACCAAAGACCAAGGGGCCAAAGAGCAAGATAGACAAAAGCGCACCGAGCCAGTCGATTCCCTTTTTTGTTCCAGGGGAACGCGACTCTGCGACGGTCATTAGCAGTCCCACCACAATCAGGATGCCGAGCGGGACGTTAATCAAGAATGCCCAACGCCAGGTGAAGTCGGTGGCGAGCCAGCCACCGAGTACAGGACCGACCGCGACCATACCTCCAATGGTCGAACCCCAGACAGCAAAAGCAATTCCTCGTTCTCGACCCTGGAATGTGGCGTTCACGATCGAGAGGGTTGTGGGCAACACCATTGCGCCACCCAAGCCTTGAACAACCCTGGCGAGGATCAGGCTGGAGGCGCTATCAGCAGACCCTGCCCAGACGGAAGAGGCAATGAAGATCAAGATTCCTATGGTGAGCATCAGGCGTCGACCAAACCGGTCTGCGAGGGATCCCCAAATCAGCAGGGTTGAGGCAAAGACCAGGATGTAACTTTCTTGCACCCATTGGACTTCTGTAGAACTCAAATCAAGATCGCTGATGATTTCAGGAAAAATTGTGTTGACGATGGTGCCGTCAATAATGACCAGGGAAATGGCCAACGAAATAAACAACAAGCCAATCCAGCGGGTGCGGGGTGATGCCATGGTGGTGGTCCCTTCAGGACAGGAAAGCGCCGGACGAATCTTGCAGCCGAGGCCTAGTCTAAGTCTCCTCGAAAAAGCTGATGTATCGCGTCACACTCAGCACTCCACCCCCCTCTTCTCTCCCCGCCGCCCATGAGGATGCTGAATGCCTAGTGTTGTGAAAAGGCCCGGAGCCGAAACACCCAGCACGAGTGAAGGAATAAGAACTCCTGCAAGGGCCAACCTGGAAACCCGAAACACCGAAAGCCGGCTTTCGCCTGAACGTCTCGCTCGTGGCGCTGTGGTGCCGGACCGCACAAACCACACAGCCAGCAGCGCCACAGAGGTAGGAACCGCCTGGACTAAGAGAAAAGACAACACCACAAAGCCCAGGCTCATGGGCTTCACAACTTCGGAGAAGTGTGTGACGTGATAGATGAACTGCTCGAGTTCGAGCTGGCCAAAGTTCGCCCCGATCCAGAGCGTGAACAGCGTAAGAAAGGACGCCACCCACCAGGCTGCGAATACACCCACTGACCGCAGGGCGGTCAGTGGTGGAGTGGTGGTTGTCATGAAGGCTTTCGTTGGCGGGCTTGGCAGACAGGGGCAACCCGCTTGTGTGCACGCCAGCAGGCTGGATGACACGGGGCGGAGGCCCTTGCGTGGTAGCCGACTTTGGCAGTGGGTGTCTCGGCGATGAACGTGAGAAGAACAACAGATCAACCAAGTGAGAGTTTAGCTAGATTTCCACTGGGCAGTGCGCACATTCCAGTAACGAATGAGCCACGGTGTCAGTGCCCTAGTAGCTGGCCGTCTTGCGGGAGAGCACCCATCGCGGCTGAATAAGTGGGCCAAGAACTCTTCGCACCATCGGGTGCGCAAGCAGGATGGTCAGCATGACGCTTCCCACAATGATCGCCACCAGGTGCCACCCGGTGATCTCTCCCTGAAGGATCGGAGTTTGTCGAAGCGGGGCCAAGACAAAACTGTGTATGAGATACACGCTCATGGTCCCAGCCCCTAGAGCGCTGATCCACAGCTGACGTCGTGGCATCAGCGCCAAGAAGGCAACGATCATGATTGTTGCCATCAGAAACAGGGCCAATCGAATGCCACCTGCAAACCAGAGATCAAAGCTAGCCTGGGCGTAGCTGGTGTCAGCGGTGAGCAGTTTCCGAATACCGGATGCTCGAACCAGGTCTCGTTCCCACCACACCACAGCCAGAAGGCCGGCGAACCAGGCACCAGTGGCCATCCTGCCAAAGGCCACCGTGGAGCGAAACCGAGACAGCCAGAAGGTATCGATGCCCCATTGTTTGGCGTGCCATCCCAGAACAAAGAAAGGCAAGAACGCAAGTGTCCGAGAGAGTGACAGGGTCTGATCCACACTCCAGTACCCGGACGACACCGCAATAACGAGGCTCATCACAAGCGGCATCGGCACCATCACCAAATAGGGCAACAGAATGCGCCAGGCTGCTAAAGACAACAAGAACCACAGCGTCCATGAAGGGCGCAAGGGGTTAAACAGTATTTCGCCAGCCTGGACGCTCTGAATAACAGACCAGATGGTTTCAAAAATCAGATAGGGAATCAGCAGATAAACGACAACGCCCTGGATTCGTTTCACAGTCGGCGCTTCTGCTGGGGAAAAGTACCCGGAGAGAAAAACAAAGAGCGGAATGTGGAAAAGATAGATGGTCACATACAAGACGAAAGTGGTGTCCGTCTCAGACACCGTCTTGGTCAGTGCGTGACCCAGCACGACCAATACGATGGCGACAAACCGTGCGTTATCCCCCAGGGCAATGCGCGGAGGATTCACCCGATAAGCCTAGAGTCCTTAGCACTCCACCACATTGACGGCGAGACCTCCCATGGAGGTCTCCTTGTATTTGGTGGACATGTCGAGACCGGTCTGGCGCATCGTTTCGATGACGGTGTCAAGACTGATTTTGTGTGACCCATCTCCGAGCATGGCCAATCGCATTGCTGCGACCGCGGTTCCCGCCGCAATTGCGTTTCTCTCGATACAGGGCAACTGGACAAAGCCACCGACCGGATCACAGGTGAGACCGAGGTTGTGCTCCATCGCTATTTCCGCCGCGTTCTCAATCTGCTCCAGAGTGCCCCCCATGAGTGCCGTGACGCCTGCTGCCGCCATGGAGCACGCGGAACCCACTTCACCCTGGCATCCCGCCTCAGCGCCAGAGATACTGGCGTTCTTCTTATACAGGCTGCCGATAGCTGCCGCTGTCGGTAAATACACCCTAGCGATGTCGTGGTCGCTGATGTTCTTGAATTGGTGAGCCCAATATGCGACGGCGGGAATGATTCCCGCGGCACCGTTTGTGGGGGCAGTGACGACGCGGCCGCCGGCCGCGTTCTCCTCATTCACTGCGATGGCAAAAGCTTGTAGCCATTCAGCGGTGTGGTCCTGATCTCTATCGTTGCCGCCAAGGGTGGTGGCCATGGCTTTGGCTCTGCGCTTCACGGTGAGTGGTCCAGGGAGAACACCATCGGTGGCGAGACCGTTGTCAATGCAGGCTTTCATCGCGGACCAGATGTCATCGAGTCGCTGGTGGACAACATCGGCACCGTGCAGCGCGCTGTCATTTGCGAGCGTCATCGAGGCAATGTCAAGCCCGTGGCGGTGGCTCTGCTCGAGAAGCTCCACCGCGCTGTCAGCCGGGTAGGGGACAACGGGTGTGGAAACCTCTGCAACCGAGGACTCCACAGTGTCTTTCTCGATGAACCCTCCGCCAACGGAATAAAAGACTGCCTCACAGAGCTGTGCTCCCACGCTATTTAGCGCTTCGAATTTCATTCCGTTGGAATGATGCGGGAGTCTGGTGAGGGGGTGCAGGGTGAGGTCTTCGCGACCAAAGAGCAACGTCCGGTTCCCGACGGTAACCTTTTCTTCCCGCAATGCTTGTTCGAATGCTCTTCGCACCGCGTCTGGATCGCACTGCTCAGGTGTGTCGAGTGCCAGCCCCCGGATAAGTGCATTGTTGGTTCCGTGACCTTCGCCGGTGGCACCGAGGGAACCATAAAGACTGATGTGGACGCGATCGGTGGCCTCGAGGAGGTCGCGGGCGATGAGTTCTTCCACAAAGGCTTTTGCGGCGCGCATCGGTCCCACAGTGTGGGACGACGATGGGCCTATGCCGATCGTGAATAACTCCAGTGCTCCGATGTGGGCCATGAGTGCGTCACTTCCTTCCCCTAGTGTTCCGGAAAATGCCAGTGCGGGCCAGGGAAACCCCTGACCCGCACCGAGGGTGAACCTATGGAACTAGCTGGCGTCTTTCGTGGCCGCAAGAGCGTATTCCTCTTCCGGTGACAGAACCAGGTTGTGACGCCCCCACACAGCGAAAATCAGCAACATCACCGCATAGACCACGGCGATACCGACAATTGCTGGCAGGAATGCCGGGTTGACCAAGAAGCCGACAAAAGTGAAGACTGAAATGATCAAGGCAGCCCAACCACCAAAGACACCCCATGGCGAAACATAGGGGCGCTTGATGTTGGGGAACTTCTTGCGCAGGATCAGGAACGCTGCTGCCTGCATACCGTAGGCGAGCATGGCACCCCACACCGCAATGTTCAACACCACGGCTCCAGCAACTGCGCCGGCACCTTCAGCATCGATAGCGGTCAGGATGTCAATGGCGACAAGTGCCACATACCCGATGATTGCACCTGCAATGAGGGCAACCAGGGGGGTCTTGTGCTTGTTCGTGACCGAGAGGAACCTCGGGTAGTAACCGGCACGAGACAGTGAATACATGTTGCGGCCGTAGGCGAACATGATGCCCTGCAGAGACGCAAACAAACCAATCAGCGCTAGCAGACCCAGAAGGGCAGCGAGCTGATCGTTTTGCAAGATCGCACGGAAACCATCCAACAGCGGCTCACCAGAAACGCGAACCTCTTCGGCGCCGAGGACACCGGTGTTCAAGAACAACACCAGCAGACCCGTGACGATCAGAGTTCCGCGAGCCCAGACGCCCGCCCGAGGAATGTCTTTCTCGGGAGTGTGCGCTTCTTCTGCTGCGAGGGGCAACTCCTCGATACCGAGGAAGAACCACACTGCAAACGGGATGGCATACAGGATGCCCATCGGACCAAAGGGCAAGAAGGCGTTTCCGCCTTCTTCAGGAACGATGTTGAAGAGGTTGTCAAAGCTGAACAGCCCGGAGAACACGGCCATCACGGAGAAGACCAGCAAGATACCAATCGAGATGATTGCTACCACGAGGGCAAACCGGAAAGCGATGTTAGAACCGGAGGCGTTCAGAACGATGAAGATTGCATAGAGAATCAGCCACCAGACCCAGCCAGGCAGGCTAGCTCCGACGAGATCGTTCAGAATTCCTTCAGCGTAGGCAGCCGAGAAGAACACGACAACAGCCGTGGTCGCGACATACGTGATGGTCTCAGCGAGGCCGGTGATAAAACCGCCCCACGGTCCCATCGCGCTTCTACCGAAGGAGTAGGCGCCACCGGTGTGTGGCATTGCTGCTGACATTTCTCCAATGGAGAAAATCAGACCGTAATACATGACGACGAGGATGACGAAAGCAATGGCTAAGCCTCCGAAGCCTCCGACGTCGAGACCGAAGTTCCAGCCAGAGAAGTCACCGGAGATAACCGCTGCAACAGCGAGACCCCAGAGACCCCAAACGCCAGCGGCTCTGCGCAGCTGGCGCTTTTCAAAATAGCCCGAATCGACTTTGTTGTAGGTGACTCCCGCCACCTTTGTGCTTTCTTGCGACATAACGTGTGTCCCATCTGTCGATGGAGTCGCCCCCCGGTGCCAAGGCATCTTGGGGTTTCCCTCACGACGCTGTGAAAAGGAATTTGCGTTCGCCAATGTATCTGCTTATTGGACCCAAAAGCAAACCTTTAGAACACACGGTGAAGAGCGTGTTTCATCGTAATTCCTAGAAACCCATTAGATACTGCTGTTTCGTGGCCCGGTAACTTGACAATTGGCTGTGCGACCAGTTGTCTAAAGGTTGAGAAACCAACCTATTGCGAGGCAGGGCTTCAATGACGAAAACCGGCTACATCACCCAGGACGATCTCCAAGTTCTGTACGACCAAGGTCAGATTGACACCGTTGTGATGGCGTTCACCGATATGCAGGGACGCTTGATCGGCAAGAGGGTTGCCGCTCGTCACTTTCTCGAAAACATTTCCCATCACGGAGCGGAGTGTTGCAACTACCTGCTGGCTGTCGACGTGGAGAACAACACGATTCAGGGTTATGAAATCTCATCGTGGGACACCGGATACGGCGACATGGTGATGGTTCCCGACATGGCCACCTTGCGGATGACGCCCTGGTTGCCAGGCTCCGTCATGGTCACCACCGATCTTGAATCGACCTCACACGAGCCAATCGCCCAGTCGCCGCGTTCGATCTTGAAGGCACAAATGAATCGTCTCGAGGCAATGGGGCTTCGAGCGTTTGTGGGCACAGAGCTTGAGTTCATCGTTTTTGACGAAACCTATCGAGGAGCCTTCAAGAAGGGCTATCGCAAGCTGAAGCCTTCTACCGACTACAACGTCGACTACGACCTGTTGGCGTCTACCAGAGTGGAGCCTTTATTGCGCGATATTCGAAACCAGATGGATGCCGCTGGCATGTATTGCGAAGGGGTCAAGGGCGAGTGCAACCTAGGTCAGCAAGAAATTGCTTTCTTGTATGACGAGGCCCTGCGCACGTGTGACAACCACAGCATTTATAAGGCCGGCGCCAAAATGATTGCTGATGAGCACGGCAAGGCTCTGACATTCATGGCGAAATACAACGAACGAGAAGGCAACAGCTGCCACATTCACATGTCTCTTCGGGACACCGACGGCTCCATGGTCTTTGCCGATGAGAATGACCCCCGAGGAATGTCGAAGGTCTTCAAGAGTTTTGTCGCTGGCCAAATAGCTCACATGCAGGAGCTGACCCTGCTCTATGCACCGCAGATCAACTCCTACAAGCGCTATGTCGCCGGGAGCTTCGCCCCCACCGCCATCGCGTGGGGTCTTGATAACCGCACCGTGTCGTTCCGTGTTGTGGGTAAAGGGCCCGGCATGAGAATAGAAAACCGGGTACCCGGTGGGGATGTCAACCCTTATCTCGCGACTGCAGCCATGATCGCTGCCGGCATTTCGGGTATCGAGCAGGGTCTTGAGCTCGAAGACATTACCGAGGGGAACGGCTATGTCGCAGATAAGCCCCGCGTCGCCTCATCGATGAAGGAGGCTGCGGAGTTGTTTGCTCAGTCTGCTTTTGCCAGAGCAGCCTTTGGAGATGGCGTTGTCAATCACTATGTCCACTACGCCCGGACCGAGATTCGAGAATATGAATCTGTGGTGACCGAGTGGGAGAGGATGCGCGGATTTGAGCGCCTCTAAACCCCTCATCGGGGTCACGAGCTATCGCCAGGAAGCCACAACCGGCGTGTGGTCTGGCGAATTCGCGATGGTGCCAGGCGAATATCTTCGTGGAGTAGAAGAAGCAGGCGCGATAGCAGTCTTGCTCCATCCACAACCTTTGGATGAGACAGATGCCAGGCGCATTGTCTCTGGCCTTGATGGCCTGATGCTCTGTGGTGGGCGAGACATCGAGCCGGCGCGATACGGAGCCCAAGCGCTTGCCACCACCGAAACGCCCGATCATCTGCGAGACAACACCGAGGACATGCTGCTCGGTGCCGCTATTGAACTCGGTGTTCCGATTCTTGGCATCTGTCGCGGAGCGCAGATGCTAAACGTGCACCGGGGCGGAACCCTGCACCAGCACGTCCCCGATGTCGTGGGCGACACCCGCTATCAAAAGGGCAACGCAGAGTTCACCATGATGCCCGTCACTGTTCGACCGGGAACCGCCTTGGCAGACATCTATGACGGCGCCGCAGAGGTGGGGCCCGCGGCCATGTATCACCACCAAGCAATTGACCAAACAGGTGAGGGCCTCATCGTCTCTGGCACAAGCCCCGATGGCCTCATCGAAGCCATTGAGTTGCCAGACCATCCTTTTTGTGTGGCAGTGCAGTGGCACCCCGAGCGGACCCTGGAAGACCTGCGTCTGTTTTCTGCCCTTGTTCACGCTGCACAGACCTATCGAAAGAAGAACCAGTGAGCTATCAACTGATCAACCCAGCAACCGCTGAGGCGATGGAGACCATCGAGCACGTGTCTCTGGAACAAACAGATCATGCAATCCACGTCGCCAAGAGCGCCCAGGTGCACTGGGCGGGACTTGCTCCTGCAGATCGCGCCGCCATCTTGCGGAAGTTTGCTCAGGCTGTTGATGCCGACATGGAGACGCTTGCGGCATTGGAGGTCCGGAATTCAGGCCACCCCATTTCTCAGGCCAGGTGGGAAGCGGGTCATGTTGCCCGGGTGCTGGAGTACTACTCCGCAGCACCCGAGCGGCTCCTTGGCAAACAAATTCCAGTTGCCGGAGGCATTGACATCACCTTCCACGAACCCCTCGGGGTTGTGGGGATCATCACGCCGTGGAACTTCCCGATGACCATCGCGTCGTGGGGGTTTGCCCCAGCGCTTGCGGCTGGGAACGCAGTCATTGTGAAGCCCGCTGAATGGACTCCGCTCAGCACCATGCGACTCGGGGAGTTGGCTCTGGAAGCAGGTGTTCCCGAGGGGGTGTTCCAGGTATTGGTCGGTCGTGGATCAGTAGTGGGAAATCGTTTCGTTACCCACACCGATGTGCGCAAAGTGGTCTTCACCGGTTCCACTGAGGTCGGAAAGACCATCATGCGCGGTGCTGCGGATCAGATCAAGCGCATTACCCTCGAGCTTGGCGGAAAGAGTGCCAACATCGTGTTTGACGATGCTGACGTGGATAAGGCAGCAGCCATGGCTCCGTCGTCGGTGTTTGAAAACGCTGGCCAGGATTGTTGCGCGCGTTCGCGCATCTTGGTCCAGGCCTCTGTGTATGACCGCTTCATGGAGGGGCTCGAGAAGTCCGTCAAGGCTTACAAGGTGGGCGATCCCACCGATGAAGCAACCGAAATGGGTCCCCTCGTCACCCAGGCCCACAAAGAAAGCGTCGAGGGCTTTATTAGTGATGCCTCTATTGCGTTTAGGGGACAGGCGCCCACGGGTCCAGGAAACTGGTTTGCCCCCACCGTGCTCCTTCCTGATTCCCTTGATGATCGGTGCATGCAGGAAGAAATATTTGGACCAGTCGTCGCCGTTGTCCGCTTCCAGGATGAGGCAGAGGCGCTGGAGATTGCGAACAACACTGAGTTTGGCCTCTCCGGGTCCATTTGGACCAGGGACGTCGGGCGCGTACTGCGGGTTGCCCGGGGCGTCCAGAGCGGCAATTTGTCGGTGAACTCTCACTCATCGGTGCGCTACAGCACCCCGTTTGGTGGGTTCAAGCAATCGGGACTGGGTCGAGAGCTTGGCCCCGATGCACCGCTGCATTTCACCGAAGAAAAAAACGTCTTTATCCCCAACGACTAACCCCAAGGAGCCGCACTTCATGTCACCCACTATGGATCTCACCCAACGCCTCAAAGGCAAAGTTGCCGTCATCACCGGAGGTGGTAGCGGTATTGGACTTGCAACTGCGCGTCGCATGGCTGCGGAAGGCGCCACGATTGTGATCGGCGATATGGACGAGAAAGCAGGAACCGCCGCTGCAACCGAACTCGGTGGCCTTTTTGTCAAGGTGAACGTTGCCGAGGAAGATCAGGTCGACAACCTTTTTGACACCGCCAAGTCAACCTATGGCTCGGTAGACATCGCTTTCAATAACGCTGGAATCTCACCACCCGATGACGATTCCATCGAGACGACTGAACTGCCTGCGTGGCAGAAGGTTCAGGACGTCAACCTCAAGTCCGTGTACCTGTGCTGTCGTGCTGCGCTTCGCCACATGGTGGAGCAGGGCTCGGGGTCCATTGTGAACACGGCGTCCTTCGTCGCCGTGATGGGGTCGGCGACGAGCCAGATTTCCTACACCGCCTCCAAGGGCGGTGTCTTGGCCATGAGTCGTGAGCTCGGTGTTCAGTATGCGCGCCAGGGAATTCGGGTCAACGCCTTGTGCCCGGGACCGGTCAACACTCCCTTACTGCAGGAGCTCTTTGCGAAGGACCCGGAGCGTGCGGCAAGAAGGCTCATTCACATTCCGATTGGGCGTTTTGCTGAACCTGACGAGCTTGCCGCAGCGGTTGCCTTCCTGGCTTCGGATGATGCCTCATTCATCACCGGCTCGACCTTCCTAGTAGATGGCGGAATTTCTGGCCACTACGTGACACCGCTCTAAGCCATGGCTTCTGAGCGAGAACAGACACCGACCGAGGGGGATCAGTCCCCCTTCGGTTCGGCGTCACTCTTGCTCACCTCGATTAGAGGTGGAAACGCCTATGAAGAAACGGTCGAGCGACTGCTCCAATCCATCCGCTTAGGTCTCGTGCAACCCGGCGAGCGCTTTCCCTCTGAGAGAGAACTCGCTGCGATGTTGGATGTCTCTAGAGACACCGTGCGGGATGCAACCTCTTCGTTGGCAGAAGCGGGGTTCCTCGATATTCGTCGTGGTCGTTATGGCGGCACGTTCGTCTCACCCAACATTGCTGCTGTTCCAAAGCAGGGTGCCAGCAATCAAGTTGCTCCTCCGGTGGCGTCCGCGGACGAGATTGCCGACCTCGTTGTGTTTCGCGAGGTTCTTGAGACGGGTGCTGCCAGAGCTGCCGCGACCTCGGAGCTCTCCAGCGATATGAGAGACGCATTGTGGAGGGCTCATATTGAGACCTCTTACGCCAGCCCCGAGGACTATCGACGGCTGGATTCCAGGCTGCACCTTCTGATTGCCGAAATCGCCGGGTCTGCTCGTTTGGTCGGAGAACTGGCGTCCACCAGGATGCGGATGAACGAACTGTTAGATCACATTCCCTTACTGGCGCCGAATATTGGGCACTCTAACCAGCAACACGAAGAGATAGTGTCAGCCATCTTGCGGGGCCAAGCAGATCTAGCGCAGATGGTGATGCGCGATCACATCGAGGGAACAGCTGCACTTCTGCGCGGATTCCTCGGCTAGTTTGTGAGGGCTTCGTCGTTCGCTTGCTGGGGATATGATGGTCCCAATACACCAGCGTCGGCGTACGTGTCGAAGCTGGACCCTACGGCGGGAGACCAACGATGACGACACGTCCCTGGCTTGCTCAGTACCCAGCAGGAGTGGATCACGAGCTTCGCCCCACATCTCTTTCGCACTTGCCGGCTCTCGTTGACGCTGCTGCTGGCACCTACGCCAAGAACCTGGCGTTCACCCAGGTAATGCCAAACGGCATGAATGGTTCTTTGACCTACGCCAAGGTTGCTGCACTCTCTGATGACTTCGCTGTGTACCTGCGCGAAGTCGTGGGCCTGAAGCAAGGCGATCGGGTCGCCGTTCAGATGCCCAACTGTTTGGCCTACCCCGTGGTGGCCTTTGGTGTGCTGAAGGCCGGTTTGGTTCTCGTCAACACCAACCCGCTCTACACCGCAACGGAAATGGTGCACCAGTTCTCGGACTCTGGCGCAACGACGCTCGTCGTCATTGACATGTTTGCCGACCGCTTGCCGGCTGTGTTGCCGAAGACCGCCATCACCACCGTGATTACCGTCAAGATTTCTGAATTCTTCCCCTCCACGGTCGCCGGCGTCATTCGCCTGGTGCAAAAAGTATGGAACAGATCACTTCCAAAGATTCGTGTTCCCCACACCTGGTTCCAGGACGCTCTTAGCCAAGGACGCAAGCACGCCAAGCGCTCGAACCACGAGGATTATCTCGCAGGCGTGACTTCAGACACCCTCGCCGCCTTGCAATACACCGGTGGAACCACCGGCGTATCCAAGGGCGCCATGCTCTCTCATGGCAACTTGGTGAGTAACACCCTGCAGATGATTCAGATGAATGGAAAGTTCATCAGGCCTGGCAAAGAGACAGTGGTAACAGCCCTTCCGCTGTACCACATCTTCGCTTTCACAGTGAATTTGCTCGGGTTCTTCCACATGGGTGCCAGGAACCTTCTGGTGCCAACGCCTCGGCCGCCGAGCAATCTCAAGCGCGTTTTTGAAAACTACAAGGTGACCTGGTTGACAGGTGTGAACACGCTGTTCAACGCTTTGTTGAACGAGCGTTGGTTCAGCGATCAACCCCCCAAGCGCTTGGTCGCGTCTGCTGCCGGTGGAATGGCCCTGCACGAGTCGGTGTCTGCCCGCTGGCGTGAGCTCACCAAGACCCCCATTGTCGAGGGCTACGGTTTGACCGAGTCGTCACCCGTGTTGACCTTCAATCCTCTCGGGGGAGTGATTAAGGACGGCAGCATTGGAATCCCTGCTCCGTCCACCGATGTTAAGTGTGTGGATGACGCTGGTAAAGAGGTAGCTGTCTTAGAAGCCGGAGAACTGTGGGCGAAAGGCCCGCAGATCATGCTCGGGTACTGGCAGAAGGAGAAAGAAACCGGCGATTCGATGACGGATGGTTGGCTCCACACTGGCGATATTGCTCAGATGGATTCCGATGGTTACTTCACCATTGTTGATCGCAAGAAGGACATGATTCTGGTCAGTGGTTTCAACGTCTACCCCAACGAAGTGGAAGAGCAGATCGCCGCCGTACCAGGCGTACTCGAGGTGGGTGTCATTGGTATCCCGGATGAGAAATCAGGCGAGCAGGTCCGCGCATACGTTGTTGCAACGCACCCGGCTCCCACAGCAGAGGCGATCATCGCCCACTGCAAGGAGCACATGGCTGCCTATAAGGCACCCCACAGCGTCATTTTTGTTGATGAGCTCCCCAAGAGCCCGATCGGCAAAATTCTTCGCCGAGAGCTTCGCGATTCAGCGATGGCTTCCACCACTACGAAGGGCGCCTAGCCATGATTGACTCCCTGATTGTTCTGCAAGAAGCCGCGAACGAGGCAACAGTCGTCAACGAGTTTGAACAGACGCTGCTCCGGGTGTTCATCCTTGTCATCATGTTCGGCCTGGGTGCCGGCTTGACCCCCAAAGACTTTTCTCTTGCAATTCGGCGCCCCTGGGGTTTGATTATCGGCTGGCTTACTCAGTTTGGAATCATGCCGCTCGTCGCCTATCTCTTGATTGTCACGGTGCTTTTCCGGTTCTCCGCAGGTCCGGACGTGGTCTGGATTGCGCTGGGGGCTCTCATCATGGGAAGTGTCCCGGCTGGGACAACGTCTAATCTGTTCACCTATTTCTCCAAGGGAAACCTGGCTCTCAGTGTCACGATGACCGTCAATTCCACCTTGTGGGCGTTCATCATGACTCCTCTGATGCTCCTGATTTACTCGAACTTCTTGGGCATCAACGAAACGGTGTCTATCGAGTTTGGTGAGCTAGCACTGGTGATTGGTGGCCTGATTGTTCCGGTTGCCTTGGGCATGTTCTTGCGTCGCCTGAGCGCCAATGTGGGTGCTGTGCTGGAGCTCATCGGTGGCGTCTTTGGTGTCCTTTTTATCCCCTTCCTGATTGCCATCTGGGTTCCAAGAAACTGGCAGCTGCTGACAGTGACGGAGTGGCCCACCTACTTTGTGGCGATCGGGCTTGGCCTGGTGGGTATTTTCACTGCCTACTTCATTGCCAAGGCGATTCGTTTGCACCCCATGAACGCTCGGACTATCGGCTTGGAGACAGGAATCCAGAATGGTCCCTTGGCCATTGCGATCATTGTCGCCATCTATATCGATAACCCGAGAGTTGATGAGATCCTGCTGATTCCCGCTCTGTACTCGCTCTTCATCGTGATTATCTCGACGCTGGTGACCTTCTGGTTCCGCAGGGCTAATGTCGCGGAAGAGCAGAAGATCCCGAACCTGCTCTAAGGACCACCTCCGCTCCCGAACTAGTCAGCTTGCTTTGCTACCGTGACGCCACGGTAGTAAGGAAGGGCAGGATGGCCAAGCTAATCGGTGTGTATAAAGCCAAAGGCGGAGCCTTTGCGCTGTTTATGGCGGCTTTTCGGCGTTGGTTTGGACTCTATTCCTGTGACCTAAGCCGGATCACTCACCACGCGGGGGGAGAAAAACCTGCGTGGCGGGATCTTCGAACCCGGCTGGCTAGTGACGAGGGTCACACCCACACCTGCGTGTTCCCGCAGACCGCCACCACTGCCTATGCCCAGGCCAGTGCGGGCCGGGAGCCCTGTGTCCTTATTGAAGACGAAGACGGTCGCTTGAGCATGATTCTGGACTGGAACGACCTGGCTCTCGCCAAAGGCGATGTGGCGCGCTACGAGCAGATTCTTCGATCAAAACTGCTGATGTATTAGGTGGACACCACTTCTAGAGATTGAGTCTCAAGTTTTTTTCGACGGCGAGTGACTTCTACGGTTGATCCAATGACGAGCGCAGCCCCAATGATGACCAGGTTTTTCACGATGTATTGACCCTCCAGAGTCAACCCAACGGGGAAAACCGTGAAGCACACCTCGGGCAGGAGCACTAGGGGAAGAAAGGTGCCGGGCATTTGCACGGCGAGTAAGAAAATTGCGACCCTTGTTAGCTGAGGAATAAGGAAGGTCACTCCGATCGCCACTTCCCACCAGCCCAACGCAGGAACGACAATCTCCGGGGTCCACCAGTACACGGTCTTTGCCAGTAAGTCTTCTGCGGGAGAGAGCCCAAAAGGCTTGAGAAGGCCGAACCAAATGAACACAAACCCAATACCGAGGCGGAGGAATGGCAGGCCAATCCGCCCCATCAACTCCACAATGCGGTTGTCAAGCGCACGAAGTCGCTCCATAAGCTCTGCTCTATTCCGCATGAACCATAGGTTAGCCCGCCAAGCTGATTCTTCACCGGATGGGACAGATGGTCTGGTGGGAGATAGCCTGGGGCCGTGATTCTCCAGAGTGCCTCCCCCCGCTATCTGATTGCGGTGGCGGCTAGCGTTATTGCTGGCCTTTTGATCGCGATTCAAACCAGAGTGAACGGTGAGCTCGGTATTGCGCTTGACCAGGGGGTTCTTGCGGCGCTGTTTTCTTTTGGAAGCGGCCTCGTGATCGTGGCCACCGTGACGGTGTTTAACTCCCGGGCTCGCAGAGGAGTTTCGGTAGTCATCCGGGCCCTTCGGGACCGCTCTGTGCCCTGGTGGGCAGTTCTTGGTGGAGCGATCGGCGCTTTCTTGGTCTTGAGCCAAGGCGTGAGCGCCGGGGTGTTAGGTGTCGCTCTATTTAGCATCGCCGTGGTCACTGGCCAGGCATTAGGGGCTGTTGCCATTGATACCCGGGGCTGGTTTGGTTCCGCTCGGATTCCGCTCACGCTCTGGCGAGTACTCGGAGCTGTCACCGTGTTGGTCGGCGTTGTTATTGCAGTGGATGTTCCCTCGGGTGACTCCAGGGAAGGGTCACTGTTGTTTCTGTTGCCCTTGGTGGCGGGATTGGGCAGTGGCTACCAGCAGGCAGTGAATGGTCGGGTCCGAGAACTGGCTGGCTCACCGGCCAGCGCGACCCTGATCAACTTCATCGTGGGCACCAGCACGTTAGTCATTGCCCTGTTGGTTTCACTGCCGTTTGTTGGGTTGCCAGAGAGTCTGCCCGCCACCTGGTGGCTATGGTCAGGTGGCGCAATCGGAACGGTACTCATCGCCATTCAAGTCAGCACTGTCTCGATTATTGGAGTGCTGGGTCTCGGTGTGAGCATCGTCACCGGCCAGCTCGTCGGTTCCATCCTGTTGGATATTTTTGCGCCCGTGGGCAGCTCGAGCGTTCACGCAGAGACCATTCTGGGTGCAGTGATTACCCTGGTGGGCGCCTTGGCGGTCACCCTGTCCAGACGCTCTGTTTAAGAGGCGTCTGCGTCAAACTCCAACGCAAGCGAGTTCATGCAATAGCGCTGTCCCGTCGGGGTGCCGATTGCATCAGGAAAAACGTGGCCCAGGTGTCCGCCGCAGGCGGCACACACCACTTCGGTCCGCAGGTGACCCATGCTTCGATCCTCGTGGAGCTCGACAACACCGGGCTCGATTGCATCCCAGAAAGACGGCCACCCCGACCCTGATTCAAACTTGGTGTCACTGCGAAACAACGGTGTCTGGCATCCGGCGCAGCAATACACGCCATCGCGCTTTTCTGCCAACAGCTCGCCACTCCACGGTGGCTCCGTGCCGGCTTTGCGCAAAATGGCGTAGCGCTCAGGAGGCAACTCTGCTCGCCATTGGGTGTTATCTTTGCTGCGGGCGTCCACCATGGTTGATCCTTCGCTCTTCGGTCGTTCTTAGTGTTGCCTATTAAGCTCAAGCCTATGAGTTCGGATCAGCTGGTTTCAAAAACGTGGGGTGAATTCACACCAGACGACGTTTTTGAGATGGCCGTTTTACGATCCGAAGTGTTCTTTCTTGAGCAGAAAATCACCGAAGAAGAGTTTGATCGATTCGACCGCGACCCCCGCACCCGCCACCTCTGGTTCCTGGATGAGCGTGGCATGGTCGGCTATCTGCGCATCGTGCACGATCAAGAAGCCGCACCCCACCACGAAGGAATTCCTGATTCCCTCGGGCGCATGGTGGTTAGGAAAGACGCCAGGGGCTTAGGCGTTGCGAGCCGCCTGATGCAGGCGGCCGTGGATATGGCGGGAGATTCACCCCTGTATTTACACGCGCAGACCTATGTGACCGAGCTGTATGCACGCTTTGGTTTCGAGGCACACGGCGACGTATTTGACGAGGCGGGAATCCCGCACATCATGATGATCAGGCAACGCGGTGCTTAGCTCTGTTGCCCTAGCGCTCGCCGGAGTTGTCGCTCTGGCCCCCGCTGCAGTGGCTCCACCAGACTCCTGTGTGGTGGAGGAGGTCACCATTGAGTGGGGTTTCAAGGAATCATTTCGGTCGTATCTTTCTGGAGCGATAGCCCTGGGCACCTGGAGCACGTCTGGTGATGTCTCCTATCAGACACCCCTATTTACGTTCTCGGGTGGAGACGGGTTTATCTCTGCCGACGGGGCTTCTGGAGAGATTGCGTTTGATGGTGAGTTTCGTTTCATGGGCCACGGTGGAATTCTCAACACGTTTCTTTCCAACCCCAGGCTTCAGTTTGTGGATGAGCGAGAAGCCATTCTTTTCCTCGATGTTGCAGGGGACACCATGGGCGGAGTGTCTGTGGAAAAGCTCGGTATTGAATTTGTCAGGGTGACTTGGCCCGCATCAGCAGAGACGGTTGATTCGGAATCCGGGGTTTATGACATCCAGGGTGCCCAGACAGTTCTCACGGACCTTGGCTCTGGTGCTTTTGGCACGTATGTCTCTGGGGAAATTTTTGACCCCATGAGCATTTCCCTGAGGGTTCCTGGTGATTGCCTAGAGAATGCTTCGCTGTCGTGGTGGTGGATTCCAGGGGGAGCCGTGGGGCTTGCCATCCTGGGTGGCGCAATCTGGGCTGGGGTTACTCGGGCGAATAGATCGCGCGGGCCAGAGCGTCCATAATCTGGGCTGTTCGTGGCCCAAAGCTCAACACCTGAGAATCGGCCATGTCGACAAATCTTTCTTTTTGTCCCGCAGGCGTGAGGCCAAGGGCTGGTTTGAGCTCGATCAAGCGGCTCACGCCGCCGACGGATTCAAGACCCCCCGACATCACCAGGATCAGGTCTGGGTTTGCAGCAATAAGGGCTTCATCCGTCATAGGGCGAAGGCCAGTCCACCCGATTTCGGTGGCGATATCCCTGCCACCGAGAGCCTCAATGAGCTCTCCAGTTCCTGATTCCTCGCCAAAGAGGTAATAAATTCCATTGGCGCCTCGTAAATACAAGAACACCATCCGGAGCTTGTCCTCGGGATTCGAAGGGGCCCTGGCAGCGATCTGATCAACAACCTCTGTTATGTCACTGGTCACGCTGGCGGCGAGAAGTTCGCCGGCCTCCGACGCTCCCAGAACGGCCGCCACCGAGCGCGCTAAACCAGCGGGCTGGCTGAGGCCTGGGGCAACACGAACAAACACCACGGGAACGCCCGCTTCTCGCAGCTGCAAGACGACATCGATCGGGCCGATTGTTCCATCCGTGATGATGAGGTCGGGGCGAAGGGCGAGAACAGATTCTGGCGATATGGCATGGCCGCTGCCGGTGACTACGGGCAGTTTTTCCACCCCTGGAAAAGTAGTGGAGATATCCCTCCCGATCAATCGATCGCCAAATCCCAAAGCCCATACGGTTGCAGCGAGCGATCCCGACATATCAAGAGCAAGGATGCGAGTGGTGGAGGTGATGGTGACGCTTAATTGCCCTGTTAGTTCATCGGATTCCACTGTTACCGGCAGGCTTTGGCCGGGGTTGGTGGTGACTGGAACAATCTCGGTGGATTCAATAAGGGCGGAGCTCGGTCCCACAAACGAGTGTGGATCCTCCAGCCAGTCGATGTCAGAAAGCGCTGGCCTCACACCACTGGAGGCTGTGGGAGAGGCAGGATTCGCATAGGAGCCTGGTTGGCACGCTGCAAGGAGGACGGCAATCACGACGGCGCTTAACACCGAGCGAGCCTGGCGGGGGCTGGTCACAATGACTCAAGCTTAAAGCCCGCTACTGAGAAAGAACTGCACCGTATAGTGGTGAGAAGATGAGCATCGATGAAACCCCCACGCCCGGCCTTTCTGAGCAGGACCGGGACATTCTGGAGTTTGAGCGCACCCATTGGGGGGCGTGGCCAAATAAAGAATCTGCGGTGAGGGAGCGCTTTGGGCTCCCGCTGGCTCGTTATTATCAGCGCGTATACGCAATATGTCAGTTACCTGAGGCACTGAAGTACGACCCTGTGCTCGTGCGTCACTGCACCGAAGCGGCCCTGGTGAGACAGGATGCCAAGCGAACGAATTAGTGAAGAAGGAGTGGGACCCGTGGCGAAGCAGACCGGTTCATTCTTGCCCGATCGATTCGATGATGTGGCACCCGATGTTCGCTACGTCGGAACACACCGCTCCCAGCAGTCATCACTGTCTATCTTTGCCCCCATTGGTATTGCGCTGGGATTAGTCGTCGTGCTGGTTCTTGGCGGCTTATGGTTTGTCGATCGCAATAATGACAACCTCACCCTGGAATCCAGCGAACTCCCGGTCGTGACCGGGGAGGCGCCGATCGAACAGGCTCCTGAGGAAGTGGTTCCTGAAGAAGTAGTGCTGGAGCCTGTGACCGACCCCACCCTGATTGATACCGTGGGCTTGACCCTCACTGTGCTGAATGGAACGGCTTCTGCTGGGCTGGCTGCTCGTGCCGGGTCGCGCTTGCAGAGTGCCGGGTGGCCCGAGGCAACCGCTACGAACGCTGATTCCACCGATGTCGCCAAGAGTGTGGTCGCCTATGAAGGTGATGAGGATTTGCCCATAGCGTGGGGCATTGCACTGGCCTTAGGCCTAGATTTAGAAGCCGTTGTTCAAACCACTGCCTATCCGGGAGTACGAATCACCGTAATCCTGGGAGCCGACTACATCGATACGGAATCGACGTAGTCACTAGACTGCAGGAGACGTGCAGGGAAGGCTTGACTTATTATGCGTAAACAATTTCGTTCGTTTTTTGCCCTGGCTGCCGTTGCAGCCCTAGCGCTTGCGGGATGTTCCCCCAGCGATCAAGAAGGCGCGTCCTCGACTGGCGGAGAAGCCGGGACCACTGAAGATGGCGCCATCGTAGACACCAGCAGTGTTGCGGCCCTCACGGGTGAAGACATTGATGCCGGTAGCCTCGCCCGGCCAGCTCTGTCCGCCAAAATCGACAATCACCCCTCTGCCAGACCACAGGTTGGTCTTGATGAGGCTGACATTGTGTTTGAAGAGCTCGTTGAGGGTGGTTTGACCCGTTACGTTGCAATCTGGCACTCCAACTTGCCCGCTGAAATCGGCCCGGTTCGATCCGTTCGCCCAATGGACCCTGAAATCGTGAGCCCCTTCGGTGGCGTTTTTGCCTACTCCGGTGGCCAGGTTCGCTTCATTCAAATGATGCAGGCAACGCCCGTGTATAACGCGATCCACGGACAGCCCGACACCGAAGCTACTTTCTATCGAACAGACGCCAAGATTGCCCCGCACAACGTATTGGTCAAGGCACAGGAACTGATTGCCGAGCACCTGGATAAGGCTGCTCCGCCCAAGATGTTCGATTATGCAGCAAGCCTGGAAGAATCGTCAGCTGTGGTGGCCGGAAACCCCTTGGTCACTCTGAACACTCGCTTCAGCGGCTTCTCAAACCCCTCATGGGAGTGGGATGGAACCCAGAACAAGTTTCTGCGCTTCCAGACCAATGGGGCAGCGGATTCGGCCTCCAGTGGTAATCAGGTCGGCGCCACTAACGTCATCGTCTTGTTTGTTGCCATTGACGTGATCGAGGACATTCCCACCACCCGCTTGGTCAGCCAAGGAACTGGTTGGGTCGCCACGGGCGGTTCGATTATCGAAATCAACTGGATCAAGGCCACACCCGAGTCGCCCATTGTGCTCACCACCACCAGTGGAGACACCGTTTTGTTGGGCAAGGGAAACACCTGGCTTGAATTGTTGCCCAACGATTCGTCCGGAGTCGACTCTGGCACCGCCACATACAACTAGGGGAGTTATAAAAAACCCCGGAGGCGCACTTGCACTCTCAGCCCGAGAGTGCCAAAATCAACTAGCACTCGTATAACGCGAGTGCAAATGCGACACCACCCTAGACGTCCGGGAGGGACGAATTACTAATGGCAAAAATCATTGCTTTTAACGAAGAGGCCCGACGTGGCCTCGAGCGCGGCCTCAACATCTTGGCGGATGCCGTCAAGGTAACGCTTGGCCCGCGTGGTCGTAATGTCGTGTTGGAAAAGAAGTGGGGAGCCCCCACCATTACCAACGACGGTGTGTCGATCGCTAAGGAAATTGAACTGAGCGACCCGTTTGAAAAGATTGGCGCTGAGCTGGTCAAAGAGGTCGCCAAGAAGACTGACGACGTTGCCGGTGACGGAACGACCACCTCGGTGGTTCTCGCTCAGGCTCTCGTTCGCGAGGGACTGCGGAACGTCGCAGCTGGCGCTGACCCGATCAGCCTCAAGCGCGGAATTGAGAAGGCCACTGAGGCTGTCTCGCAGGCGCTTTTGAAGATCGCCAAAGAGGTTGAGACCAAGGAAGAGATTGCCGCTACCGCATCCATCTCTGCTGCGGACCCAGCTATTGGCGCGTTGATCGCCGAAGCTATCGACAAGGTCGGTAAAGAGGGAGTTGTGACTGTTGAAGAGTCCAACACCCTCGGCACCACGTTGGAGCTGACCGAAGGTATGCGCTTTGACAAGGGTTTCCTGTCTGCATACTTCGTCACCGACCCCGACCGTCAGGAAGCTGTCTTCGAAGACGCATACATCCTGATCGCCAACCAGAAGATCTCCGCAATCAAGGACCTTCTGCCCATTGTCGACAAGGTCATTCAGTCCGGCAAGCAGCTGTTGATCATCGCCGAGGACGTCGAGGGCGAAGCCCTTGCAACTCTCGTGGTCAACAAGATCCGTGGCATCTTCAAGTCCGTTGCCGTCAAGGCTCCAGGCTTTGGTGACCGTCGTAAGGCCATGCTTCAGGACATCGCGATCCTGACCGGTGGCCAGGTCATCTCGGAAGAGGTCGGCCTCAAGCTCGAGAACATCGAGCTCGACATGCTCGGTCGCGCCCGCAAGGTGGTTGTCACTAAGGACGAGACCACCCTTGTTGAGGGAGCCGGCGAGTCTGACGCTATTGCAGGTCGCGTGAAGCAGATCCGCCAGGAAATCGAAAACACCGATTCCGACTACGACCGTGAGAAGCTCCAAGAGCGTCTTGCCAAGTTGGCCGGTGGTGTTGCCGTGATCAAGGCTGGAGCGGCAACGGAAGTGGAACTCAAGGAGCGCAAGCACCGCATTGAGGACGCTGTCCGTAACGCGAAGGCAGCTGTCGAAGAGGGAATCGTCGCCGGTGGCGGCGTTGCTCTCATCCAGGCTGGCGCAATGGCATTCAAGAACCTCAAGCTCGAGGGTGACGAGGCAACCGGCGCGAACATCGTCAGGGTTGCCATTGACGCTCCGCTCAAGCAGATTGCCCTGAACGCTGGACACGAGCCCGGTGTTGTTGCTGAGCACGTGCGCGGCCTCAAGGTCGGTCACGGCTTGAATGCTGCTACCGGTGAGTATGTTGACATGCTCGCTGCTGGTATCGCCGACCCAGTCAAGGTCACCCGCTCCGCGCTGCTCAACGCAGCGTCGATTGCAGGTCTGTTCTTGACCACCGAGGTCGTCGTTGCCGAGAGGCCCGAGCCTCCCATGGCAGCTCCTGCTGGTGACCCCAGTGGCGGTATGGACTTCTAAGTCTGAAACACGTACGTGTGGGGTGTCTCTGAAAAGAGACACCCCACACTGCGTTTAAGGCTGAAAAAGCCGGGTGTTGGCTATTTCCATGTCGTAGTAGTGGCGCCCTGCGTGGCCGAGGGACTCGCTGAGGTGTGCGAGGTTTTCCTCCACTCGAACCTGCGTCGCTCGCCACGTTGTGTGGACGCTGATGAAGGCGCTGGCGGCAGGGCCGCTCCAGCTTGATGAGAGTGCCTGCAGGTGCGCATTCAAGGTCTGCACCTCCCCCTGAAGGCGTGCAATGGTGGCCTTAGCCTGATTGGCTGCCAGTGAAACCTGTTCGCTATCGACCTGGTATCTGGTCACGGTTCCTCCTCGTTGGTTGGAGGACACCCTAGGGTCTAAGCGGTTGACTCGACCAACTTGGGGAAGAGGCTTGGCGAAAAACCTCTACTCGAGGTCGTTGTGGACACGGGGAAGGGAGACCACGAATGTGGCCCCGCCACCAGCGGTTTCGGTGATCGCGATGGTGCCATTGTGGCGCTTGACGATGGTGTCGACAATGGCCAGGCCGAGGCCTGAACCACCGGTCTCACGGGCTCTGGACGTATCGGCCCGCCACAGACGCTGGAAAATCTTGTCCCGAATTTGTGCTGGGATTCCTTCACCGTGGTCAACGACGGACATGACTCCGCGTGGGGGGTCGTCCTCGCTTCCGATGAGGATCTCCACGGGGGAGTCATCTGGGCTAAAGCGGAGTGCGTTCTGGAGCAGGTTCGCGAGCACCTGACGAATGGTGTTTTCTTCGGCGTTGATTTCTATTGCTGTACTCGCGGTTGAGTCCTTCAGGAGGTGCCCATCCACCCGGACTTCAACAACCCGGTTCGGGTGGCTCGCTTTCGCATCCATGGCCGCATCCTCGGCCAGGGCTACGAGGTTGACCGGTTCGAGCTCCAAGGGCCGTGCCTCATCTAAGCGTGCGAGAGCGAGCAAATCTGTGACCAAGGAGGTCATCCGCTCGGCTTCTTTCTCGATTCGCTCCATTGCCTGGGTGACTTCGGCTTTCTTGGTCAAAGCACCCATTCGATATAACTCGGCGTAGCCGCGCACTGACACCAGCGGTGTTCTTAGTTCGTGGCTTGCGTCACCGATGAAGCGTCGCATTTGTTCAATGGTGCGAGCACGATCTGCGAATGCCCTATCGATGCGAGAAAGCATGGTGTTCAAAGACCTCGTGAGTCGGCCCACCTCGGTGTTCGGGGTGGCGCCTCCCAGTCGTTGGGAGTAGTCACCGCCCGCGAAGCGGGCAGCCGTCATTTCTACTTCGCGAAGCGGCCTAAAGGTGGTGGTCACGAGAACCTGGGTGACACCGGCGCTCAAGATAACGGCGACCAATCCAAACGCCAAGAAGATGGAAGCAAAGCTTCCCAGGGTTTGTCTCGTTTCTGCCAAGTTGACACCGATCACCAGAATTGCTGGCTCCTCGGTCATGTTTGCTTCTTGAACAATGCGCAGTGTGTAGGTGTGGAGCCGCCATTCGGTGCGGTCATCCACACTCTGCACCGCGAAGTTACGGGGGTTGTTCAACACCCACCCATACGTGAGATCAGCAACGTCTGGGCGGTACTCGCTGTCTTGATCCTCGAGATTGCTCGCAAGAATCTCTCCCTCTTGGGACACCGCTGCGAGGAAGAAGTCGGTGCGGGAGCCCTCGCCACCGGTCGGCTCAAACGTGGCGAAGTCCTGGGTGGTCAAACTGGGGGGTAGGCCTGTGGCGACCTCATCGATTTTTCTATCCACCTCATCCAGCAGATAGTTCTGGACGGTCGTGAGTGTGCCAATGCCAATTCCAAAGAGAGACAGCGTGACCACAATGACGGTCACGCCCGTTACTTTGGAGCGCAGAGACGTGGCCTCCCACAATCTCTGTAGGCGCTGGAGCATGGTCTAGAGGATTAGACCTTGCCGGATTTGAGCATGTAGCCAAAACCGCGCTTAGTCTGAATCAGGGGCTCGTCCGTGTGTGGATCGAGCTTGCGGCGCAGGTAGGACACATAGCTTTCCACGATGCCGGCATCGCCGTTGAAGTCATATTCCCACACGTGGTCCAAAATCTGGGCCTTGGAGAGCACGCGGTTAGGGTTCAACATCAGGTAGCGCAGCAGTTTGAATTCCGTGGGGGAAAGGTCAATGGGGATCGAGCCCAAGAAGACCTCGTGGGTGTCTTGGTCCATCGACAGCTCGGCCACGCGGATCAGTGCGTCATCGTCCTCGCTCAGAGTCCGTCTCAGAATCGCCTTGATCCTCGCAACAATCTCATCGAGGCTGAAAGGCTTGGTGACGTAGTCATCGCCGCCCACGGTGAGTCCGGTGATTTTGTCCTCGGTGGAGTCCTTTGCCGTGAGGAACAAGATGGGGCAGGTGTAGCCGCTGGCACGCAGTCGCTTGGTCACTCCGAAACCGTTGATGTCGGGCAACATCACGTCCAGGATGATCAGGTCGGGTTCCTCTTCCAGAACCGCGGAAATCGTTTGAGCACCGGTTCCGACTGCTCTCACTGCGAAGCCTGCGAAACGCAGGCTTGTCGTCAGAAGGTCTCGGATATTGGGTTCGTCATCAACAATCAGTATTTTCGGTCCATCAGCCATGTCTTTATTATCTGGGAGTTGCCTGGCGTTTGGCTGAAAGAAGTATTGGTAATTTCTGAGTAACCTCGGCGGCGTCCATGATGGTGTACCCATACCCTTGTTCGGCGAGGAACCTCTGGCGATTGAGGGCGAAGTCTTGGTCAACGGTGTCCCTCGCAACCAAGGTGTAGAACGTAGCTGGGCCGCCATCGGCCTTTGGCCGAAGAATTCGGCCGAGGCGCTGCGCTTCTTCTTGCCGAGAGCCAAACGAACCAGACACTTGGATGGCAACGGATGCTTCTGGAAGGTCCAGAGAGAAATTCGCGACTTTTGAGACAACCAACCGAGTGATCTCCCCTGTTCTAAAGAGTTGGTAGAGCCGCTCTCGCTCATTCACCGGAGTGTCCCCGGTGATGATGGGAACGTCCAAGAGCTCGCTTAGCTTGTGAATTTGATCGATGTAGGTGCCAATAATCAAGGTGGGATCATCGCTGTGGAGGGCGAGTAGTTCTTTGACTAGAGCGCTCTTGGCGGGAGTCGCCGCCGCCAACCGGAAGCGTTCTTTGTCTGTGCTCGAGGCGTAGTCGAGGCGTTCGTTGGCTGGCAGGTCGAGCCGGATTTCGACACACGATGCTGGGGCAATGTAGCCTTCGGCCTCGAGTTGCTTCCAAGGAACATCGAAGCGTTTCGGGCCAATCAGGCTAAAAACGTCCCCTTCTCGACCATCTTCACGCACGAGCGTCGCGGTCAAACCGAGGCGCCGGCGGGCTTGAAGTTGAGCGGTGAGTTGAAATACGGGAGCCGGCAACAGGTGCACTTCGTCATACACGACGAGACCCCAGTTCAAGGCATCGATGACACCGAGGTGAGCAAACTCACCTTTCCGCTTGGCTGCCATGATGCTGTAGCTCGCGATTGTGACGGGCTTAATTTCTTTGATGGCCCCGGAATATTCGCCTATGTCGTCCTCGGTAAGCGTTGTGCGAGCAAGTAGCTCTGCTCGCCATTGCCTGGCAGAGACTGTGTTGGTCACCAGTATCAAGGTCGTGGTGTCGAGCTCCGCCATGACCCCTGCGCCCACCAGGGTTTTTCCTGCACCACAGGGCAACACCACGACTCCGGAGCCACTGGCGGTAAAGCGGGCGATTGCTTCTTTTTGGTAATCCCTGAGCCCCCAGGAATCGGTGGCTAAGTCGATGGTGTGTGGGGTTCCCTCCGCATAGCCGGCGTGATCGGCTGCTGGCCAACCGCGCTTCAGAAGTTCCTGCTTGATAATTCCCCTCGACCAAGGGGCGAGTGGGAAGCGCCCTTTGTCATCTTTCTCTCCGAGCAACTGCGCAATCTTCGCTGTTCTAGTGATCTCCGCCTCGATGGCATCATCGGCGCAGGAAATATAGAGCTGGTCACCCTCCCGGGTAATTTCAATCAGCCCGTAGCGCCGCATCGTCTCTCGAATATCGTCTGTGATGGTCGAGGGGGTGGGGAACTTAGAGAACTCGTGCAGGGTCTGGATTATTTCTTCGGCATGGTGGCCGGCGGCTCGAGCGTTCCAGAGTCCGAGCCTCGTAATCCGATAGGTGTGGATGTGTTCGGGTGCTCGCTCGAGCTCGGCGAACACAGCCAGAGCGTGTCGGGCACGGTCTGCTTCGGGGTGGGCCACCTCGAGCAGAACACTCCGATCGCTTTGAACAATCAGCGGTCCGTCAGGATTCATAACCAGCCAGTCTATGCGCTTTTACTGAGCGTCCATTCCTGGGGCCCACGGGGTGATGCGCCTGATGCAGGACACAGGCAGAGTCTTTTCCATGGCGTTCTTGAGCTCCAACCCGCGCAAGCGCCCGTTACTCAGAGACCGAGGTTCCATCACCAACGTCGTGATGAGTCCACCGGGCATTTCGCATTCAATCTCTAGTGGAATCTTGTTCTCGGTTGCCACCTCGATCATGCTGCCAAGCCAGGGTGGTATGCCCAGTTTTTCGGCTCCTTGGATGCTGTGTGCGAGTTTCTCCACGGCAATTCCCAGAGGATCGGGTGCCACGGTCGTATCCAATGGGGTCGTGGGAACCGGGGGCCGATCGATCATCAGCGCCACATAGCGAGCGCTCGCAAGAGCGCTGTGCACTCGCTCGATGGGCCAGGTTGTTGACAGTTCTGCCTCGCTCGAAAGAGACAGCGTCAAAGCAGAGAGCGCTGGGTCAGCGAGGAGCTCTTTCGCTAGTTGGCTCGTTGCCACGATGACCTGGGTGCCCTTCCCCACAGCGCGCAACTGGATGTTGTGGGCGTGCCGGATGGTGTCTTCCACGAGGTGAACCATTCCCTGCGGGAGCGGGTTTTGAGCAGTTGATTGGAGAGCCTGGACCATGTCATCAGGGGAGTACTGGGCTTGCAACGCTTCGATGATGGAGGTTGCGCTCAAGCGATAGCGAGGAACCAGACCACCGTGTTCTTTGCTGGTGAGGCGATTCAAGACGTCCCGGTGTTCCCTGGATAGAGGGCCAGGGGCAAGGAAGGTGAAATCCTCGTTGGCGTACACACCCGGAACGGGCTGGGGCAGAGAGCCTTCGAGGGTGTTCTTCGAAGCGTCTGACCAGAGGCTTTGTCCCCACGGAGTGGGGAACCCCTCGTGCAGCACGCCAACAGCGTGGGCTTCCGAGGTTGCACTTTCTAGGTGCCCTTGCTGACCAAGGAGGGGGTAGTGGTAGCCAATCAGGGCGGGAAGGTCACTGTTCCAGTCGCTGGTGGGGTAGTCACGGCAGAGCGTCTGCACCCAGGAAGGCTGCGTGCTCCACCATGCTCTTGCCAACAGACCCCATTGCTCGAGCCTCGATGACGAGGACCAGGGGTTGGGGGAGGCCACAGCCAAGGTGCTTCCGTTTCGGGTCAGAATTCCTGCACCCAAAACAAAGCGAGTAAGAAGTGCTAAGTCGATGTCGCCGCCGAGGTGCTCTTGGAGCATCTTGTGACTACTAACGCTCAAGACACCGTCTTTGTTGATCGGCACGGGCCACCGCCCTATATATCCCAGCAGGTCATCGACAACGCAGAGCAGTGTCTCAACGTGAGATCCAGCTCTGGCATGAAGGGCCGCATCCGATCCGGGACGAGCCTTACCAAGCATGGGCGCAGGGGCTTCTAGAACGGTGATGTGGGCGACCTGGTCGCCTCGGCAGAGCAGACGAGGTTCTGGGGAATTCGCGTCCACTAGACCCAATCGGCCAGCCTGCCCAAAATCGCGCGGGGCACTATCTCCAGCGACCAGCTGAGCCACACCTTGTAGAGCTGCTCTGGGCAAAGCGGAAATGGTGGCCTGGACGTTGGCGTCGTCCGTCAGAGCCAACGCCAGTGTGGTGAGGCTCGCGACATCTTGGGGGCGCAGGTTCCGCCGTCTGGCCAGGTGGGACAGGCCGTCGTGATCAAGGCTCGCGAGCCATTTAATAAGTCTAAGAGTTGCGTCACTAGGAAGGACCATGACCGCCTTGACGTCGTCTCTTGGTGGAGACGACTAAGAGCACAATGATGATAACGAAGCCAATCGGAAGGCCAAATAGGGGAAGCATCGTAATGATGGGCCAGAGACCCGATGCGAATTCTTCCCTCTGCATTCCCGACCAGGTGCCAATAATGATGGCAAAAAATGCCGCAACACTGAGCCCCATCACCGCCGCCACCATCGCGGCAAGAACTTTTTCTGGGCGGCCAGGGGGAGCGGTTTCTTCATCAGGCATCCCACCAGGATATCGAGAGGATCTAAGAGGTATCCTTCAATAAGCAAAAAAGGTTCAAAGATCTGAAAAGAGGCCCCACCATGCCGAGCGGCAAGGTCAAGTTCTACGACAACGACAAAGGCTTCGGCTTCATCCACACCGATGAAGGCGAGGAAGTCTTTTTGCACGCCTCTGCTCTCCCTGCGGGTTCGGTTGTCAAGGCGGGGGCCAGGGTTGAGTTTGGCGTTGCCGAGGGCAAGCGCGGCGCTCAAGCATTGAGCGTCCGGATTTTAGAAACCCCTTCAACCAGGGTTGGGCGCAAAGGCCCCGATGACATGGTGGTCATCGTGGAAGATTTGTTGAAGCTGTTGGATCGCACCAGCGGTGATTTGCGTCGTGGACGATACCCCGAGGAAGAGCACTCTCGGAAGATTGCTGCTCTGCTGCGTAAAGTCGCCGACGAGTTCGACGTCTAAGACAGTGGCCCCTTCCAAGAAATCCACCGAGAGTTCGATCGTTCACTCCGACGAGCTCGTGGCGGGGTTGGCCAAAGAGGCGCTCATCGAAATCACGCAGCCAGAAACCTTCGACCACACCGCGCAAGTAACCAGGTCCGAAGGTGTCGCCACAGTCGCGTTTGCCTGCACTCTGCCTGGTTATCCCGGTTGGTCGTGGACCATCGCCGTGAGCGATGTTCGGGACTTAGCTCCGACGGTCTTGGAACTGGAGCTATTGCCAGGCGAGGGTGCTTTGTTGCCACCCGATTGGGTCCCCTGGGCAGATCGTATGGAAGAGTACCTGGTGCACGAAAAGGAACTCGCTGATGCGGCAGCGTTGGACGACGACGACGACGATGACGATGATGATGATGATCACGACGACTTTGATGGCGATGTCGACGGAGTCGAAATCGATGAACTCGATCTCGAACTAGACCCAGCACCCCTCGAGGTTCCAGATGAACCGAACGACGTGTTTGACCACGTCGACTTTGAGGAAGAAGACCCGCTCGACCCCTAAAGGCGCTCGAGCACGTAGTCGATACTGCTGATCAACCGTTCAATGTCGCCGGGGTCGATTCCCACAAACGTGGCCACCCGAATCTGGTTGCGGCCCAGTTTCCGGTAGGGCTCCGTATCCACGACGCCGTTGTGTCGCAGGATGGACGTGAGCGCGCTCGCATCGATACTGTCATCCAAATCAAGCGTCACAATCACCTGCGAGCGGTGCTCGGGGTTGGCGACGAACGCCGTGACATCCGATCTGGACTCTGCCCAGTCATAGAGCAGCTGCGAGTTGTGCTTGGTCCGATTCGACGCGGCGTCAAGACCGCCAAGCTCTGCCATCCACATAAGTTGGGACTCCATCAGCAACAGGGTCACCAGTGCTGGGGTGTTTAAGGTCTGGTGCAGGCGAGAGTTCTCAATCGCGGTGGCGAGGTTCAAAAACTCAGGGATATAGCGATCGCTCGCAGAAAGCTCGAACGCGCGATCGATGGCCATAGGTGACATAAGGGCGAACCAGATGCCTCCATCGCTTGCAAAGTTCTTTTGTGGTGCGAAGTAGTAGACATCCATTTCGGCCGGGTCAAAGGCGATGCCACCGGCTGCGCTGGTGGCATCCACGACCATCAGGGCATCCGCACTGGCCCCTGGAATACGCAGAACCGGGGCGCTCACGGCCGTAGAGGTTTCGTTGTGGGGCCAGGCATACATGTCGACCCCTTCCACTGCGACAAGCTCGCCCCTGGTTCCCGGTTCGCTTTTCACGACGTGGGGGTTTTCTAACCAGGGAGTGGTGTGAGAAGAAACACACTTTGAGCCAAACTCCCCAAAACTCAAGTGAGCGCTTCTGTTGCGAGCAAGGCTCGCTGCAGAAATATCCCACAAAGCGGTGGAACCTCCGTTACCCAAAACAACTTCATAGCCTGCTGGCAGAGCGAACAACTCAGAAATCAGTCCTTGGACCCTGGCCACAAGTTCTTTGACCGGCGCTTGCCGATGGGAGGTGCCAAGAACGCTGGCGTTTTCCAGCAGGTGCTCTAGGGCCTGGGGCCGCACTTTGGAAGGGCCGGCACCGAATCGACCATCGAGGGGGAGAAGATCGCTGGGGATAGTGATATCGGTCATACCTAAATCCTAAGCGTTCGATTCTTCGGGGCGTTCGTCAAGGTCAGCCGGTAAGCTAAGCCTCACCTAATCTATTTGTGGCTGCCAAGGATTCCCTGAAAACATGACAGATCTCGTCGATACGACTGAAATGTACCTGCGCACGATCATCGACTTAGAGGAAGAAGGAATTCCGCCCTTTCGCGCCCGAATTTCAGAGCGAATCGGCCATTCAGGCCCCACAGTCTCACAAACGGTCGCCCGCATGGAACGAGACGGGCTTCTGGTTGTCGAAGTAGACCGTCAATTGGCTTTGACCGCAAAAGGTCGCAAAAAGGCCATCGAGGTCACCAGGAAGCACCGTTTAGCGGAGCGCTTGCTGGCGGATGTCATTGGTCTTGACTGGTCTCTTGTGCACGAAGAAGCCTGCCGCTGGGAGCACGTGATGAGTGAACAGGTGGAACGCCGCTTGATCGCCATGTTGGGAAACATCCACGAATCTCCCTATGGGAACCCGATCCCCGCCATGGAAGAGATCGGCGGACCGCGATCTGAAGGGTTTCTCGTCGGGGTGGCTCGAGTGACAGATTTCACAGGAGAGCAAGAGAACTCAGGGATTTTGCGACGGATTGGTGAACCAGCTCAGTTTGACCCCGAATTGCTCAAGCGATTCCATCAGGCCGGCGTGATCCCAGGCGCCAGGGTGCGGATCCAGCGCACAGCAGAGGGCTATCGGATTGAGAGTGATGGTCCGGGAGGGGCAATAGTCGTCTCGGTGGACATCGCGCACCATCTCTACCTCGCAGCCTAGGCTCGGCGTGCCGTTTCGGCCGGCGTTCAGTTTTCAGGGTTACCCTTAGCAAGCTTCGTTGTTTAGCCAGGGGGTTATCAATGTCACTGCGAGCAGGTATCTCATCCAGGGATGCACGCGCTCACTTTCGGATACAGGTGAGCCAGCGCCCCTGCCTGGCCTGTCTCGAAACCCTGCACCACCAGACACCATCGATTTTCGATGGTGTCTTTTGCGTTAACGACCACGGTGTGAACTGGGGGAGCCAATGACTCGCTCAGATGTAGCTATCTACCTGGAAGCCACCCCCGAGGTGAGCATGCGCACGTTGGTCCTGAACGCCGGCTATGAGCCGCTTTCTGTGGTGTCGTTTCGTCGAGCGTTAGTTCTTGTGATGAACGGTCGAGCCATCGTGGTGGAGAGCGACCAGGGCCACCCGGTCAGAAGTGTTGATGGGAGCTGGGCACGCCCGTCTGTCATCGTTCTCACCCGGTATGTGAAGATGCCCCGCAACCGTCAGATTCCCGTCTCGAGACGAGGAGTTCTGCGCCGTGATGCCCACCGATGCGCCTATTGTGGGGCGTCTGCGAGCACGATCGATCACGTCACTCCGCGATCCAGGGGTGGTCGGGACGAGTGGGAGAACCTGGTGGCGTGCTGTTTGAAGTGCAACAACATCAAGGGGGATAGAACCCCCCAGGAAATGGGGTGGCGGATGCACCAAACACCGAAGACCCCCTATGGGACGGCGTGGCTCGTTCAAGGAATCGACCGCCCGCAACCCCACTGGGAAGAGTATTTAGCGCAAGCCGCTTAGCTGCCTGCGAGCGGCTGCTGGCCCATCTCTGCTTCTTCAATAAGAGACAACGCCCGCCCCAGTCCGTCTTCTCTGGCCATCGTTTCTGACACTGCCGTGACTGCACCGTGGCACTCCAGCGCTTTTCGCAAGGCTTCAACGATCCGCTCCACAGAGCGGGTTCGTTTGGGCAGGGGGCCTGGGCCTAGGCCCTGGCTTGCCAGGCGCTTGGCCCACCACGGTTGGTCAGCGAGGAACGGCATAATCACCGAGGGGACACCTGCTTGGAGCATCGCGTGGGTGGTGCCGCCGCCGCCGTGGTGGATAGCCACAGCAATCTTCGGCAGCACGTCTGTGTGCGAGACGTTCGGGCGGACCAGGACGTCTTCGGCTCCGTAGTGCTCGAGGCTGGACAAAAGACCGCCCCACCCGGTAACCAGCAGAGTCTTCATGCCGAGCGAGCGAGCGGCCTTGACAATAGTTCTGGCTCGTACAGCACCCATCCCGTCGTTCATCGAACCAAAGCCGGCATAGAGAACGAGACCGTGGGAAAGAAAAGCCTTAAGTTCTGCGTCTTTAACCCCCGGCTGGGGCAGGGCCCAATGCCCGGTCACCACTGCGTGCTCTGGCCAGTCAGCAGGTTGCGTCACAAGACTGGGGCTGACCGGGCAGAGTGTCAGATCGGGTGTTTCCTGGACGACGCCCAATTCCTGGGCGAGAGCGTGGCCTTTGTTGCCGATGGCGGTGAGTCCGAGTTTGACCAACGCTAAACTTGCTGTGTTGGCCCAGCCGGGGAGATGTGCTGATATCCCGCCGGCCGCAAATTCGGCTGTCGGGGTAAGAGTGGGGAATAACTCCACGATGATCGCAATGGCTCCCACCGAGTGAGCCGCGACAGCGGCTGTCAAGACTTTCGGGTGGTAGATGACGACGTCTGGTTGTAGGTCCCTGATCTGCTTCGTGGATTCGCGATACATGCCCTCCAGCATGGGCTCGACAACGCTTGTGTATTTCAACAGAGCTTTGAGGACCGAGGTCCCCTGCGCTGCGACCAGGGCACCAAAAGATCCTGGCAGGGAGAGTTCTTGATAGGGCGCATCCTCATCGAGGGGCAGATCAGTCGTATGCGAGAAATAGACGTCGTGCCCCGCAGAGGCAGCCTCAAAGGCGAGGGCCCGAAATGGTTCGTGATCGCCTCGGGAGCCCATGGTTACCAGGTAAATCTTCACAGCGCTCACCTTACTGATATCTACCGACAGCACTCGCTCGGTAGACTACTTTTTCCGCCTCTGTAGCTCAATGGAAGAGCAGTTCCGTCCTAAGGAAAGGGTTGGGGGTTCGACTCCCTCCAGGGGCACCGTGTGATGAGTCGAGACCTAGCCCATGCGACCCCCGAAAATAAGCCATCTGGAGTCATGCTCTAACCCTCCAGTGCTGAAATCAGCAGAAGCTGTGACGAGTCACTGAGCAGCGCAACCACTCCGGTGCTCACCACGGTGACGTCCCTGATTCTTTCGCCAAGCTGAAGTCGGCTTTCAGTGATCGATCCTCCCAGTGTCAGCGCGATTAATGCTTCACCCCGCAGGGAGCCAAGAAGAACTGTCCCTTGATAGTGCGCAAGGGTGGGCGTAATGGGTGCATAGAGCGCCAGTTCACTGGGCGCGATTGCGGGTGTCCAGACAAAGCGCGGGTCAGTAGCACCGGGTAGGTCACCCTCAAAGAAATCAAGCCATGGGGCGGGGAGTCGGTTCGAATCGAGTGGCCATTGAGACCGGTCATAGGGGCGGCCTTGGGCGCGAAGCGGCCAGCCATAGTCCGCTCCCTCCGTGATGAGGTTGAGTTCATCTCCACCGTTGGGGCCGTGATCCGAGAGCCATAACTCCCCACTTGGCGTGAGCAACAACCCCAGGGAATTGCGGAGCCCTTTAGCAAAAACACGTGGTGTGGGGGTGGTGCTGACGGTGGAAATTGCTATCACCGCTGACGCGGCAGCAGTGGGGTTTCTCAGTGTCGCGTAGTCACGCTCCGTCACCGCGATGCCCGTGTTTGCGGCTTGCCCAATGGTGCTCGCGCCCAGGTGGTAATCACCGATGGTCACAAAGAGCTGGTCGGTGCCAGCGTCATAGGCGAGTGCTCCAGCCAGGTGGGTTTTGATCGGGGCTGCCGCCCTCCCCTCCTCTGTGTAATCAAGGCACGGCACGGAGGAATACACGATGTCCGTATCTGCTGCTCCCGCCAAGAAGTCCGCAACCGGGATTTCTCGCACCTCTGTTCGAACGCACTCTGTGTCGGTGTCTATGACCGCATCGGAGAGGAACAACGACTCTCTGCCCATAAGCACGTCACGGAAACCCCAGACCGGGCCACCGCTTTCAACACCGGCAACCCCCAAGGAACTGGTGGCCCCGGAGGGCTGAAGTGTGGGGCCGCTGGCCCACGCTGCATCTGGGAGAGAGATAAAGCGTGTTTCACCCACATGGTTCACTACCAACAGAAACCCAGGGCATATTTCAACACCCGCGTTGTATCGGGGTGAGGCGCCCTCGGGCAGCGCAAACTGAGACACCACCACGGTGTTACCCAGGTCGTCGTCGCGCTCCTGGCTACCAATATCTGCAAGCTTCCGCCATTCGAGGGAATCTGGTGACCACGTTTCACACGCAGTGGGAAACAGGGAAACAGGAGCCTCTGGCTGAGCGCTTTCTGGGGCGCTTGGCGCCTGCTCAAGCACCGGCGCAGTGGCGGGGCTGCTGGCGCCCTGACAGCCGACCAGGGTTGCAACGAGGCTGAGGGAAGCGAGCCGCAAACGTGTGGGGTACGTGACCATGGAGTTATCGTAAAGACCAGACATGGGCTCTCGCTGAGTATAAGGACGAAGGTAATTTCTTTGTACCGGCGTCTTCCTCTGTGCTGATTGTGTGCCCGCCCCAGGGACACCTCTTATGCTCCAGATAGCCCAAACGGCGTGGCATAAGGCCCTAGAGCCCGCCAAAGTCTTAGGTTTGGAAGGTGTGGCGTGCTGACAGTTACGATGCCCCTGAGCTCTCAGGGCAAGCCCTCGACTCCGCTCCCTGGTGGACGAGAGATTTGGCGCACCAGGTGAGCGTCGGCGACGACGCTGCCACGCCCGTCAACCACGCTGAAGAAGTGTGGGAGACCTGGCGACGCGAGATCGCCCAGATTGGCGGTCCTAGCCCGCTCATTCATTTTCAAGACCGCCCAGAAAACAGGATTGACCTCAGCCGCGGACACCCCGGCGGTCTTGCCCGCTTTCTCGCCGGTTCGCCCACCTTGTTGGGAAACCTGATCCGTGACGATGTGGCGAGGCGCCCTGCCCATAAGGCAGCGCTGCGATTGGTGTCACACGCTGAAGAACTCAGGCACACCCGGGGCATTGACGCCATTGCGCTCGGGATCGGTTTGGTGGAGTGGATTCACGAAGGCGTGGCATATGCCGGGCCTTTGCTGTTGCGCTCTGTTCGGCTGCGCCGTCGAGGGAGTGATATTGAAATCACGCTGAAGCGCTCGAGGGTGCGTTTGAATCCGGGAATCCAGAGAGCGTTTGCCGACCAGCTCGGCGTCACCCTGGATGCAGAGGCCTTTGTCGCTCTCACTAACGACGAGGGGGCTTTCAAGCCCAACCCCGCGTTGGATCGCTTGCGGGACTTAACAGCCCACCGCGGTGATGTGGGCGTGCACGCCAGGCTTGTTATTTCGGGCTTTGCCGATGTTAGTCACGCCATGGTGGAGGATGCGAAAGACCTCCAGCACACTCTTTTAGAGGCTCTAGGCGGCAATGAAACGGCTCAGTCGACCATTCGTTCTTCGCGCACGCCCGTGGAAATTGTGGGCTCAGACAGCAAGGCAGCCGATGTCGATCGTTACATCGTGGATGCCGATGCTGAGGCCGATGTGGTCCTCGCGAACATCCTCGCTGGCAACTCCCTCACGGTGCGGGTTGTTCCTGGAGCTGGAGCAACCCAGGCCGTTGCCAATGCGCTTGGCGCACTGGCTGCCGCCAACAAGCGCGCCCTGGTCGTGAGCCCCAGGCCTGCCAGCTTGCAGGCTCTGAAAGACCGCCTGAAAAGCGTCGGCCTCGCCGGCGTTGCGGCCAGCTTCACCAATCCAGGCCCCGACCTCATCGCGGCGATTCTCCGCAACGAGAAGGCAAAGAAGCCCGCTGTGAAAGACGTGGACCAGGCCCTGGAGCGGTTGCGCCGCGTGATCCTGCTCTATCGCGAAGCGCTGACCAAGAAAGATTCTGAGCTGGGGGTGAGCGCTGAAGAGTGCTTCCAAAAACTCGGCAGCTTGTCTCTGCTGGAGCAACCACCAGAGACCACCGCCAGGCTTGATGCTCAAGCATTGAGTTCACTAGCCGGAGGGTTGGGCCAAGCAGCGGAGCTGCTGGCTCGGGCGGCGAACCTCGGGGAATTCAAGTTCGGCCCGGGCGACACCCCGTGGTATGGCGTATCCTTTGCAAACCTCGAGGACTCCAAGAAGTCTCATGAGCGTGCCCGGCAACTATTCCAAGAAACGGTGCCCAGGCTGCTCGAGCGGATGGGTCCGATTCTCGACCAGACACCACTGCCCCAAGCCCAGACCGTCGGCCAGATGGGTATTTTCTTGCGCTTGCTTGTTGACATGCGCGACTCACTCGATCGTTTTCAGCCGAGCGTTTTTGACCGGTCCGTTCGAGACCTCGTCACCGCCACCGGCACTATGGAGGTGGCGAAGAGCATGCCGCGCTTGCAAAGGCGCAGGTTGAAGGCTCTTGCCAAAGAGTATGTTCGCCCGGGCGTGCACGTCTCGGACCTGCACGACGCCCTGGTGAAAATTCAGCAGCAACGAGAAATCTGGAATCGGTATGTCGAGACCGGCCACCCACCCACCATGCCCGGTGGGCTGAGCGACGCCCACGTTGTCTATCAGCAGGTCGAACAAGACTTGATCGAGCTCGATCGTGTGCTCGGCCGGGAGGGGCCAGGCGCTCGCCTTTCCGACATGCCAAGCGCTGAGATGCACCAGTTTGTGGGCCGGTTGGCCGAGGAGTCAGAAATTCTGCAGAGCCTCGAGCACCGCCAAGAGGTTGTTGATCACCTGTCACACTGGCACCTGCAGCCCCTGGTTGAGGACTTAGCCACCAGACACGTGGAAGCCAACAAGGTTGCAGGGGAGCTCGAACTCGCGTGGTGGCGAGGGGCTCTTGAAACCATCCTCGCCAAAGAAGATGCACTCTTGGGGTCTGACCAGTCTGTGTTGGAGCGGCTCGAAGCGGACTACCGCCTGGTCGATGAAGCACACAGGGCGGGCAACGCCCAACTGGTCGCGTGGCACTTGGCCGAGCGCTGGTCGCTCGGGTTGGTGGACTGGCCAGAAGAAGGCACAGCTCTCAAAACTTTGTTGAAAAACCGCAGCGCTGGTGTTTCGAACCTGCAGTCACAGGCCCCGCACTTAGCCAACGCATTAGCTCCGGTGTGGTTGGCAAGCCCCTACGAGGTACACACCATGCCTAGGAACATGCGTTTTGACACCGTGTTTGTCTTAGACGCAGGAGCACTCACTATTCCCGAGGTGGTCGGGGCTATACGTCGGGCACCCCAGGTGGTGGCGGTGGGGGACCCGGTCACCCAGGTGCCCGCGGAGTTTTCCACCGGCTTGCATTCGTTAGAAAGACCCGCTGACACAGACTTAGACGCTCTCCATCAGGATTCTGTGATGGCGAGGCTAGCTACGCTCGTTCCCAGCTTGGCTATTACCCAAAGCCACCGCCCGAGTGGTGACGACTTAGCCCGAGTGGTCAACCAGGCCTTCTATGGTGGAGCGCAAGAAACATTGCCCTGGGCGGGGAGTTTCTTAGGCCACCCCGCTGTCGTCGTCGACGTCATAAACGATGGCCACGGCCTGCCAGACCCCACCACCGGAGCGGTGGAGAGTGTTGAGGCAGAGGTAGCGGCTGCGGTGAACCACGTTATGGATCACGCTGTGACTAGGCCCACTGAATCCTTGATGGTCATTACCGCAAGTGCACTGCACGCAACTCGAGTCCACGACGCTGTTGTTCAGGCCGTTGCCCAGAAGCCAGACGTTGCACCGTTCTTCACCGATGATTCAGCGGAGCCGTTCCTTGTGGTGACTATTGATCAGGCCAGAGCATTGACGAGAGACCGGGTGATTTTCTCGGTGGGCTATGGTCGAACCCCACACGGCAAGGTCCTGAGCGACTTAGGCCCGCTGTCCCAACCAGGCGGCGAGCGGTTGGTCGCTGTAGCTTTCACGAGAGCGAGGCGTCACCTGCGTGTGCTGTCGTGTGTGGGGGTGGAGGAGCTGCGTGATGAGCGCCTGAGCGACCACGCCAGGGCGCTTGGCGACGTTGTGCACCAGGCCCTGCAACCCGCATTGATCGCCGAGCGACCAAGCTCTCAAGACCCACTGTTGGTAGACCTTGGTCGAAGGCTAGAAACCTTGGGCATGGATGTTGAGCTTGATTACCAGGGCCAGATTCCGCTCGCAGCGCGCTATGGCGGGTATTGCATCGCGGTGGATACCGATAGCTCCTTGATGGACTTGAGTGTCCGAGAAGCGCTGCGGTTTAGGCCCTCTGCACTTGCTTCCTCTGGCTGGCACTATGTCAGGGCGCACGCTTTGGAGCTCTTCACCGCCCCCGATACGGTGTCGAACCGGATTGCCACGCTCGTGGGTATTACCGCCGAGCCAACCACAGATGATGAGACACCTCGTGGCCCAGAGTGAGAAACCCGTCACCAAGAGGGTAGGGCCAAGGCGCGTTCGAACGGAGCCCGTGCAGGGCCAACTCGAAGAGCCAGATGCTCCAGTGGAGTCGAAAGACAACGACGTCAACCGGGATCGGTTGACAAAGGACAAGCCCCCGCACTACTAGGGCGCGGGCGTGCTGGAAGCTGTGCTCGAAGGCGTGCTCGAAGGCGCGCTGGCCGACGTGCTGGCAGCAGCTGGTTTTTCTTTCTTCGGTTTGTCCGCTGACGCAGTGGAGCTCGTTGAGCTCTTCGCGCCGGCTTTCTTAGCTTCGTTGCGGGAGTCGTTGCGGTAGAAGCCTGAACCTTGGAACGTCACGCCAATCGCACTAAACACTTTCCGAAGCGCCTTGCCGCATTCGGGGCAGGTCGTTAACGAGTCATCGCTAAAATCCTGCTGAATATCAAAGGCGTGCTCACACGCAGTGCAACGGTATGAATAGGTGGGCATGGGTACGTTTTCCTGGAACAGATAAGGCTTAGGGTGCAACCTGAATAATACGCTGTGGTGTCACCATGCCATCCACAGCCTGGTCATGTTTCTCCCTCGGGACTGAGTCAACAACTTCGTGGTCATAGATCACGGCATAGACCGGTGGTCGTCTCGTCATGGAGCCCAGGGTTCTATCGAAGTACCCGCGGCCCCAGCCCAAACGCATTCCATCTCGGCCAATGCTGGCAGCCGGAATAAACACCACATCGACATCTGCGATCGCAATGGGGCCCAAAACCTCGGTGGTGGGCATGGGCATGCCCACAGCATCCACTGCTTCATCCCCCTGGTCGTAAGGGGCCCAATCCATCAGGCCGTCCTCCCGGGCAACGGGTAACAGGACCCGCATTCCTCGCCCAAGTGCCCAGTCCACAAACTCTCTGGTGGGCGGTTCGTCATTCACAGACAGGTAGCAGGCAATGCTGGTGGCAGGAAATTCCTCTACGACGGATTGCAAATTGGCTAGCAAACCACGAGCCGCAGACTCCCGCTCCAAGGCGGTCATGATGCGTCTGCGCTCGCGAATTTCAGCGCGCAAAGCGCGTTTGCTGGGCCCGGCGGTTTCAGCCATTCCCCCAGTGTATGCCGGAGCATTACGATAAATGGATGGCCATAACAAAAGCAGTGATTCCCGCAGCGGGACTCGGCACGCGCTTTCTTCCCGCGACGAAGGCGATGCCTAAAGAGATGTTGCCGGTCGTGGATAAGCCAGCCATTCAATACGTCGTCGAAGAGGCTGTCGCAGCCGGCTTGACCGACCTGCTGATGATTACTGGGCGCAACAAAAATGCGCTGGAGAACCACTTCGACCGCGCCATTGAATTAGAAACACTGCTCGAGCGAAAAGGCGATCTTGATCGCCTGAAGGAAGTGGTGAACTCCACCCAGCTAGCTGATCTGCACTACGTCCGTCAGAAGGATCCTCTGGGCTTGGGGCACGCAGTTCTTCGAGCACACATGCACGTGGGTGACCAGCCGTTTGCTGTGTTGCTCGGTGATGACCTGATCGACCACCGCGATGTTCTCCTCGAGCGCATGATCGAGGTGCACGCGTCCCACAACGCCTCCGTGGTTGCACTGATGGAGGTCGAACCTGAGGCAGCGCATCTGTATGGCATTGCCACCGTTGAAGAAACAGACGAGGAAGACGTCGTGCGTGTGCAGGGCTTGGTGGAAAAGCCGCCAGCGGGGAGCGCCCCCTCCAGGCTTGCCGTGATCGGCCGCTACATCTTGCAGCCCGAGATCTTTGGCGTCTTGGACAACACTCAACCGGGATCTGGTGGAGAGATTCAGTTGACCGATGCCTTGAACACTCTTGCCTCAACCGGAGCTGGCGGTGGCGTCGTCGGTGTTATTTTTAGTGGTCGCCGCTATGACACCGGTGATCGTTTGGACTACTTGAAAGCGATCGTCCAGGTGGCAGCCTCACGAGATGACCTCGGACCAGATTTCATGACCTGGTTGCACGACTTCGCGGCTAAGAACTAATCAGGAATCACGCAGAAATCGTGCAGGGGTTGCCAACGATCCACCACCGAGAGATGACCCTGCGGGGGGTTCGCGTCAGAGACGCACAAGCCCTCGAGACTGCGTTGTCCAAGAACCGGGGCTGGCTCGAGCAGTGGGAAGCGACCGATCCTGTTATTCGAGGCCAACGCTTTGACCTCAAAGCGAGCATCAGGGGCCTGCTCGATGCCGCTAAGTCAGGCAGTGCGCTGCCGTTGATTATGGAGGTCGAGGGCGAGCTCGTTGGGCAATTAAACGTCTCGCAGATTACCTATGGGTCTTTGTCCTCAGCGAGCCTGGGGTATTGGGTCATCGAGAGTGTCGCCGGCCAGGGCCTCACCCCGATTGCGGTGGCGCTGGCCACTGACTATTTGTTTTTTGAAAAAGGCCTGCATCGAATGGAGGTGTGCATCAGACCAGAAAACACGGCTTCTTTGAGGGTGATGGAGAAACTGGGGTTCCGGTATGAGGGGCTTCGCCGTCGATATATCCATATCGACGGTATCTGGGCAGATCATTTTTGCTATGGGGTTGTCGTGGAAGAGGTGCCACAGGGCGTTCTCTCGAGGTTTGAACGTGGTCAGGTTCCACCGGGCGTTGCGAGCGTGCCCGAGCTTGACTGGGTGAAATCCAGAAACCCGCTGTCTCTTCCCCCTCGCTAAACCACAGGCAGTGTGCGTGCCAATCCCAGGTTTGAGCGGCATTGGCTCGTACCCTAGAGCCTGTGGGAACTTCAGGTTCAGGTACAACCGTATTGTTGCTGGTCGCAGCAGCGCTCTGGTTGGTCTATTTGGTACCCCTGTGGATAAAACGCAGTGAGTATTACGCCACCGAGAGAAACGCCGCCCGGTTGGGCCAAACCCTGCGCCTGCTCGCCAACACAACCGAAGCATCGGCGGAGATCAGGGCGGAGCTGAAAGCTCGCGCCATCGTTCGGAAAGAAAAAGAGGCTGAACGCGCGCTTCGCCACATCTCTCACCCCGAGCTCACGGTGGCAGAGCGCCGCAGGCGCACCAAACAGGTCTTTTCTTTTGCGCTCCTGATTGGTGTTACCGCGTTTCTCTCTGCTTATTTAGCAGCCTGGCCTCTTCAAGTGATCTGGGCTTCCAGCACCGTGGTGACCATTTCATTGACGGTGCTGGGACGAGTGAACCGGGTGGGACAACTAGAAGCCCTGCAAGCCAAAGCCCTCGGGCGAGCGGCGTCGGCTCAGAATGCACAGCGGAACCGACGCTCGTGGACCCCACGGCCTGTTCCAGAACCGCTCTCCACCAGGGGTGTTCCCGAGGTGGTGGCACTGCCCACCCACGACCAGCTCGTTGCACAAGCAACCGCAGCTGCCGTAGTTCACAGACCAGAAGACTTTGAAGGTGAGGGCTTAGCCATCGTGTCGCCCTTTGCTCGTATGGGGACAATCGATGCTCAACCCACTGAGCGTCTCAACCTTGATGAGGTCCTGAAGCGCCGTCGGGCTGTGTAGCAGGATTTCTCACAAGGGGTCAGCCCGATCGACGCAGGTGAGGTCGTCAGATCATGCGATGTGGAGATTTGTTCACCATGATTCGGCGTGTGGAGGATTAACGGGAAGCAGGCGTGGTGGGCAAGACGTTGACCGGAACAGTCGTGCCTTAACCCTCGACGGGAAATATCTGTTGGTAGGAGGGCTCCTTACCAACATTTAAGCCACTAAGTGTTGGTAAGCCTGTCGCATAGCTTCATAGTGCGGGACGGGCACTGCAACACCTGGAACTCTCCCAGGTCTCCTAAAACTATGCAGAGAAGGTGCAGCGGATATTCACGATGGGGTGTGAGTGGGTCAGGATGCCCTCTCCACACGGCTCGCTCCCCCCTGATTGTGAACAGATTCTGGAATAAACGGCTCGGTTCAGTGTCAACTCCGCGAGACTGGCTCAATGGTGAGTATTATAAAAAGTATGAAGTTTAGTGCGAATGTTCCAGATGACGTCCTTCGTTTTCTTGACCAACAGGTTTCCGAGGGTCTATACCGGTCACGATCGGCAGCCTTGACCGACGCAATCATCACATGGCGATCACATCGGTTGGCTGACTCCTATTCAGCAGCGTTTGCGGAAACCCCTGATGATGTGGCCTCTGAGTGGGATCAGACCATCACTGATGGGCTGATCACCGGTCAGCCTCTGTGAACCCCCGTCGCGGTTCGCTTGTCTGGGTGGACCTAGGGCAGGGGTCTGGGAGCGAGCAGCAGAAACGTCGCCCTGCCATTGTCGTATCCAATGACGGGGCGAACAGCTCTGCGTGGAAGAACGCCCGAGGGGTTATCACGATTGTCCCGGTAACCTCTTCTTCCCGCAAGCCGTATCCCTTTCAGGTGGCACTGAGCGCCCACGAAGCGAACCTCCCCCACGACAGCATTGTTCAAGCGGAACAGGTGCGGTCTGTCGATGTTAGCCGCATCCAACTCACCGATACCCATCTTGATTCCAGCCTGATGAAGAGTGTTGATGACGCTCTGAAACTGCATCTCGAGCTCTAAGGAACCGACCTAAAGGGCCTAGCCAGTTGGTGGGGCCTGCGGTTATGCTTCGCACATGTCTTCACCTCGTACACCTCGAATCCTTGCCTTTGTCGCCTATGTCTTCATGGTGGCGATGAATGTCGCGGCGACGACCTTGCCGCTCAATGGTCAAACCACCAACGAGATATCTGACCGCTACGACACGTTGTTTGCCCCCATTGGTTTCACCTTCGCCATTTGGGGAGTGATCTACCTTCTCCTCGGTGTTTACTCGGTCTATCAACTCGTCCGAGATAACGCGGTGCTCACCGCCATCACGCCCTGGTTCATCGCCAGCAGCCTGCTCAATGGTGTGTGGATTATCGCCTGGCATTACGAGGTGCTCTGGTTGGCAGCAATTATTATCGTGGGCTTGCTCGCCACCCTTGTTCGCATTACCAAGTCGACAACCGCAAGCAGGACTGGCTTGGCCAGCACACTTGCGGTTCGCCTGCCCTTTAGCGTCTATTTCGGGTGGGTGACCGTGGCAACGGTGGCAAACATCTCTGCGTTCTTGGTTCAGCAGGGCTGGCGCGGTGGTGGGTTTCTCACCGAACAGGGCTGGACGGTTGCGATTTTGGTTGTGGCAGTCGCTATCGGCAGCGCTGTCACGGTGATTCGTTCCTCACCTGCCTACGGGTTGGTCTTCGTCTGGGCGTTCTTTGGAATCTTCTCCCGGCACACAGCGCTCGATGAATGGAACAGCCAGTATCTTGATGTCCTTCTGACCCTGCAGATTGCCTTGCCGGTCTTGGGGCTGGCAGTGATTCTGGCTCTGATTCGCTGGTTGAGTAAGCCACTAACTGCCTTTGGGGCGAGTCCCTTTCCATCGCGAAAGACTCGCTAAAACCCCGCTGCTGAGGGCGTCAGTGGCTATAGACATCTCGTCTGTGGCCAATGGCAAGACCCCGAAAGGCTTTCCCCTTCGTCTTACTAGGACGTTGCGTCAGTGATGCCGGGGATTCCGAGCGCCAAGAGTTTTCGATCCGCTGTTTCAAGAGTGAGGTTGTGGGTAATGGCCTGAGCAACGAGCATGCGGTCAAAAGGATCGTGTCCCTCGAGTCCTGGGAACCGAGTAACGGCGGAAGCACTTGCTGCGTCAAGAGGTAACTCCCGAAGGCCCAGGGCAGTGAGGTGGCGAGCGATAGGGACAAGCTCAGGAAGTGTTGTGCGTTGAGCTTTGATTGCTATCTCCACGAATGACACTGCCGAAAAATAAATGGGGCGCTGGGAGGAAAACAGTTGTGTCAGCCTGCGACTTATCTCACTCGCGCCTTTCATAGACCACAAAAGGACATGAGTATCAAGAAGGATTCCTTTCTGGGGCCTCACAGGTTCCAGAGCTTTTCCATATCTCGATCAGAGGCAGCCCACTCTTCTTCGCTGATATACGGGATGATGTCCTTGAGTGCTCCGAATATGGATGGCCGCTCTGGTTCGGTGTAGGGGACAATCTTGGCTACGGGCTTTCCTGCCCGGGCGATGATGACCTCATCGCCTTCTTGGGCTTGAATGACGAGCTTCGAGAGCGTTGATTTCGCCTCGTGCATGTTCACAATGTGGGTCATGGGCATAACCCTATCCTACCTAGATTAGCTAAGTAATGGGGTTATCACCAGGGGGTCTTGGATTTATCGGGCACGTCGCTCAATCCCCGAGGGGTTTTGGCGCTGGTGAGTAAGGGCGACGACCTCTACACGCTGCTCATCTTCGGTCTACACGAACCACATGAGGCGAGGAAAGACGCGAAGCGGCACACGCCGAATATCGCCGTACATGGGAGGAAAGAGCAGGGGATTCCGGCCAATCAAGTCGATCATTTTCGCTAATTCAGCTGCGAAACGGCTCGCCTGCTCGGGAGCGGTTCGCAGATACCAATCCAGGACCTGCAGAATGTCGCCTGCCGCGAGAGCGCGGACTGCGACGAAGGTGCTCACCTCAGTTTGGCGGCCAAGTCTTGTTTGAGAGTCGTCCACGGGAGACTCGCTTCTGGATGAGCCTCTTGATCAGCGAGACGCTCATCGAGCAAGGTCTTTTCTGCCTCGCTCACCGGGAGATTATCGAAGTCCAGACTTCCCCACAGCTCACTGATTACTTCGAGCCGGTCAGCAACTGGCAACTGCCTGATTTGGATAAGCAAGGTGGGATCGACCATGCTCACATCGTACCTAGCGAAATTTCGAGACGGCGGGATACCCACCATCTGTGCATAAGTCGTGCTGCAATGAAAATAGAGGCGTGGGAGCCCGTTTGGGCCTCTCTATGAGCGAACTGGTGGGTGCGTCTTCCTCAGTGGACCTTGTTCTCAATCCGACGGATGCTGGCAGAGGGGCGCAGGCTTCACCTCTGGGTGGTGCTTGATTGCCGGTGCTGTGGATAACCCTCGCAGGGAGGGCGGTGGGGATCCTAGGTTGTGCTCACACACCGAAAGAAAGGAGGACTGGTATCATGAGATATCACACTCTGCAGGAGGTAGCTATGGCCGATATTCTCATCCGCGGTCTCGAAGAGACCGCTGTTTCGCGCCTTGATGAACTCGCTTCCCAAAAAGGCGTATCCAGGAACTCTCTGATCACTTCAATCTTGAGAGACGCCGCGAGAACACCTGTTTCAATGGAGCGGGCCGAAACCCTTCGCGTGCTCGAGTTGGTCTCTGACTTGGGCGACTCCGACGTAATGGACGGAGCATGGCGCTAGAGACGTGGATTATTGATTCCTCCGCGCTTCATAAGCTCGGTCTTTCTCGGGACCTGGAGCTCTGGGAGTCACGCATTGAGAGAGGACTTGTGCACGTTGCTTCGGTAACCCTGCTGGAGATCGGCTACAGCGTTCGCTCCTCAGCGGACTACCACGAGGTGTTTAGCTCCGGAATAGTGGGAAACTTAGTCGAGGTCTCTCTGAGCGTGGAGGCTGAGAAAACTGCCACGGACATCCAAAGGCAGATGGTGGCCAGAGGCCACCATCGAGGAGTATCGCTTGCTGATCTCTTGGTTGCGGCCATCGGTGCAACCAAGGGGCACACGGTCTTGCATCACGACAAAGATGTTGACCTGATCAGCCAGGTCACGAAACATCCCAGTGAACGACTCCGCCTCGAAGGCGAATAATTTCGTTGTCCACGAGTTGATTGGAGGCTAACACCAAGGGTCTTGGTGGGACCTTGCCAGGCTCAGCGCGGTCTCCCGCCATACAGTGAGAAATACGGCTCGTGTCTGCCCTCGGCAATCGCCAAGTTCTCTGCGCACGGCCGTCTCATCGCTAAGGAAGCTACACATGAATAACGAAACCGATACCACCACCGAAGCCCCCGGCACCATCGTCGAGGTCGCTGTTGCTGCTGGTTCTTTCACCACCCTGGCTGCCGCTCTCGGAGCAGCAGGCCTCGTTGACACTCTGAACGGCGAAGGCCCCTTCACCGTTTTCGCACCCACCGATGACGCCTTTGCTGTGTTGCCTGCTGGCGTTGTCGATGCACTGTTGCTCGAGGAGAACCACGATGTCTTGGTCCAGGTCTTGACCTACCATGTCGTTGCTGGCTCCGTTCACGCAGCAGACGTTACTGCTGGTGACGTCGCAAGCCTCGAAGGCTCTGCCATTGCTGTGACCACCACCGATGGCGTTGTCCTCAACGGATCGGCACACGTTGTCACCGCTGATGTTGCAGCCTCCAATGGTCTCATTCACATCATCGACGCCGTGATCGTTCCACCCGCAGTGGACGTTGCTTCGCTGATTGCCTAGTCAGACCTGAACGAAGAAGGCCCGGTGTGTTGACACACCGGGCCTTCTTGCTGCTGGTGCACGCACACTCAAATATGCCCTCACTTGCAAGGGACACGAGACGCTGGCCCTGCACCGTGACTTCGAAGTGTCCCCTGAGGGCGCTTTTGTGAGTGTGGGAGAGAATGTAGTCGGGCCGAAGCCAGGTCAGGTTGTTCCCGAACCCCTCGCCTACACAGGTGTGGCCTCCACCACGTTGCCGTGGTGGGCGCTGACGGCGTTCTTGATGGGCCTTTTGTTCTTGGCATATAGCCTTCGCGCCAGACACTTGATTGAGTCTCTTGACTACGTGGGTGAACCCACACAAGAGAGAACACCGTGGGAGATTCTTGCCACTCCGATTAGGGTCCACGGTATTGATTACGTGCCGGAGTCCCAATCAGATGCCCCAGCAACGCAGACCCTGTCTGAGTCTCTCCATGAACTAGACAGTGCGATCTCACGGATGCTGGTGAGCCGGATGGACCAGGTTCACGCCGCTTTTAGCAAGCACTAGAAATCCCCATCGGAAAGGCACATCAACAGTGAAACGGCTCGTTCCTGATATCTGTTTTTGAACTCTTTTTGGGTCAGTCGTTTGTTGGCGTTTCTCAGTCCTATTGGCAATCGTGAGATAAGAAATGAGACCCCCTGGACTGAGGTCAGGCTTTGGCAGGTCTCAACCCTAAAAAGAAGGCTTAATTCGAGAAAAGCTGCGACCCTAGTGCGACTCTTCCCGGGTCTCAGGCTGCTGACTCCCAGGCCTTGTCGCTCTCTGATTCCATCAGAGAGCTCGATATCGCACTCTCGAGCCTGATTTTCCTCGGATGCATCGATTCCAGTCTGTATTGCACCGAACCTCTGAGTTTTAGGCGGTCGGGGTCTTTGTCCCCCATGCTGGCGACTAAGCCAGCATGGGGGACAGTCCCGGTGCAAGATTGACAGTGTTCCCAGCCAGTCATAGAGTGTATTTGAACGATTCAGTTTGGGCGCGATGAACGTCTTTTTCTTAGAAAATAGACGTTGATAAGCCCCACCAAGTCACTGAGGGTCACGTCACGCCAAAGGAGAAACAACGATGTTGATTGGTTGCCACGGTCTTGTATTTAGCGGAGTTTTTGACCAAGAAGGTGTGGATAGAGCGGCGAGGATGACAGCCGAAGCCGGCTACACCCTGCTCGAACTACCGCTCTTGGATCCCTATTCGTTTGATATTGCAGCGGCGAAGAAGTCTCTCGCTCCCTTCAACCTTCAGATTTCTTCCTCCATGGGACACAGCCTCGACTCTGACATCTCCAGCGAAGACGCTGATGCTGTCAAAGCGGGGGAAGACAAGCTCAATAAAATCTTAGAGATTCTGCACGAACTGGAATCTGGGTATTTAGCCGGTGTGATTTATAGCGCTTTGAACAAGTACCAGAAGCCAGCCACCGCCAAGGGTCGCCAAAACAGCGTGGACGTTTTGCGCCGGGTGGCCGATAGGGCACAGGGCATGGGTATTCAATTGGGCCTCGAGGTTGTCAACCGCTATGAGACCAACATCATGAACACTGCCCGCCAGGGCCTTGCGTACTTGGATGATCTAGACCACCCGAACGTGGGTATTCACTTAGACACGTATCACATGAACATCGAGGAGTCGGATATGTTCCAGCCGGTGCTCGATTGTGGTGACCGGTTGGTCTATGTGCACATCGGTGAAAGCCACCGCGGCTACCTAGGCTCTGGAAACGTCGACTTTGACAACTTCTATAAGGCACTGGACCACATTGGGTATCAAGGCCCGATGACCTTTGAGTCCTTCTCCAGCGCCGTTGTCAGCCCGGAACTGAGCTCCATGTTGGGCATCTGGCGAAACCTGTGGGATGACTCGGAGGACTTAGCCCAGCACGCCTACCACTTCATTCAAGGCAAGCGTCGTGCCTCCGAGACCATCAAGATGCACTAGGAGTCACTGAATACCGCATGCAGCGAGTCTGTTTTCAACTCCAGGTCAAGCCCGATCGGCTTGAGGAATACGTCGAGCGTCACCAGCCGATTTGGCCTGAGATGTTGCAGGCATTGGCTGCAACAGGCTGGCACAACTATTCGTTGTTTCTTCGAGAAGACGGTCTCTTGATCGGTTATTTCGAGACCGAATCGTTGGAAAAGGCCCGCGGCGGCATGGCTGCCACCGATGTGAACACACGGTGGCAGGCTTTGATGTCTGAGTTCTTTGTCGACTTGGAGGGGACTCCCGACCAGGGGTTCCTGCAACTGACCGAAGTGTTCAATCTAGAAGATCAACTCACCGCCCTCCCGGGCACAGAAAGCGAAGGATAGGTCCATGAAACTCTCCGATGCCAACTTGGATGTTCTGGCACACCAAGAGATCGAAATTCCCTCCTGGGCATTTAGCAACACCGGAACCAGGTTCCGTGTGTTTGGCCAGCCCGGTGTTCCACGGACCGTGTTTGAAAAGCTGGAAGATGCTGCGAAGGTGCACGAGCTGACCGGTATCGCTCCCCGAGTAGCGATGCACTACCCCTGGGATAAGACGGATGACTATGACCACATGCGGTCCTTTGCAGCCGACTTGGGTGTGGAGCTGGGAACGCTGAACTCCAACACCTTCCAGGACGAGGACTACAAATACGGCAGTGTTACCCACTCTGACCCGAAGATTCGCCAGAAGGCCATCGACCACCACTTCGAGTGCATCGACATTATGCACAAGACCGGTTCCAGAGACATGAAAATCTGGCTTGCCGATGGCACCAACTACCCCGGCCAGGATGACATGCGAGGCCGCCAGGACCGCCTTGCCGATTCCCTGCAGCAGATCTACGCCCGGATGAGCGACGATCAGAGGCTGATTCTGGAATACAAGTTCTTCGAACCAGCGTTTTATCACACCGATGTTCCCGACTGGGGAACATCGTTTGCGCACTGTTTGGCGCTGGGAGACCGCGCAAAGGTCTGCCTCGACACCGGACACCACGCCCCTGGAACGAACATCGAGTTCATCGTGGCGCAACTGATTCGCTTAGGAAAGCTTGGCTCCTTTGACTTCAACTCCCGCTTCTATGCCGATGACGACCTGATTGTTGGCTCCGCTGACCCCTACCAGCTCTTTCGCATCATGGTGGAGGTAGTGCGCGGTGGCGGTCTGGATAAGGGTTCTGAAGTGGCCTTCATGCTGGACCAGTGCCACAACATCGAAGAGAAGCTGCCTGCCCAGATCCGCAGCGTCTTGAACATCCAGGAGATGACCGCACGGGCACTCCTGCTCGATCGTGACGCGTTGACCAAGGCCCAGCTGGCCGGAGATGTCATGGGTGCCAATGACATCTTCATGAATGCCTTCTATGCCGATGTTCGGCCTCAGCTTGCTGAGTGGCGCGCATCTCGTGGTCTTCCAGAGGACCCCGTAGCGCACTACATGGCCTCTGAGTACCGAAAGACCATCCACACCGAGCGTGCCGGGGGCACCCAAATGAGCTGGGGCGCGTAAGCGCTTCTCACCCACCACCAACGAGAGAAGAACATGACTGCGCGCACCGCCAAGGAACTGCTCGATCGATCACACCGACTGGGTCAAAACCCGAAGAACACGAACTACGCAGGCGGCAACACGTCTGCAAAGGGCACGGTCAAAGACCCCGTCACCGGCACAAACGTCGAGGTGATGTGGGTCAAGGGTTCTGGTGGTGACCTAGGAACACTGAGGGAAGCTGGCTTGTCCATCCTTCGGATGGATCGTTTCTTGTCCTTGGTGAATGTCTACCCAGGTCTCGACGCAGAAGACGAGATGGTGGGTTTGCTCCAGTACTGTCTGCACGGTCCAGGAGGGGCAGCTCCCTCCATTGACACCGCCATGCACGGGCTTGTGGACCTGCCTCACGTTGATCACCTGCACCCCGATTCGGGTATAGCCATTGCCACCTCGGTGGATGGAGCGAAGCTCACCAAGAAAATCTTCGGTGACACTGTCGTATGGGTGCCGTGGCGTCGACCAGGCTTCCAACTCGGTCTCGACATCGCTGAGATTCAGAAAAAGAACCCTCAGGCCATTGGTTGCATCCTCGGCGGCCACGGCATTACTGCCTGGGGAAAAACCAGCGCTGAGAGTGAAGCCAACAGCCTCAAAATCATTGCCCTGTGTGAGAAATACATCAAGCAACAGGGCAAGAAGGACCCACTAGGCAAGAAGATCCCGGCCCACAAGCCGCTGTCCGCCAAAGAGCGCCACGCTCGTGCTGCCGCGCTCGCTCCCGCCATTCGTGCGATTGCCTCAATGGACAAGGTGCAGGTGGGGCACTTTAGTGACGACGCCGTCGTGCTCGAGTTCCTCGAGCACGAGAAGCACAAGAGTCTGGTGCCGCTTGGCACCAGCTGCCCCGATCACTTCTTGCGCACCAAGGTGAAGCCGTTGCTGCTCGATCTGCCACCCACTGCAACGGTGGAGCAGGCTGTGGAGCGGCTGCAGAAGCTGCACGTTCAGTATCGCAAGGACTACAAGGCCTACTACGACAAGCACGCCAGCAAAGATTCACCAGCAATGCGGGGTGCTGACCCAGCGATCGTCTTGATTCCAGGGGTTGGTATGTTCAGCTTTGGTGCGAACAAGCAGACCGCCCGGGTTGCTGGCGAGTTCTATATCAACGCCATTAACGTGATGCGCGGCTCCGAAGCAATCTCAAAATACCAGCCAATCAATGACGTGGAGAAGTTCCGTATTGAGTACTGGTCGCTGGAAGAGGCAAAGCTGCAGCGTTTGCCTAAGCCCAAACCACTCCAGGGCCGCATCGCACTAGTCACCGGAGCAGCGTCGGGCATTGGTAAAGCCATTGCCACCCGGCTCGTGCAGGAAGGCGCCTGTGTTGCCGTCGTTGATCTAGACCTGAAGAAGGCCCAAGCAGCAGCTCTCGAGCTCGGTGGACCCGATGTCGCTATCGGCTTGCGAGCTGATGTTTCCAACAAGACAGACGTCCAAGCGTCGATCAACGACACGGTGGTCGCCTTTGGCGGCCTCGACCTCGTGGTCAACAACGCGGGACTCTCTAAGTCCCAAGCGCTGTTGGAGGTGACAGAAGCCGATTGGGACCTCCAGCACAACGTGATGTCCAAGGGATCGTTCCTGGTGTCCCAGGCGGCTGCCAAGGTTCTGATCGACCAGAAGCTCGGCGGCGACATCGTCTATATCTCGTCCAAGAACTCGATTTTCGCTGGACCCAGCAACATCGCCTATTCGGCCACCAAAGCCGACCAGGCCCACCAGGTGCGGCTCTTAGCCGCGGAGCTCGGTGAGTATGGGGTTCGCGTGAACGGTATCAACCCCGATGGAGTGGTCCAGGGCTCTGGAATCTTCTCCGGTGGCTGGGGTGCAGCGCGGGCCATTGTCTATGGCGTCCCCGAAGCTGAACTGGGCAAGTACTATGCAAACCGCACGCTGTTGAAGCGTGAGGTTCTGCCCGAAAACGTCGCTAATGCAGTGTTTGTGCTGTGCTCCGATGAGCTCTCCCACACCACCGGCCTCCACATCCCGGTTGACGGTGGAGTGGCAGCGGCGTTCTTGCGCTAGGTCTCCTCACAACAAAACCCCCGGGAAAGATCCCGGGGGTTTTGTTGTTAACACTCTGTGGCGCTATATCCCGCCAAAGCGTTTCTTGGTCGCTGCGTTCAGGAGCGATGCACCAATCAGCACCAAACCCAAAGCCAACAGCGGAGTCTGTGCTCCGACGTTGCCGGGGATGGCGAGCAAGATGCCGGCGTTCAGCCACACAATCAACAACGCTGCGATCATGACGCCACCGACTCGACCAATACCACCCGTGATGGCAACGCCACCGAGGACCGCGATGGTAATCGCGGGCAGGGCCATGCCACTTCCTGAGGTTCCAGCATCCGGTCTGGCTGAGGCGAACTGGGCGACCGTGTAGATGGCGACCAGGCTCGAGATCATGCCGGAGAGGATGTAGGCCCACATTCTGGTGGCCTTGACGTTGATGCCGGTCCAGAGCGCTGCCACGTCGTTTGTGCCGATGGCGTAGAGCTTGCGACCAAATACGGTCTTGTTCATCAAAATCCAGACGAAAATCGCTGTGGGAATGAGGAAGGTAATAACGCCGAGGGGAATCGGGGGGATAAACGACAGGCCAGGGATCGGAACAGCACGTGCTGCGCCATAGAAGTCCTGGATGATTTCGGAGTTGACCGGCTTCTGATCAGAGAAGACCAAGGCTAGGGAGCGGTAGGCATAGAAGGTGGCGAGCGTCATGATCAGGGGTGGGAACCCCACATATGCGATCAAGACACCGTTAATGCCACCGAGCACAGCACCCACCAGCATCGTTGCGATGAAGGCGGTGGGCAAGTCCCAGCCCCAAATGCCGTAGGTATACCCAAAGAAGACGCCCGAGAGTGACACCATCGAACCTACCGAGAGGTCAATGCCGCCACGGCCAGAGACGATGACAATCAACTGAGCCAGGGCCAACATGGCCAGACCCACCAAAGCAATGGTGCTGGATGCTAGGTATTTGACGTCATAGGGACCGCTCAGGGAACCCTGAGCAGCCATAATGCTCATCACGAGCAAGAGTAGGACCGTGAGAACACTCAACAGCGCTGTGCGCTGGGTCAACAGGGTCAAACCAAAGCGTTGGATTCCTGCCAAGACGGCAGGAGTGGAGCCCTTGGTCTTAGAATCGGACTTTTTTGTCATTGTCTGTGTCATGACGACTTCTTCCTCGCCTTCGCTCGCACCATATCCGCACCCACGGAGATGATGATAAAGAGACCCACAAAAAAGTTGGCCAAGTTGGAGGGCCAGCCCAGCTGGGTGACCCCGGTAACAACGGTTTGAACCAGAATTGCTCCGAGCAGCGTGCCAAAGACCGAGCCGCGACCACCCATGATGGTCGTGCCACCGATCACCACAGCGGCAATGATCGCAAGCTCTCGGCCCTGCCCGACGTTCTGCATCAAGGAGTTGGTGCCCTGGGCAACCACCATCAAAGCACCGAGACCCACCAGGCCACCGGTGATGACATAGGCGCTCAGCACCCGGGTTTGGACGGGAATACCGGCCAAGCGGGCAGCGTTCTGGTTGCCACCAATGGCATAGAAGCTGCGGCCCCATGCGGTGTTCCGAAGGAACCACCAGCCGGCGATCATAAACACAACCGCAATAGTAAAGCTCACCGGAATACCCATGATCCGGCCGCCTTGACCATTACCCAAGATTTCCAGGGTGTTGGGGATGCCATTGACCGTTTGGGAGCCAAAGATCCGAAGGCCTAAGTACTGAAACAGGTTCAAGGTTCCAAAGGTGATGATGATGGCGTGGACGCCACCATAGGCAACCAACAGACCGTTGATGAGGCCAAGAAGCAGGCCCACGGTGATGGCTGCTGGGATAACGCCCCAGAGTGGCAAATCTATGGCCACCATCAACTGGGAGGAAACAACGGCGGTGACCATAATGGCGGCACCCACCGAGATATCAATACCCGCTGTGATGATGATGAACGTCATACCCACGCCAATCAAGGCAATGGGTGCAACGGAGCCCAGGAGGGGCTGGATGGAGCTCGGGGAGAGGAAGGCTGGGGTAAAGATACCCAGCAGAATCCACAGAATGACCAAGACCCCGACCAATGCCCATTCCTGGCCAGAGACCAGGGGAGGCAAAATACGGGCCGGCTTTGTCACGCCGGGCTTGATCAGTGTTGGGTTGCTCATGCTCCTACCTCCACGATTTCTCCTGCTGCCGCTGCCAACACTTCAACCTGTGTGGCATCGGGTCCAAACTCTTTCACGATGGCTCCGTTTCTAATCACGATCACGCGATCAGCAATACGCTGCACTTCACCGAGGTCTGAGGTAACCACCAGGACACCGGTGCCTTCCTCAGCAAGACCGGTGACAATGCGGTGAATTTCTTCCTTTGCCCCCACATCAACACCCTGGGTGGGCTCAGCCAGCACCATCAGTGCAGGTCGCTTCAACAGCTGCCTGGCCAACACAACCTTTTGTGCATTACCGCCCGACATGGCGCTCACCGGTTGCTCGGTATTTGGAGTCTTGATGGACAAGGTGTCGACCTGCTCTTGGGCCAGGACCTTCTCGGTCTTGGCTTCAGCCCAACCACGGATTTTAGAAAGCATCTCTAAACGCCCGACGGTGATGTTGAAGCCGATGCTCTGGAAAGAGAATGTTCCTTGTTGCGAGCGGTTTGCTGGCAGCAAGGCGATTCCTACCTTTTTGGCGTGGGCTGGGTGCTTGATGACGATGGGTTCACCCTGGAAGATCATGTCGCCCTCCGGACGCTCCGTCATGCCATAGATGGCACCGGCGATGCTTTCAGCACCGGACCCGACCAAACCAAAGACTCCGACGATCTCTCCGGTTCCCACAGAGAGGTTCACTGAGCGGAACTTGCCGGGAAGCGTGAAGTCACGAAGCTCCAAGACAATGTCGGGGGAATTGTTGGTCCGGGAGCGAGAGTGATTAGACAAAACGCCACCGACCATCATTTCGGCGATCTGGCGAACAGTGAGCTCAGAGATGGGCCGAGAGTCAATGGTGTGACCATCGCGCATGATGGTGACCTCATCCGCGATGCGGAAAAGCTCGTCAAGGCGGTGTGAGATGTAAATGACGGCAACACCCCTGGCGGTGAGCCTGCGAACCACAACGAACAGGACTTCGATCTCTGCGTCAGTGAGGATGGCGGAGGGTTCATCGAGAATAAGAACCTTGGCATCGGTGGCGAGCGCTTTCGCGATCGACACCTGCTGCTGCTGGGCAATGGAGAGTGCCCCTACTTCAGTGGCAGCAATGTCGGGGCTAAGCCCCACGGTGTCGAGCAGTTCTTGCATCTGCTCGGCCTCTTGCTTCCACTGGATGCGGCCACCCTTGGTGATTTCGCGGCCGATAAAGATGTTCTCTGCGACGCTGAGCTCCGGGAACAACTGAGGTTCCTGGTAGACGGTCTGCACACCGAGGCTGATTGCTTCACCGGTGGAGTTGATGTTGACGGGCTTGCCGTCGAAGGCGATGACGCCGGCGTCTGCTTTTTCGGCACCGGCGATGATTTTGATGAGGGTTGACTTGCCGGCACCGTTTTCGCCGACCAGGGCGTGCACGCGGCCAGCCCAGATGGACATGTCGGCATTCACGATGGCTTCCACACCGCCGTAGCTCTTGGAGATACCGGTCACCTGGACGCGGGGGCCTGATGCTTGTGTCGAGACGTCTTTGTCAACCACGGGCTTTCAACTTTCTAGAAAAAGATGGGGTTCTGATGAGCACTCTAGCGACTATGCCCCTAGAGATGGGGTGCCCGGCGAACCGAGCACCCCATCCACCGCTAGGGATTAGTAGCTGAAGTTATCTACGTTATCCGAGGTGATCCGCAGGGCCGGGCCCAGCAGAAGCTCCTTGGTTGCGGCGTCGAATGCTGCATTCGGAATACGCTCAGCAACTGCGCCCGAAGGTGCGAGGTCGCCACCGGTAGCGAGCTGGAAGCCAGCCCACGCGGTCAGGTATCCGAGGTTCTCAACGTCCCACAAAATTGCGGCACTGGAAGAACCATCAGCAAGGTACTCCTTCATGGACTGGGGAGTACCCAGACCAACGGAGAAGACCGTACCAATTTTGTCAAGGTCGCGGATTGCCTGTGCGGCACCGGGAGCCGAGGTGGTGCACTGACCGATAAGACCGGTCAGGTTGGGGTTTGCGTTCATCAAGCTCGTTGCGAACTCAGTTCCCTTGGCCTGGTCTTCACCTGCATACACGATCTCGGTGAGGACTGCGTCGGGGTAAGCCTCAGCAACGTACTCTTCCTGCACTGCGATCCATGAGTTGAGGTTAGCTGCGGTCTCACCACACGAAACGATGGCGAATTCACCAGCTCCACCCATAGCCTCCATGAGTGCGTCGATGATTCCTTCACCGATGCCCTGTGCGGATGCCTGGTTTACGAAGACCTCACGCACGGAGTTCGGTGCGTCAGTGTCAGAGGTTGCAACCTTGATACCGGCTGCAGCAGCTTCCTCGAGAAGAGGAGCCATGGAGTCGGGGTCGTTAGGAGCAACGATCAGAACGTCAACACCCTGCTGGATGAATGAACGAACGACGTCGGCCTGTGCTGCAGCGTCAGCCTCAACGGGGCCCTGGTAGAGCCACTCGAAACCATATTCTGCTGCTGCTGCGAGTCCACCAGTGTTCATGGCCTCGAAGTAGGGGACACCCTGGAGCTTAGGAACGAATGCAACGGTGAGCATTTCGCCTGAAGCCGCAGGAGCGTCCTCGGTGACTGGTGCTTCTTCGGTTGTGCCTGCGGCACAACCAGCAAGAACCAGTGCTGACAGGGCGGCGGTTGCGCCGGCTGTCCTCACTAGATTTCTCATCTTCATTGTGTATTGCCTCTCTTATTTTTGCGGTGAGAGCTGATGCTCTGACCTCTTTTTGACCAGCCGAAACTGGCCAATTCTGTTTAGCCCACTCTGGCTGCGACTTTGCTGGCGAGGGACCTGAACTCTTCTGCTGCCTGCGCGTACTGATCCGCGTTCTGAGGCAGGTAAGTCTTTTCATTGACACTAGCGGACACGATCTGCCACGCGTCTTTGATGCTTGTCAATTCTCCCAGAGCAATGAGCTGAACGGCTGCATTGCCGAGCACCGTGGCTTCTGAGGCACCGGCGATCACCGGCAAGCCGGTGGCATCGGCGGTTGCCTGCTGTAGCAGGGAGTTGTTCACCCCACCACCCACAACCCGAATGGATGCAATCGTCACACCGCTTCCCTGCTCGAGGTCCTCCACGGTGATGCGGTAGCTCATGGCCAGCGAATCAATAATGGTTCGGACAATCTGAGCTTGGGTCTCGGGCACCGGGTACCCAGCAGCCACGCAGTAGTCCTGGATGCGGGTGGGCATATCCCCGGGGGCTAAGAAAGCATTATCGGCTGGGTCAACCAGGCTGCGCAATGCTGGTTCTGCAGTCGCAAGCGCCACTAACTCTGGATAGTCCTTGGTGTCGCCCTCCGCGGCCCAGGTCCGACGGCACTCTTGCACCATCCACAAACCCATCAGGTTGCGCAGCAACCTGATGTTGTCGGGGAAACCAGCTTCGTTCGTGAGGTTGAACCGGTAGGTGTCGGCAGTAATGATGGGGCTAGGCGTCACAACACCGACCAGTGACCATGTTCCCGAAGAAATAAACATGCAGTTCTTGTCCACATCCGGGATACTCACCACTGCGCTTGCCGTGTCGTGCGCTGCCGGCAAGATGACCTCTGCCCTGGACAGGCCACGGGTAGCCAAATCGCCGATGATACGGCCCACCTTGGTTCCGGGCTTCGCCACCTCGGGGAACAGGTGCCTAGGCAGAGACAACGAGTCAATGAGATCCCACGCCCAATCACCATTCGCCATGTCATACATACCGCTGGTGGAGACCATGGTGTATTCGGTCACCGTGCTTCCCGCAAGCTTGCGGTGGAAGACATCAGCGAGCATCAAAAAGTACGAAGCGTCTTTCAGGAACCCCGGCCGCAAGTGCTGATCGGCAGCGAGGGCGAACAACGTATTAATCGGAGCAACCTGGCTTCCGGTGTGCCGATAGAGCTCCTCCCGCCCAATAGATGCAACGACGCGATCAAACGCTTCGCTCCTTGCAGCCTCCCGATAGGTGAGCGGGGCTTCCATCAGCTCACCCGCAGAATCAAACACACCGTAGTCAACGCCGAAGGTGTCGACTCCCACGGACGTCACAGTCGTGGCGTCCCCCAGGTCAAACAGTCCTTGGGAGATTTCTGACCAGAGAAAATCAAAGTTCCAGTGTGAACGACCGTTTACCTCAAGGGGCTGGTGCGGAAAGCGTCGAACCACGCTTAAATCGAGCGTCGAGCCATCGAAATCGACGCGTGCAACGCGTCCCGATTCGGCACCTAAGTCGACAGCTGCGATTGTTAGCTTCTTCATGAAGCTTCGCATTCGAGGCGGGGGGCCGAGATACACAGGCGAGACAACACTGCTGGCATGCCCTTTCTCTTTAATCGGCTCTGATGGGGAAACAGGGGGGAGTGCACTGCCCGCGAACAGGAGATAGTGGACACTAACACCCCCAAATTGAAACGTCAATAAAACCACGCAATCGAGACTCAACAGTTACCTGAAGCCCGTAATTCATAGCCTGCACACAGGATTCAATCGTGAACTGCTGACAAGGCTCAGCGTTCTCGCTAGTGTGTGAATGTGGCAAGCCCCAGTATCAAAGACGTTGCTGACAAAGCAGGTGTATCAGTAGGAACGGTGTCGAACGTTCTGAACCACCCCAACCGGGTCTCACCCGCAACGCTGACCGAGGTAAATCGCATCATTGGCAATCTTGGTTATGTCAGAAACGACGCAGCCCGCCAGCTGCGTGCTGGCCAATCAACCACGATTGGCATGGTTGTTCCCGACATAACGAACCCCTTCTTCACCGGGGTCCTGCGCGGCGTCGAAGACGCCGCTGCGGATATTGACCTAGCCCTGATCGTGGGGGATTCAGGCGAGAGTGAAAAGCGCCAAGAGGGATATATAGACCTGTTCGAAAAACAAAGGGTGCGAGGGATACTGGTGTCCCCCGTTGGAGTTTTACCCGAGCGACTGTCTCAGATGAGCAAAAGAGGAACACCGGTGGTCTTGGTTGACCACGATGGAACCGAAGCAGGGGTCAGTAGCGTGTCGGTGGACGACGTTGCCGGTGGCTACATGGCCACTAGGCATCTGTTGGAAACAGGCGCTAGGCGTCTTGGTTTTCTGGCGGGGATGTTTGGGTATCAGCAGGTGAATGATCGTCTGCAAGGAGCGGAACTCGCAGTGGCTGAATTCCCCGGGGCCCAACTAGAAGTGATTCGCACTGCGAATCACTCCGCGTTGGCGGGCCGGGAAGCAGCCGATGGAATTGCCAGACGCTCACAAGACCAACGCCCGGAAGCTATTTTTGCCGTCAATGACATGTTGGCACTGGGAGTGCTTCAAGCATTCATGGGGGCGCGTGGGATTCGTGTTCCCGGGGACGTTTCCTTGGTGGGCTATGACGACGTGGAGTTTGCCCAGGCTGCCATCACCCCGTTGTCCTCCATTCGCCAGCCTGCCAATGTGATGGGCCGAACGGCGTTCTCTTTATTGCAGGAGCAGATGGCAGACCCGGATGCTGCTCCTAGAAGAGTGACGTTTGAACCCGAGCTCATCATCAGAGCGAGCAGTTCCCCGAGCTAGGGGAATATTTCCGCTTTCAGCCGGCACCAAAGGACCTGCCAGGGACCTTACAGCGAAAGCGGAGCCAACGCCAAGGGGTTCCCGGGGGTGCTTGCAGTTGGGCCTCTTAGCGTTCGATAGCACGGTAGAACTTGGCGGTTCAAGGTCTGCCAGTGCAATCACATACACAACCAAGGAGACACTATGCGTAAGGCATTATTTGCAGGACTTGCCATTGCAGCCCTCACCCTTTCAGGGTGTGCTGCGGCAGAGGAAGAAGTTGTTGAAGAGCCACAGGAAACTGTTGTGGAAGAGCCAGCCCCCATGCCCGCTGAGGCAGAACTAGGCAACATCGTTGATGTTGCTGTTGCCGCTGGTTCCTTTGGAACTCTTACAGCAGCGCTTGAGGCAGCTGGTCTGGTTGAGACCCTGCAGGGCGAAGGCCCCTTCACCGTGTTCGCCCCCACTGACGACGCATTCGCCGCCCTCCCCGAGGGACTGGTCGAGAAGCTTCTGTTGCCAGAAAATAAAGACATTCTGGTTCAGATTCTCACCTATCACGTGGTGTCTGGAGCCGTCTACGCCGCTGATGTCACCGCAGGTGACGTCCCCACCGTTGAAGGCTCTGCCATCATGATTGACGTCACCGATGGTGTCGTCCTCAATGGCACCGCAACGGTAATCACCGCTGACATCAAAGCATCAAACGGTGTCATCCACGTTATCGACCAGGTCATCTTGCCCCCGGGCTTGGACATCTCTGGTCTCTAAACCCTTTCAATAGAACAACAGGGCCCGGTGCGAAAGCACCGGGCCCTGTTGTTTCCCCCGAAGCTCAGAAATGAAAAACCTAATTCTTTTCATATTTTTCTAGGTTAAACCTCCACTACCTGCGAGGGTTCACCCTAAGCGTTATCTCGCTTCGGCAGATGTCTCTTCCGAATTTGCTGGCCCCGTGTGGATCGCCAGAAATTAGGAGATAGTTATGTCGTTGAAACGCATCTCACTTGTCGCTATCACGTCTGTCCTTCTTGCAACGGCCTCGTTCTCACCGGTGGCCGCTGATGCACTCTCGTGGGATCCGGTGGGGTCAGAGATAGTGGGCGCCACTACTTCAGAGAACTTCGGCACCCAGGTTGCGCTCAATGACGATGGCACCATCATGGCCGCAGGAGCACCCAAGTATGGGACAAGCCCGAATCAGGACACAGGCCAGGTCACGGTCTATCGCCTTGTGAACTCCGCCTGGATTGTGATGGGCTCGCCCCTCACCGGCGAAGCCGGTGGGGATTACTTTGGCCAGAGTGTTTCACTCAGTTCCGATGGTCTTCTGCTGGCTGTGGGAGCACCGCAAAATGATGGGGCTGCCGGAGCTGCCAACGCTGCTGGTTCCACGCGAGTATTCGCGTGGAATGGAACGGCCTGGGTGCAGCGTGGCGTAGACATCGACGGGGAAGCGGCTGAAAACCAATCTGGAACCAGCGTTTCCCTCAGTGACGATGGCAGCAGGGTTGCGATTGGAGCACCCTTCAACGCCGGTGCTGGGGCTGACTCCGGGCAGCTACGGGTCTATGGCTGGAATGGTTCTGCCTGGACACCACTCGGCGCCGACATAGACGGTGTTGCCGGGGATCGTTTAGGGCGTGCTGTGGCACTCAGTGGCGATGGAAACACCGTCGCAGGCGGCGCCAGGGACAACACCAGTAGCACGGGAGTTGTCCGGGTGTATTCCTTTGACGGGACGTCGTGGAGCACGAAGGGCTCCGCGATAGCGGGGGAGGCAGCCAGCGACTATTCCGGTTGGTCGGTATCGCTTGATGAAGCCGGGAGCACCGTGGCAATAGGTTCCCCGTATAACGACGGTGGCGGCTCTAACGCAGGCTCAGTGCGGGTCTATGCCTATTCCGGATCAACCTGGGGTAAGAACGGCCAAGACCTAGACGGCGATGTAGCAGGCGACCTCTTCGGGTGGTCCGTCAGCCTCAGTGCTGATGGCAACACCGTGGCTGCAGGTGCGCCAAAAAACCCTGGCTCCTTCGCTACCGCAGGTCACGTGCGGGTGCTTGAGTACCAGACAGCCAGTTGGGAGCCCAAAGGGGCTACCCTGTTGGGTGACGCCACCGGAGACCAATCAGGGTATTCCGTGTCACTCAGTGGCTCAGGGAGCCACATAGCCATAGGAGCACCGTTTCACGACACAGTGGTGTCCGACGAAGGTCAGGTCAGGGTGTTTTCCTACCCAACGCCTGTGGTTGCCACTACGACCAGCAACAATCGTCTGCACGGTATCTACCTTCATGTGGCGGGGCCCATAGGGCGGTCGGTTGTCGATTCACCCATCTACTTCGGCAGTTATAAGGTCATGGCGAACTCGAGGTATCTCGTGAGCGTGAAACAAGCAGGCACCCCAGGAACCCCGAGCATCACCCTGGCCGAAGGCCAGGTGAATGCGGGGGGAACGTTTGACGCCAGAGGTCTCTTTCGTTCACTTACTCCCGGCAACTACACGATCACCTTCACCGGAGTGCACCAAACCGGAACGGGTCTTCGGTTGTCAGCGCCCTTTAGCGTCGGGAAAAACGGAGAATTTGTTGCTCTGGGATCAAACCTCCCGGGAATCTGGTGATTCCCGGGACGGAGTGGGTGGCTTTCGTCGGGGTTTTTCTGCTCGGGCCAAAGCCATGCCGGCCAACACAACGATGCCCCCGCCTATGACATAGGTCAGCCAGAAGAAAAGAAGGCCGGGAATGGGGGAGTCCATCACAGTTTTCTCTTGATGAACCAACCGGCTGCCACGACCATCCCCACACCAACGATAAAGACGGCATACCCCCACGGAATGTCACGCAACATGGGGGCCTACTGGTTCCACTCGGCTTCTTCATCGAAGTCGCTGCCGTATTGGGTTTCGGGGTAGGCCGTGTTGGGGGAGTACCCATAGGGGCCAGAATGCACGTCCCCCTCATTCATCAGTGGGTCACCGCAGGAAACGCAGAAATCATTGCCTGACACCCATGGCGCTCCGCAGCCTTCGCAGTTCCTTTGTTCTTCTTTTTCCATTAGTCCTTCTCCGCTTTCCAGGTGTTGATCAGAACAAGGTTCTTCTTCTCTTCTAAGCCCGCAGTGAGCAGGCCTAATTGCGAGTGATACGGAAGACCCTCAGAGTGCTGGGTGAAATACCCATCACTGGAGTGCATCTCTGGGTGCTTCACGCTTCCCGTGAGCACCCAGCCGGTCACGAGTGACCCCGCGTTTGCAGCGGTGTTGAAGAACTCGCTAATAGCCTCATCGAGCTTCTGCAGTGCTTCTTGGTCGGTCATCTGCTCCTCGTGTGTTGGTTGATTGCTGGATATGAGAAAAAAACATATACCCCACCACTGACACGGCCAGGTGCCGGACCTCCGAGTAAGCAGTGTCAGTGGTCGGGTGTAGCGTTCCCTGTTTCCACAGAACCCATTACCGAAAGGACCCTATGCAGCGGTATTGCTATGACCTGATGTTTGAAGAGATTCGCCACCGGATTGAGAACCATCTGTTTGCTCCGAACCTCTCTGACGCCCTTGAGTTCTTTGATGGTTACTACCTGCAGCTGCACCGAGAGGACGAAGAGAAGCCAAGTTCCCTGATTCTGAGGAGCTGCCCAGAAGATGAAGAGATCGCCCGCTATGAAATGCATTTCGATGCGGTGAGCGGGCCTTAGTCACGCCTGAGCGAGAGTGCACAGAAATGTTTCGCTCGTGCTTGGGTCTTCTGCCTCAGACCGAGCTAGGGAGCCTTGCCACACTCCACGCAACCATGTCTCGCACAACACTGAAGTCAGGGGCGCTGTCGATCGGGAGTTGGAAGGACCGCTTCGTGGTGTGTAAACCCTCGAGTCGTTTCGAGAACTCCGTCATGGCCTCTTCGTCAAAAGGGTGCAACCACAAGGCCTTCTGCAACAGGTCTATTCCCAGAACGTAGTCACCACCCAATCGAAAATGCACCTTGTTCCAGGCGATGACTCGTTCAAGCTGGGGGAAAGCCGCACTGATGGAGTCCACCAGTGCCCTCAGCATCTGTTGGTGAGGGCTTGGCGCTGTGGCTAGGAAGGCTTCGTAGGCCTCCAGGGAACTATCGGGCATAGTCGGAGCCCACGCCCGCTTCACCTGTGGCTAACAGGCCTTGTTAGCCACAGGTGCCTCAGTGAGGAAGTACTCACTGAGCACTGAATTGATGCACTGGTTGTCGTAGTAGGCGGCAGGTGCATGCTGGTCTGAATCGACCGAGATTAATGCGGCACCCAGTAACGCAGCCGTGTCTTTGGCAAAAGGAAAGGGTGTCACGGACTCAAAGAGCGAGCCAATGACGAGGAGCTGTTTTCCGGAGGTGTTTGAGGGAATAAACGGTGTCGACAGGGGATCCGGTATTGCCGGGTCGTTCATCGCGAGCGTATACCAATCGAGTCCCTGAGGCGGGCCAAAATACTGATACCCGCTGGCGTCAGAGGACAGTGCGGACCACAGAGGGGCAACCTCCTGGAACTGGGTGGATAGCGTTCTTTGCTCTTCTTCACTGAGCGGGGGAAGGCTAAAGTCCATCGTGTTCACGATCACGCGCACTTCGTACTCATTGGTTCGCTCTATGTTTTTCTCTTCCAGTGATGCTCCATCGAGTGAGTCTGGGTCATACCCATCAAGCCGGAAAGCCAGCCATTCGAAGGTGCCATTCCAATTGGTGGCATAGGCGTCATCCATGCCTTGAATAAAGGCTTGGATGGCATCGCTTTCCGGGAATTAGTTCAGGGTAAAGATCCCCGAGGTGAACAAAGCCTCGGAGCTCACCATAGATGCGGGGTCCATGGTGCTCGGGATAAACCCTGCATACCCAACGAGGAGATCATCATCTCCTCGTTGGCGAATCTCCAACACTCTTTCCCACGCTTCCTCGAAGGAAACGCCTAAGTGGTCGGCGTAGCCCTGGACGTAAATGCGGAGCTTCTCTTCGGCTGCTTCCCAGTCCTTCAAGCCACTGGCAACGCGGTCGGTGTCCACCGTTGTGGGGGAGTCAAAGACGATCTTGCCGACCATGTCGGGGTATTCACTCACATAGCGCCCGGCAATCGTGGTGCCATACGAGGAACCGATGAAGTTCAGGGGTTGGTCTGGAGTGACAAGAGAGCGCATGAGCTCTAGGTCATCCACCACACTCGCTGTGCTGAGGGTCCACCAGTAAGGGTTAGCCTCCGCACAGTCCTCGTAGTACCGATCGTTCTCGACGATCAGGGCATCGAGTTCCTCTTCACTGGAGGGTGTTGCCTCAGAGAAGTAGCTCACGAAGTCCAAGACGTCAGAACACCGAATACTGGTGCCATCAGCCATGGTGGACTTCCCCACACCTCGTGGGTCAAAGCCGATGAAGGCAAAGGATTCCCGGAGGTCTGTCGGAAACTCCGTGTATTGCACCTGTTCGATTCCCGAACCACCAGGACCACCGGGGTTAATGAAGATCGCTTGTTCAGGAACGGGACCCTCAAGCGGACTCAATCGCATCATGGCGATAGCGAAGTCAGGAGCACTCACCCCCTCGTCATACGAGCCTGGGACGAGAACGGTTGCGCACTCCACCCTTGATTCTGTAAGAGCGGTGCTTGCTTGGTCATTGGAGACCAGCCACGCCTCATCACATCCAGCCCAGACAAGCTCTTGTGTTGCGTAATCGAAGGGAGCCTCAACAACCTCGTCAGACATAGAGCCTGTAGAACACCCCGCAAGAACCAGAGCAGCGCTTGCCGAAAGGGCAACAAGGGAAACAGAACGAAAGCGGATCATGTGGCTACCTCACGGTGTGGACTTATTCAGGCTCTTTGAGGGTAGCGCGGGGGGCTGACAGATATACAAACGCAATCCGTCAACCGGAACTTACTGGGCTGCTGCGGGGTTTTCGGACAGTGGTATCGGTTGATTTTTTATGCTGCTAGGACTTGCTGTTTGTAAGCGTAGTGGACGTCGTTGGGCCGTTGGTAGCCAAGCGCTGAGTGGCGACGCCGGCT